>ENA-OOWO01002581-OOWO01002581.1-human-gut-metagenome-genome-assembly--contig:-NODE-2581-length-10310-cov-2.543832_pt1 | contig 10310 bp, 5 predicted proteins | sample MGYA00241579_ERZ501327 | MGnify/ENA primary metagenome ERZ501327 (study PRJEB25962, sample SAMEA2042836) | human gut metagenome | biome: human gut; feature: human-associated habitat; material: faeces...
GCCAGAATGGTGGTCAAAGTATTGACTAGTCCTACCAGAACTTGGTAAAATGAAAGTTAACTGTTTGCATAGCTGTATTATGGTAGAAAAGTTTTATCTTTATCGCGTTAAACTAACTAATACCCCCATTTATGAAAAGAAATCATTATTTATTTACCCTTATTCTCTTGTTAGGGTGCTCTATCTTTGTGAAAGCTTCAGACACCGTTTTTGTACATCAGACGCAAATTCCTATTTTAATTGAGCGGCAGGATAACGTATTGTTCTACTTTCGTTTAGATGCAAAAGAAAGCCGGATGATGGATGAGATCGTTTTGGATTTTGGAAAGAGTGTCAATCTGTCGGATGTACAGGCAGTCAAACTCTATTATGGCGGTACGGAAGCTTTACAAGATAAAGGAAAGAAGAGGTTTGCACCTGTTGACTATATATCCAGTCACCGTCCGGGGAATACATTGGCAGCAATACCGTCTTATTCGATAAAATGTGCGGAAGCCTTGCAGCCTTCTGCAAAAGTAGTTTTGAAGAGTCATTATAAGTTGTTCCCGGGGATTAATTTCTTTTGGATCAGCTTGCAGATGAAGCCGGAGACTTCTCTATTCACGAAAATAAGTTCTGAACTTCAATCAGTGAAGATCGATGGTAAAGAAGCCATTTGTGAAGAACGGTCGCCGAAAGACATCATTCATCGAATGGCAGTGGGCGTCCGCCATGCCGGTGATGACGGTTCGGCTTCTTTCCGTATTCCCGGATTGGTAACTTCAAATAAAGGAACGCTGCTTGGCGTATATGATGTCCGTTATAATAGCAGTGTCGATCTGCAGGAATATGTAGATGTCGGTTTGAGCCGGAGCACGGATGGTGGCAAAACATGGGAAAAGATGCGCCTTCCTCTTTCGTTCGGCGAATACGATGGTTTGCCTGCTGCACAGAATGGAGTAGGGGACCCTTCTATTTTGGTAGATACCCAAACGAATACAATTTGGGTTGTTGCCGCATGGACACACGGAATGGGTAATCAACGTGCCTGGTGGAGTTCTCATCCCGGAATGGATCTATATCAAACAGCACAACTGGTGATGGCAAAAAGTACGGATGACGGTAAAACCTGGTCGAAACCGATTAATATAACCGAACAAGTAAAAGACCCTTCCTGGTATTTCTTGCTTCAGGGACCGGGACGGGGAATAACAATGAGTGATGGAACATTAGTATTCCCTACTCAGTTTATCGACTCTACCCGTGTACCTAATGCCGGCATCATGTATAGTAAAGACCGCGGAAAAACATGGAAGATGCACAACATGGCACGCACCAATACAACCGAAGCGCAAGTAGTAGAAACAGAGCCCGGAGTGCTGATGCTGAATATGCGGGATAACCGTGGAGGAAGCCGTGCTGTGGCAATAACAAAAGATCTGGGCAAGACATGGACAGAACATCCTTCCTCCCGGAAAGCCTTGCAGGAACCTGTATGTATGGCCAGTTTGATCCATGTGGAAGCTGAAGATAATGTACTTGATAAAGATATTCTTTTGTTCTCGAATCCGAATACGACCAGAGGACGCAATCATATAACTATTAAAGCTAGCCTGGACGATGGGCTGACCTGGCTTCCCGAACATCAGTTAATGCTGGATGAAGGAGAAGGCTGGGGATATAGCTGTTTGACAATGATTGATCGGGAAACGATTGGTATCTTGTATGAGAGTAGTGCAGCCCACATGACATTTCAAGCTGTAAAACTGAAAGATTTGATTCGATGAAAAGTCTTCGAATCTTTTTGGGGATTGCATTTTTATTCCATACCTTATATATATTGGGAGCAGATCATTTGCGTCTGCTTCCCCAACCTCAGCAATGTGTGCTTGCAAAAGGATATTTTGTCGTGGGGAAAATGCAGCTTTCCACTCCTGTGCTTTCGCAGGAATGGAAACAGTTTGTGACGGAGATGGGAGGTACTCTGACTGATCAGTCGGCATCCTCTATCAATATAAAATTGGTTGACGCGATTGACAATGTATCTGTCAATAAGGAAGAGGCTTATCGTCTGACTATTACTCCAAAGGCAATTACTGTGGAGGCTGTAGCAGAGCGCGGAGTATATTGGGCGATGCAGACGCTATATCAGCTAAAAGAAGAAAAGGGAAAGAAGATCCGCCTGCAATGTGCTACTATCACTGATTGGCCGGCTTTCCGGATTCGGGGTTTCATGCAGGATGTAGGGCGTAGCTACTTGTCTTTGGAAGAATTGAAACGTGAGATAGCCATATTATCCCGATTTAAAATCAATACCTTTCATTGGCACTTGACGGAAAATCAGGCATGGCGTCTGGAAAGTAAAATCTTTCCGATGTTGAATGATAGTGCGAATATGACTCGTATGGCGGGTAAATATTACACGCTGGAGGAAGCGAGAGAGTTGACCAAGTTCTGTAAAGCTCATCAGGTACTGTTGATTCCGGAGATTGATATGCCCGGGCATAGTGCGGCATTTATCCGTACTTTCCGTCATGATATGCAAAGTCCGGAAGGAATGAAGATCCTGAAACTCCTGCTGGATGAGATTTGTGAAACGTTTGATGTTCCATATCTCCATATTGGAACAGACGAAGTGCATTTTACTAATCCGCAGTTTGTGCCCGAAATGGTGGCTTATATCCGTGACAAAGGGAAAAAAGTGATTTCCTGGAATCCCGGATGGAAGTATAAGACGGGTGAGATCGACATGATGCAACTTTGGAGCTATCGTGGCAAAGCCCAACAAGGTATTCCCGCTATTGACTCCCGTTTCCATTATTTGAATCATTTTGATACGTTCGGCGATATAATTGCTCTATATAATAGTCGGATTTATAATGCAGATATGGGAAGTGATGATCTTGCCGGAGTCATTATGGGTATCTGGAACGATCGTTTAATCGACAAAGAGTGGAATATGGTTCTGGAAAATAACTTTTACCCGAATATGCTGGCTATCGCAGAGCGTTCATGGCGGGGAGGAGGAACTGAATATTTCGATAAGCAGGGAACAATTCTTCCTGTAGATGAAAACTCTGAGGTCTTTCGTAATTTTGAGGACTTCGAAAGTCGTATGTTATGGTATAAAGAGCATCTGTTTAAAGGGTATCCATTTGCCTATGTCAAACAGACTCATGTAAAATGGAACATTACAGATGCTTTTCCAAATGAGGGGGATCTGACTAAAGTTTTTCCACCGGAAGAAGAGTTGAAAGATTCATATACCTATGAAGGGAAGCAATATGGAGTGCACCCTGCCATAGGAGCCGGTATCTATCTCCGACACGTATGGGGGAAAATTGTGCCGGCTTTTTATAAAGACCCGCAGGAGAATCATACTGCTTATGCTTACACGTATGTCTATTCTTCTAAAACACAGGAAGTAGGCTTATGGGCTGAATTTCAGAATTATGGACGTTCTGAGAATGACCTGCCGCCATTACCGGGAAAGTGGGATTATAAAGAAAGCCGTATTTGGATTAATGATCAGGAAATACTGCCTCCGATATGGTCTGCTACTCATCGCGTGAAAAGTTCGGAAACAGCCTTAGGTAATGAGAATTGTGTGGCACGTCCGCCACTACGGGTTCATTTGCATAAAGGCTGGAATAAGGTATTGCTGAAACTGCCTGTCGGCAAATTCTCAACGAATGAAGTTCGATTGGTTAAATGGATGTTTACTGCAGTATTTGTTACTCCTGACGGCGATAAGGCCGTAGAAGGACTGATCTATTCTCCGGAAAAGAAAATGTAATAGACTTTTATATGATGAAAAATGTATTATTGATTGTTGTTGCAGCCTTGTTTATTGCATCAGCTAATGCGCAACAACATCGTATCAAAGTTGCCTGCATCGGGAATAGTATCACCTATGGTTATGGATTGCCCGACCGGACTACACAATCGTATCCGGTGCAATTACAGAAGATGTTGGGAGAGTCTTATCAAGTCGAAAACTTCGGCAAATCGGGTGCTACCTTGTTGAATAAAGGGCACCGGCCTTACATGCAGCAAGATGAGTTTCGCAGAGCGATCGACTTCGCCGGAGATATTGTGGTTATTCATTTGGGCATCAATGATACAGATCCCCGTGATTGGTCCGATTATCGTGATTTCTTTGTGAAAGATTACATTGAATTGATCGATTCTTTTCGGGCGGCTAATTCTAAAGTCCGGATTATGATTGCCAGACTTACGCCTATTGCCGATCGGCATCCTCGTTTCCTGTCAGGGACACGTGACTGGCATGGAGAAATACAATTGGCTATTGAGAATGTGGCACGCTATACCGGAGTACAGTTGATCGACTTTCATGAGCCGTTGTATCCATACCCTTTCATATTGACGGACGCCGTACACCCTGATCCCGAAGGAGCGTTTATTATGGCTCAGACCGTATATTCCGCCATTACCGGAGATTATGGCGGACTGAAAATGTCGTTGCTTTATACAGACAATATGGTATTGCAACGGGATGTTCCGCTGACGGTTCAAGGAATTGCCAATGCCGGGGACCGGGTAACTGTAAGCATAGCCGACCGGCAAATGAAAACAAAAGCAGGTCTGAATGGAAAATGGTCGGTAACGCTGCCTCCTTTAAAGGCGGGTGGTCCTTATACCTTAAAGATCTCAACGGATGAGACGGGTTTTCAATATCAAAATGTGTTAGCGGGTGAAGTCTGGCTTTGTTCCGGTCAGTCAAATATGGAGTTTATGCTGAAACAGGCTTCGACTGCCCGAGACGATATTCCACGTGCCGCAGATCAGCAACTTCGTTTGTATGATATGAAAGCACGTTGGCGCACAAATGCCGTCGAATGGGAGGCGAACGTACTTGATTCGTTGAATCATCTCCAATATTATAAGGATACGGAATGGAAAAATTGTACTCCGGCGACAGCTTCTGATTTCTCGGCAATTGCATACTATTTTGGTAAGATGCTAAGAGATAGTCTGAAGGTTCCGGTTGGATTGATTTGCAATGCCGTTGGAGGATCACCTACAGAAGCCTGGGTAGATAGAGCTAGTTTGGAATATCAGTTTCCCGCCATTTTAAAAGACTGGACTAAAAATGATTTTATTCAGGAATGGGTGCGCGGACGGGCTGCTTTGAATATAAAAAAGTCAGCAAATAGCCAGCAGAGGCATCCGTATGAGCCTTGTTATTTATATGAGTCGGGGATTCGGCCTTTGGAACAGTATCCGATACGAGGAGTAATCTGGTATCAGGGAGAATCGAATGCGCATAATTGGGAAGCCCATGAAAAATTATTTAAACTGCTCGTGAATAGTTGGCGGAAGAATTGGAATGATGCCTGCCTGCCTTTTTATTATGTACAATTATCCAGTTTGAATCGCCCTTCTTGGCCTTGGTTCCGTGATAGTCAGCGTAGAATGTTGAATGAAATTTCTCATATCGGAATGGCTGTATCCAGCGATCATGGTGATTCTCTGGATGTGCATCCTATCTGTAAGAAACCTGTGGGAGAGCGTTTGGCGCGAGGGGCTTTGAATAAAACGTATCAGAAAAATGTCATTCCTTCCGGTCCTTTATTTCGTGGTGCAAACGTTCGCGGTGGGAAAGTCTTTTTGTCTTTTGATTATGGAAAAGGGATGCGGAGTTCAGACGGAAAGCCTTTACAATGCTTTGAAGTAGCGGAATATGATGGTATCTATTATCCGGCAACGGCTGAGGTTGTAGGAGACCAGGTGAAGGTGTATAGTAAAGAAGTGCCAAATCCCCGCTATGTACGTTATGGCTGGCAACCTTTTACGCGGGCTAATCTGATCAATCGGGAAGGACTGCCTGCTTCGACATTTCGTGCCGAATTTTCGATGAAATGAGATATTTTGTAGCTTCAATAGGAAATATTTAACAAAAAAGCAATATCTTTACTCCGTTAATATCTAATGCCCCCACTATGATCTTAAATTTGACAGGAAAGATAGCCCCGATAGCATGTGGATTGCTATGTTGCTGTAGTATGGTTTATGCTCAAGGTAATGACACTTCGGAAGTCATGCTACTGGATACCGGTTGGGAATTTTCTCAATCAGGGACTGAAAAGTGGATGCCAGCCACGGTTCCTGGTACGGTTCATCAGGACCTGATCAGTCATGAATTACTGCCGAATCCTTTTTATGGGATGAATGAAAAGAAAATTCAATGGGTGGAGAATGAGGACTGGGAATATAGAACCTCCTTTATAGTCTCCGAAGAGCAATTGAATCGTGACGGAATCCAACTTATTTTTGAAGGTCTTGATACCTATGCAGACGTATATCTCAACGGCTCATTACTGCTGAAGGCTGATAATATGTTTGTGGGTTATACACTTCCTGTAAAATCTGTGTTGCGGAAGGGCGAGAATCACTTATATATTTATTTCCATTCACCTATTCGGCAAACGTTGCCACAATATGCTTCCAATGGCTTCAATTATCCGGCGGATAACGATCATCACGAGAAACATCTTAGTGTGTTCAGCCGTAAGGCTCCGTATAGTTACGGTTGGGACTGGGGCATCCGAATGGTGACAAGTGGTGTCTGGCGCCCGGTTACTCTTCGTTTTTACGACATAGCTACCATATCCGACTACTATGTCAGACAATTATCGCTGACAGATGAAAACGCTCGTCTGTCTAATGAGCTGATTGTAAACCAGATCGTTCCTCAGAAAATTCCGGCTGAAGTAAGGGTCAATGTATCGTTGAATGGAACTACCATTACAGAAGTAAAACAGCAGGTGACACTGCAACCCGGGATAAATCATATCACTCTTCCTGCTGAAGTGACGAACCCTGTACGATGGATGCCAAATGGTTGGGGAACTCCGACTCTGTATGATTTCTCGGCTCAGATAGCTTGTGGAGATCGGATTGTTGCGGAACAATCTCATCGGATTGGTTTACGAACGATTCGTGTGGTAAATGAAAAAGATAAGGACGGAGAATCTTTTTATTTTGAAGTCAATGGCATACCGATGTTTGCCAAAGGAGCTAATTATATTCCTCAGGATGCACTGCTGCCTAATGTTACTACGGAACGCTATCAGACTTTGTTCCGTGACATGAAGGAGGCCAATATGAATATGGTTCGTATATGGGGTGGCGGGACATATGAGAATAATCTTTTCTATGACCTTGCCGATGAGAACGGGATACTTGTCTGGCAGGATTTTATGTTTGCGTGTACCCCTTATCCATCCGATCCTACTTTCCTGAAACGGGTAGAGGCGGAGGCTGTTTACAATATTCGCCGTCTTCGGAATCATGCCTCTTTGGCGATGTGGTGTGGTAATAATGAAATACTGGAAGCTCTGAAATATTGGGGTTTTGAGAAGAAGTTTACTCCGGAGGTTTATCAAGGATTAATGCATGGTTATGATAAACTGTTCCGTGAGCTGTTGCCTTCAACGGTTAAAGAATTTGATTCGGATCGTTTTTATGTGCACAGTTCGCCTTATCTCGCTAACTGGGGGCGTCCGGAGTCATGGGGGACAGGAGACAGTCATAATTGGGGAGTCTGGTACGGAAAGAAGCCATTTGAGTCTTTAGATACCGATTTGCCGCGTTTTATGAGTGAATTTGGTTTCCAGTCATTTCCGGAGATGAAAACTATTGCTGCTTTTGCTGCTCCTGAAGATTATCAGATTGAGTCTGAAGTGATGAATGCGCATCAGAAGAGTAGTATTGGTAATTCGTTGATCCGTACTTATATGGAACGTGATTATATCATTCCCGAAAGTTTCGAGGATTTTGTGTATGTCGGATTAGTCTTGCAAGGACAGGGGATGCGGCATGGACTGGAAGCTCACAGACGCAATCGTCCTTATTGTATGGGGACATTGTATTGGCAGTTGAACGACAGTTGGCCGGTAGTATCCTGGTCAAGTATTGATTATTATGGTAATTGGAAGGCATTACATTATCAGGCAAAGCGTGCTTTTGCACCGGTCTTGATCAATCCTATACAGCAGAATGACAGTTTGAGTGTCTATCTGATCTCAGACCGGCTTGATACAATGGAGCAAATGACATTGGAAATGAAAGTCGTGGATTTTGATGGAAAAACGCTGGGTAAGAAGATACAGGTACATTCGTTGGAAGCTCCGGCAAATACTTCAAAATGTGTTTATCGTGCAAAACTGGATGGCTGGCTGACTCCCGAAGACTGCCGACGTAGCTTCTTGAAATTGATACTCAAAGATAAATCGGGACATCAGGTGGCTGAGAGCGTCCATTTTTTCAGAAAGACGAAAGATTTGCAACTTCCTCCAGCATCAGTATCCTATCAAATGAAGCAGACGGATGGTAAATGTGAATTGACTCTCTTTTCATCAATGTTGGCAAAAGATATTTTTATTGAGACTCCATTGCAGGGAGCCCGTTACAGTGACAACTTCTTTGATCTCTTACCCGGAGAACGTAAGAAAGTAATTATCACTTCTCCCCGGATAAAGAAGGGAGAAGAATTACCTGTCAATATCAAGCATATTCGAGAAACCTATAAATAAAACTAATTTATTAACTACTAACACCTAATTTTTATTTTATGAAACAACTCCTAAAATTAACAGGATGTGTGGCACTGGCAGGACTGATGAGCTCTTGTGGCTCGGTACAAGAAGAAGCCAATTATCAGATTATCCCATTGCCACAAGAAATTGTAACATCGCAAGTAAACCCCTTTATTTTGAAAAGCGGTGTGAAAATCCTTTATCCGGAAGGAAATGAGAAGATGCAGCGTAATGCGCAATTTTTGGCTGATTATCTGAAGACTGCAACCGGAAAAGACTTTTCGATTGAAGCCGGAACTGAAGGTAAAAATGCTATAGTGCTGGCGTTAGGCTCAGAAGTAGAAAACCCTGAATCTTATCAGTTGAAAGTCACCGATCAAGGTGTCACGATAACTGCCCCTACAGAAGCCGGAGTTTTCTATGGTATTCAGACTTTGCGTAAATCATTGCCTATTGCTTTGGGTGCTGATGTAGCATTGCCTGCTGTTGAAATCAAGGATGCTCCTCGTTTCGGTTATCGTGGTGCACATTTCGATGTTAGTCGTCATTTCTTCACAATTGATGAAGTGAAGACTTATATTGATATGCTGGCTTTGCACAACATGAACCGTTTGCACTGGCATATCACTGACGATCAGGGATGGCGTCTGGAAATCAAGAAATATCCGAAGTTGACGGAAATAGGAGCTTTCAGGGATTCTTCCGAAATCAATCATTTTGGGAGTGACGTGTATGACGGTAAACGTCATGGCGGTTTTTATACGCAGGAAGATTTAAAAGAAATTGTGGATTATGCGGCAAAACGCCATATAACGATAGTACCGGAGGTGAGTATGCCAGGACATGCCAGTGCAGCTATCGCATCTTATCCCTGGTTAGGGACGAGCGGAAAACAGATAAAAGTGCCGGGGAAATTCGGAGTTCATTATGAAGTTTTTAATGTGGCTGATCCTGACGTGATGAAATTTTTGGACGAGGTCACAGATGAGGTAATCGCGATCTTCCCCGGTTCTGTGTTCCATATCGGAGGTGATGAAGTAAAATATGATCAATGGAAAAATTCTCCAGCGATACGTGCTTACATGACCAAACATAATTTGAAGACTCCGGCCGAACTTCAGGTCTATTTTACAAATGAAATATCCAATATGCTGGCAGCCAAGGGCAAGAGAATGATGGGGTGGAATGAAATTACCGGAGATAAACTGCACGAATATCAGTCAGATGCCGATACAGAAGGCGTGAAGCAGGAGTTGGCTTCTGGTACGATCGTCCATTTCTGGAAGGGAGACACGGCTCTTATTAGGAAAACAATAGAAAAGGGATATGATGTCGTGAATTCTTATCATGAATATACCTATTTGGATTATTCATACGAGTCGATTCCTATGGAAAAAGCTTACTCGTTCAATCCTGTACCGGAAGGCCTGACGGACGATCAGAAAAGTAAAGTATTGGGATTAGGATGCCAAATGTGGGGAGAGTTTATCCCGACAGTCGAGAGCATGAATCTGAAAGTCTATCCCCGCTTGGCCGCTTATGCGGAAACAGGGTGGACGGATGCTTCCAACAAGGACTATCAACGTTTTTTGGACAAATTGAATTCCTTTCTACAAAAGTGGAAAACGGAAGGAATTACCTGTGGTCCGGTTCAATAGGAAATCATTGTTAAATAATAAAATAACATCGATCTGGGTTAAACCTTTCGTCCGGCTCCAAGTCTATTATCCAGAAGCGCTTCAAAAACAAATAAGTTTAATATTAATAACA
>ENA-OOWO01002584-OOWO01002584.1-human-gut-metagenome-genome-assembly--contig:-NODE-2584-length-10295-cov-1.919824_pt1 | contig 10295 bp, 8 predicted proteins | sample MGYA00241579_ERZ501327 | MGnify/ENA primary metagenome ERZ501327 (study PRJEB25962, sample SAMEA2042836) | human gut metagenome | biome: human gut; feature: human-associated habitat; material: faeces...
CCTTCGCCTTCTGGTTCTGCTGCTGACGGAGCGCCAGCTGACTAGATTCGTACCAGAAACTGTAGTTTCCGGCAAACATATTGATCTTTCCGTAGTCGATGTCTACGGTGTGCGTACATACGGAATCGAGGAAGTGACGGTCGTGGCTTACCACCAGCACGGTGTGCTCGAAGTTGGAAAGGTATTCTTCCAGCCAGGTCACTGTTTCCATATCGAGGTCATTGGTAGGTTCGTCCAGAAGGAGGTTGTCGGGGTTGCCGTACAATGCTTGCGCAAGCATCACACGCACCTTTTCCTTACCGCTCAGCTCACCCATCAATGTATAATGCTTGTCTTCCTTGATGCCCAGACCGCTCAACAGCATGGCTGCGTCACTCTCAGCATTCCATCCGTCCAGCTCGGCAAATTTCTCTTCCAGTTCGGATACTTTCAGTCCGTCTTCGTCCGTGAAGTCTTCCTTGGCGTACAATACTTCACGCTGCTTCATAATGTCCCACAACACGGTGTGGCCCATCATTACGGTGTCCATTACCGTATAAGCATCCCATTTAAAGTGGTCCTGGCTCAACACCGACAGGCGTTCGCCCGGTCCCAGGGCAATCGTACCGGTCGTCGGGTCCAGATCTCCGTAGATTGTACGAAGGAAGGTGGATTTTCCCGCACCGTTCGCGCCGATAATACCATAGCAGTTGCCACTTGTAAATTTCAGGTTCACGTCATTAAACAAGACTCTTTTACCAAACTGCACCGAAACGTTTGAAACTGTAATCATTTTCTATTATTTACTATTTTACCAGTTACTATATTATTATTTGAGCGTGCAAAGGTAGACATTTAAAATGAATTATGAGCTATCCGGAATGTGTCAATCTGGCATAAATGTATTACCTTTGCCACGTTTTTTGGCAAAACGGTCAGATTGGCAAAGTTTTTGCTTGGGAAATTGATATTATGAATAAAAAATAAAAATAAGATATGGATCCAAAAGAAAAAGAAAAGATGGCTGAAGAGCTGAATGTGGAAGAAACAAAGGATACGGCGGAAGAACAACCGCAAAACGATCAGGCAGAAGAGGCCGCTCCCCTGACTCATGAGGAGCAACTCGAAAAGGAGCTGGAAGATGCTCAGGCTGTCATCGAGGAGCAAAAGGACAAATATCTGCGCCTGTCCGCTGAGTTTGACAATTACCGCAAACGTACCATGAAGGAGAAGGCGGAACTGATTCTGAATGGTGGCGAAAAGAGCATCAGCAGCATTCTGCCGGTGATCGACGACTTTGAACGTGCCATCAAAACGATGGAAACTGCCAAAGACGTGAAAGCCGTGAAGGAAGGTGTCGAATTGATTTATAATAAGTTCATGGCTGTCATGGCACAGAATGGTGTGAAGGTCATCGAAACGAAAGACCAGCCGCTGGATACCGATTATCACGAAGCCATTGCCGTCATCCCTGCCCCGTCGGAAGAGCAGAAAGGTAAGATTCTGGACTGCGTACAGACGGGATATACGCTGAATGACAAGGTGATTCGTCACGCGAAAGTAGTAGTTGGGGAGTAAATACAAAAGTTAGTTTAGTTAAGAAGCATGGCAGAAAAAAGAGACTATTATGAAGTGCTGGAGGTGACAAAAACCGCCACAGTAGAAGAGATTAAAAAAGCCTACCGCAAAAAAGCGATCCAATATCACCCCGACAAAAATCCGGGTGACAAGGAAGCGGAAGAGAAATTCAAGGAGGCTGCCGAAGCGTATGACGTGTTGAGCAATCCGGACAAGCGTTCGCGTTACGACCAGTTCGGTCATGCGGGAGTAAGCGGTGCGGCGGGCAACGGAGGTCCGTTCGGTGGTTTCGGTGGCGAAGGAATGTCTATGGATGATATCTTCTCCATGTTCGGTGACATCTTCGGAGGTCGCGGCGGCGGTTTCAGCGGCGGCTTCGGAGGGTTCAGCGGTTTCGGTGGCGGTGGTTCACAGCAACGTCGCTATCGGGGCAGTGATCTACGTGTCAAGGTAAAGATGACTTTGAAAGAAATCTCGACAGGAGTAGAAAAGAAATTCAAACTGAAAAAATATGTGCCGTGTAATCACTGTCATGGCACGGGTGCCGAAGGCGACGGCGGTTCGGAGACTTGTCCGACCTGTAAAGGTAGCGGTTCGGTGATCCGTAACCAGCAGACGATTTTGGGTACGATGCAGACCCGCACCACTTGTCCTACTTGTAACGGTGAAGGTAAGATCATCAAGAACAAGTGTAAAGAGTGTGCCGGCGACGGTATCGTATACGGCGAAGAGGTAGTGACGGTGAAGATTCCTGCCGGAGTGGCAGAAGGTATGCAGCTCTCAATGGGCGGCAAGGGTAATGCCGGAAAGCATAATGGTGTGCCGGGCGACTTGCTGATTCTCGTTGAGGAAGAACCGCATCAGGACTTGATTCGCGACGAAAATGATTTGATTTATAATCTGTTGCTTAGTTTCCCGACTGCTGCTCTGGGCGGAGCCGTGGAAATTCCGACTATCGACGGCAAAGTGAAAGTGAAGATTGATTCGGGTACTCAACCGGGTAAGGTGCTTCGTTTGCGTAATAAAGGACTTCCTTCCATCAATAGTTATGGTACGGGCGATTTGTTGGTGAACGTGAGTGTATATATCCCCGAGACTTTGTCGTCTACGGAGAAAGAGACGCTGAACGGATTGGAGAATTCACCGAACTTCCAGCCTAATAAGACGATGAAAGAGAAAATCTTCAGTAAGTTTAAGCACTTCTTTGATTAACGAATAGAAAAGACTACTGTGTTCGTGTGAGAACACTATAGTATTCGTGGATAAACACAGTAGTGTTTGAAGATGAATACTATAGTGTTTATCACCGGAATACGGTAGTCTTTTTTCATAAGTCCTAAAATGAGTATCCTATGAGAATATATACCCGTGGAGGAGATAAAGGAAAAACCGGCATACATGGCGGTGAGCGTGTCGATAAGGATGACATCCGTATCGAGGCGAATGGGACGTTGGATGAGTTGAACGCCGAGATCGGTATTGTCCGTACGTTGCTGCCTCCCGATCATGAATGGCAGGTGTTGCTGGGTAGGATACAGCGTGAGATGATGGCCGTGATGTCTCATGTGGCGACACCATCGGCGATCCGTGATCAGAATCCGAATCCGCTTCCCGATGATTTGACCGTCTTTTGTGAGTCCCATATCGATGATCTATCCGCCCAGATGGAGGATAACGGGTATTTTATCCTTCCGGGAGGCACACCTGTTTCGGCGCACCTCCAATTGGCCCGTACGATCACCCGCAGGGCCGAACGCCGCTTGTGGACATTGAATCGGAAAGACCCGGTTCCTGCCGGGATCATGGCGTTCGTGAATCGTTTATCGGATCTGTTCTTTACGATGGCACGTTATGACATGTTTCGTCAAGGGAACGCCGAGGAGCGTTGGCAATCCTTTCTGTATAAGCGGAAAAATAAATCCTAGAGGGCGATATCTTGCCATTTGCCTTTCACGAGCTCACGGGTGGACTTGAAGCCGGCTTGCTTTAGCAACTCAAAAACCTCCTTGCGACCGTCGTTCACCAAATCCGGATAATGGCAATCGGAGTTCACCATGACAGGGATATTCATTTTCCGCATCCGTGATAGGTATTCCACACGGGGGTAAAGCTCTTTTTTCTTGGTCCAGTTCTTGGTGTTGACCTCTACCATCAATTCTTTCTCCTGAACCAGATCCAGACAAGCCTCAAAAGGCTTCCGATACCAATCCTCCTCAAAATTGAAGATCTCGTATTTCTGTCCGTTCATATAGATCTTGTCGATATGTCCGACGATATCGATGCCTCCGGCCTCTATCATTTTCATCGTGGTATCGAAGAAACGCTTGACAAGCAACCGGACATCTCCCTCGAAATGCCGCTCCACGGAGTGGGCGTATTCCCTGAATGAGCCGTCTATACAGACCATGTTCTCTTCGGCCAGACGCTCTGATACGGGCAGGAAATGGATGGAACCGATCCGGTAGTCCAAGGGCAACTCTTGGAAATAGGGGATCGAGGCGTTATAGGTCTCGTCCAGATAATCAATCTCCAGACCGGCATATATTTCCAGTTGATCGCTGTATTTCTGTTTCAGTCGTTTTATCTCTTGCAGATACTCCGGCATATCGTCTTTAGACATATTCCAGAAAGTCTCGAACGGAAGCGGCGAGTGGGAGGAAAAACCGTACGCACGGAACCCGTGTGTTATGGCGAATCTCACGAAATCCTCCGGAATACTTCTTCCATCACAAAAAGTACAATGACTATGGTAGTTACTGAGTTGCATGATTGTTCTTAGTGATTAAAAAGCCACATCCAGATCATCTTGCCCGGATGTGGCCTTGTATGATGAATGAGAGAGGTGTTATTTGATAACGCCTAGCTCTTTTCCTACCTTGATAAACGCTGCGATAGCCTTGTCCAGATGCTCAGTCTCGTGGCCGGCGGACAATTGTACACGGATACGAGCTTGTCCCTTCGGTACTACCGGGTAATAAAAACCGGTTACGTAAATACCCTCTTCCTGCATCTTGGCGGCGAAATCTTGAGACAACTTAGCGTCGTACAACATAACAGCGCAGATAGCGGATTGAGTCGGCTTGATATCGAAACCGGCTGCCAGCATCTTGTCGCGGAAGTAACTAACGTTGTTCATTAATTTCGTATGTAAAGCGTCGCTCTCCTTCAACATCTTGAACATCTCCAAGCTTGCGCCTACGATGGCCGGAGCCACGGAGTTGGAGAACAAGTAGGGGCGAGAACGTTGGCGTAACATATCGATAATCTCCTTCTTTCCGGTCGTGAAGCCACCCATGGCACCACCGAACGCCTTACCCAGCGTACCCGTGAAGATATCTACACGTCCGTAAACATCAAACTGCTCGGCTACGCCATGACCCGTCGGGCCTACGACACCGGCAGAGTGAGACTCGTCCACCATAACCAATGCGTCATATTTCTCGGCAAGCTCGCAAATCTTGTCCATCGGAGCGACATTGCCGTCCATGGAGAACACGCCGTCCGTGGCGATGATACGGTGACGTTGGGCCTGCGCCTCTTGTAGGCAACGCTCCAAGTCCGCCATATCGGCGTTAGCGTAGCGATAACGTTTCGCCTTGCATAAACGAACACCGTCGATGATAGAGGCGTGGTTCAAGGCATCCGAGATGATAGCGTCTTCCTCGCCGAACAATGGCTCGAACAAACCACCGTTAGCGTCGAAACATGCGGCGTAAAGGATCGTGTCCTCAGTCTTGAAATAGTCGGAGATGGCTGCTTCCAATTGCTTGTGCAAATCCTGCGTTCCACAGATGAAACGAACGGACGACATGCCATAACCGTGTGTATCCATGGCTTCTTTCGCGGCCTTGATCAGTCGTTGGTTATCGGACAGGCCAAGATAGTTGTTGGCGCAGAAGTTTAAAACATCACTTCCGGCATTTACTTTGATGTCGGCTCTCTGCGGCGTAGTAATGATACGCTCGTTCTTGTATAAACCAGCGGCTTTGATGCCTTCAAGTTCATTTGTCAAGAATTCTTTAAGTTTTCCGTACATAAAAACTTCGTTTTTTATTAGTATTTAGATGTGAGTAGTAGCTTCGTTGTCAAAGCGACAGACAAAGGTCTGTTTTTTTTTTGAATTTTAATACAAAAAAAGAGAAGAAATTCATGTCTAAACTGTTTTATTCTCTATACCTTTGCCGACGGAAAAAAACTTAAATCTCATTAAACGCGATGAAGAATGTATTAGTAATTGGTTCTACCGGTCAGATCGGATCAGAGTTAACCATGAAATTAAGAAGTATCTACGGTGGGAACATAGTAGCGGGTTATATCCCGGGTGCGGAACCTAAAGGCGAGTTGTTAGAATCGGGACCTTCCGCTATCGTGGATATCACGAACGAGCAGCAGATCGCTGAGACGGTATCAAAATATAATATTGATACGATCTACAACTTGGCGGCTCTTTTGTCGGCTGTAGCAGAGGCTAAACCTCAGTTGGCGTGGAAGATCGGAATGGGGGGCTTGTTCAATGTGCTTGAGGTGGCCCGTGAGATGCACTGCGCCGTATTTACGCCGAGCTCTATTGGCGTTTTCGGTAACAATACCCCGAAAGACAAGACTCCTCAAGATACGATCCGTAATCCTCGTACGATGTACGGCGTGACGAAGGTATCCGGCGAGTTGTTAAGCGATTATTATAATATCCGTTTCGGCGTGGACACACGTTCGGTTCGTTTCCCCGGATTGATCTCTTACGTAACACCTCCGGGTGGTGGTACGACGGATTACGCTGTCGATATTTACTATTCGGCCGCTAAGGGCGAGAAATTCGTTTGCCCGATCGCAGCCGGTACTTTCATGGATATGATGTACATGCCGGACGGCTTGCGTGCCGCTATCGAGATTATGGAGGCGGATTCTACGAAGTTCGTTCATCGCAACTCTTTCAACATTGCGTCGATGAGTTTCGATCCGGAGATCATCTTTAATAATATCAAGAAATATATGCCTGAATTCCAGATGGAGTATGAGGTAGATCCTTTGCGTCAGGCTATCGCCGAGTCGTGGCCGAACTCCTTGGATGATACTTGCGCCCGCCAAGAGTGGGGCTGGAAGCCGGAGTATGATTTGGATGCCATGACAAAAGACATGTTAGCTAAATTGAAAGAACGTTTCAATAAATAAGAGTGATGTTGTAGCCATGATTGTTTGTGGATAGAGGGGCCGGGGTATCATCGGGGGGATGATCCCCGGCCTTGTTTTTTAACGCTGCTATTTCAATAAATCCGGCCGGAGGCGTGCCGTACGCTCTTGTGCTTGTTGCAAGCGCCATTCTTCGATCTTGCGCTGGTGCCCGGATAATAGTACCTCGGGTACTTTCCAACCTTTGTAATCGGCGGGACGTGTATAAACAGGCGGGGCCAGTAAGTCATCTTGGAAGGAGTCGGAGAGGGCGCTTTGCTCGTCGCCGATCGCTCCCGGTATCAAGCGTACCACGGCGTCGGTTATGATAGCGGCGGCCAGCTCTCCTCCGGTAAGGACATAGTCTCCTACGGATATCTCTTTCGTTATCAAATGCTCACGGATACGATAGTCGATCCCTTTATAGTGCCCGCAGAGGATAATCATATTATTTAGTAAAGACATGCTGTTGGCCATGGGCTGGTTGAGTGTCTCGCCATCCGGGGAGGTATAGATTACCTCGTCATATTCCCGTTCGCTTTTCAACGCTGAGATCGCCCGGTCTATCGGTTCGATCTGCATCACCATTCCGGCCTCTCCTCCGAACGGATAATCATCCACCCGCCTCCATTTATTAGTGGTGTAATCCCGTAGGTTATGTAAATGAATCTCCGCTAATCCTTTATCTTGCGCCCTCTTGACGATAGAGCAATTAATCATCCCCTCGATCATCTCGGGAAGTACGGTAAGTATATCTATACGCATAAAAAATAGTTGTAACGTTAAAACCTCCCGCAAAGGTACATCTTTATTCTGACTCATCGTAAAGTGAGTCTCTATTATCTATGATTCGCGATAGAAAATTAAGAATGAATGAAACGCATGCGTTGGCGCAGTTAAGAGTTCGTAGAAGTTCATGAGGATATTTTTGTATCGTTTGAATTATTATTCGTACTTTTGTCCGTCAATTCGGCGGCTATCAATAGAGGCCGTGTCTTTAGAGAATAAATTTTATAGCGATGAATATATCTTACAATTGGCTGAAAGAGTATCTTGATTTCGATCTGGAGCCAGAAGAAGTTGCTGCGGCGCTTACCTCTATCGGTTTGGAAACCGGTGGAGTAGAGGAAGTTCAAACCATTAAGGGCGGACTTGAGGGACTGGTTATCGGTGAAGTGTTAACTTGTGAGGAACACCCGAATTCTGACCATTTACATATAACGACCGTAAATGTAGGTGGCGAGGCTCCTTTACAAATCGTATGTGGCGCCCCGAACGTGGCTGCCGGACAGAAAGTGGTCGTAGCCGTGAACGGCACGAAACTGTACGACGGTGATGAATGCTTTACGATCAAGAGATCCAAGATCCGTGGCGTTGAGTCCAACGGTATGATTTGCGCCGAGGACGAGATAGGTATCGGTACCGACCATAACGGTATTATCGTACTTCCCGCCGACGCTGTTGTAGGTACGTTAGCTAAAGATTATTATAATGTAAAGAGCGACTACGTGCTGGAGGTGGATATCACCCCGAACCGTGTAGACGCTACTTCCCATTTCGGTGTCGCCCGTGACTTGGCCGCTTATTTGAAGCAAAACGGCAAGCCCGCCGAATTGAGACGTCCTTCGGTAGACGCTTTCAAGATCGACGACGAGACACCGGGCGTAGAGGTCGTGGTAGAGAATACGGAGGCTTGTCCCCGTTATTCCGGGGTTACGATCAAGGGCGTTACGGTGAAGGAGAGCCCGGAGTGGTTACAAAACCGTTTGCGTGTGATCGGCCTTCGTCCCATCAATAACGTAGTGGATATAACGAACTTTATCCTGCATGAGTTAGGGCAGCCTTTACACTCTTTTGACGCGAGTAAGATCAAAGGAAATAAAGTGATTGTCAAGGCGGCCGAGGCTGGTACGAAATTCGTCACGTTGGATGGCGTGGAGCGTACGTTGACCGATCGTGACTTGATGATTTGTAACGTCGAGGAACCGATGTGTATCGGTGGCGTGTTCGGCGGTTTGGATTCCGGCGTGACGGAGGAGACCACCGACGTATTCTTGGAATCCGCTTGTTTCCATCCGACGTGGATTCGCAAGACCGCCCGTCGTTTTGGCTTGAATACGGACGCTTCTTTCCGCTTCGAGCGTGGTTTGGATCCGAACAATACGATGTATGTATTGAAACGTGCCGCCTTGTTGATACAAGAGTTGGCGGGAGGTAAGATCACGGGTGCTGTACAGGATGTTTATCCTGCCGTGGCGGAACCGTATACGGTTGAGGTGACTTACGAGAAGATCAATACGTTGATCGGTAAGGATATTCCGGTAGAAACCGTGAAAAGTATCTTGGCAAGCCTTGAGATGGAGATCGTATCCGAGACTGCCGAGGGCTTGACTTTGCATGTTCCCGTATATCGTATCGATGTGCAGCGTGATGTAGACGTGATCGAGGACATTCTTCGTATCTACGGATATAATAACGTGGAGTTCAGCGATAACGTGAAGTCCAATTTAAGTTACCAGACTCCTACGGATCGTAGCTGGAAATTGCAGAACTTGATCTCGGAGCAACTTTGCGGTTGTGGTTTCAACGAGATCATGAACAACTCCTTGACACGCTCCGCTTATTATACGGATCTGTCTGTTTATCCGGAAGCACATTGTGTCATGTTGATGAACCCGTTAAGCGCTGATTTAAACTGCATGCGTCAGACCTTGTTGTTCGGCGGCTTGGAGAGCATCGAGTATAACATGAAACGTAAGAAAGGCAATATCCGTTTCTATGAGTTCGGTAATTGCTATGATTATAATATTGATAATAAGAAGGAAGATGAGACCTTGGCGCAGTTCAGTGAGGATTACCGTCTAGGCATCTGGGTAGCCGGCAACCGAGTGGAGAACAACTGGGCGCATCCGGACGAGAAATCTTCCGTTTATGAGTTGAAGGCTTACGTAGAGAATATCTTGGTCCGCTTGGGCGTGGATATGAAACGGGTTATTTTCGGTAACTTGACGAATGATATCTATTCTTCGGGCCTAAGCATCACGACCGGTTCCGGACGTCAATTGGGTACGATGGGTATCGTAAGCAAGAAACTTCGTAAGATGTTGGATATCGATATGGAGGTTTATTACGCTGAGTTGTCGTGGACCCAATTGATGAAGGAGATCAAGAAGGCGAAAGTAACCTTCTCCGAGATTTCCAAGTTCCCGGCCGTTAAACGTGACTTGGCGTTGTTGCTTGATAAGAGCGTACAGTTTAGCGAGGTCGAGAAAATCGCTAAGGATAGCGATCGCAAGCTATTGAAGGAAGTATCTCTGTTTGACGTTTACGAGGGCAAGAATCTTCCGGCGGGCAAGAAGTCGTATGCCGTAAGCTTCTTCATGCAAGATGAGAGCAAGACTTTGAACGATAAGCAGATCGACGCTATCATGAAGAAGATCCAGACGAATCTGGAACAAAAGCTAGGTGCTCAATTGAGATAAGAATTTAATTACATAAAATAAAGATAAACTGATAAACATATGGGAAGAGCGTTTGAGTTTCGTAAAGCGAGAAAGTTTAAGCGTTGGGGC
>ENA-OOWO01002599-OOWO01002599.1-human-gut-metagenome-genome-assembly--contig:-NODE-2599-length-10250-cov-6.834232_pt1 | contig 10250 bp, 10 predicted proteins | sample MGYA00241579_ERZ501327 | MGnify/ENA primary metagenome ERZ501327 (study PRJEB25962, sample SAMEA2042836) | human gut metagenome | biome: human gut; feature: human-associated habitat; material: faeces...
CCGGGTGACTTAAAAGCCCCCGGCATGTATTATGAAAAAGTTATTCTATTATTAACTTCTGCACGTCTTATTAAATGATTTGTTTGAAATCTTTTATCTTTTATGTTCTTCATTTGATGATTCTAGTATATAAAACACTTGTGAAGAAAGAGTGTTTAACAAATGAAGGTTTTTTGAAAGATAAATGAACAAATTGTGAACAAGACTATTTGCGGAATGCGAAGTATGGAAGCCCATCTTTCATAGGTACTTCTACACTTCCCTGGATCAGTGGGCGGGCATAAGCGATGAATTCATCTCCGATGTCGGAACCGTCTTTTGTGATCCATTCTTCAGGAACAGCTTTTTCTTTATTACAGATTTCGTTCACGTCTGCAGTTCCGAATTCAAGGATGTATGGGTCATCACTCTTACGGATAAAATTGATCATCTTTCCTGTTTCACCATCTAAAGCGGCACTTACAGCAAAACGGCCAGAAGCAGCGGCTTCGTCCAGATCTGTGGCAGATAAACAGGAGGAAGAGCATCTCTGGCAGACATTGAGTTCCACAGAGCGTACTTTGATACCAAGCTTTTCTTTTACGAGATTTTCAAGATACTTTCCGGAGCCAGTCAGCATTTTATGACCGAAAGTATCTGTGCCGACATCACTTGCAAGCTCGCAGACAAAGGTTCCGTTACCATCGTTGATTCCTTCGGAAATGCAGACAACGAGATTAGAAGTTTTAGTAAGCTTTTCTTTTACCTTTTCGATAAATGCATCCGGGGAGAAAGCAACTTCCGGAAGATAAATAAGAACCGGATTATCGCCTTCAAATTTGCGGGCAAGAACGCTTGCGGCGGTCAGCCAGCCGGCATGGCGCCCCATGATCTCGACGATGGTGACAGATGGTTTATTATCATAGACAGAGGCATCAATTGCAATTTCGCGTACTGTAGAAGCAACATATTTGGCAGCACTTCCGTAGCCCGGGGTATGATCGGTCAGAACCAGATCGTTGTCGATGGTTTTCGGAACTCCGATGATGCGGATATCACTTCCGACTGTTGCTGCGTAGCGGGATAATTTACTTACGGTATCCATAGAATCATTTCCGCCAATATAGAAAAAATAGCTGATTTCTTTTTCGGTAAATTTCTGGAAAAGTTCAGGATAAACCGGATCGGAAAGATTTTCCGGTAATTTATAACGGCAGGAACCAAGATATGAACCCGGTGTGGTGCGGATACGTTCCAGTTCGCCATTTTCTTTTAAAGGTGCCATGTCTATTGTGTGATCGGCAAGAAAACCTTCGATACCGTTGACCATACCGATGACATTATCAATCTCCGGATTTGCCAGACCTTCTGAGACAACACCATAGAGACTTCCGTTGATTACAGCAGTAGGACCACCTGATTGTCCGACCAGTAAATTGTGATTCATAGTTGAAATCCTCCTCTTTATTCATAGTAATCATATAGCTTTAACTATAGCCGAAAAATGTGAAATTTACAATATCAGTTGGAAAACAAAAAAAATTAGGCTATACTAGGAACGTGAGCTTTAAATTGAGAAGGAGAATACACATGAAATATATATCGTTTGCGATTCCGTGTTATAACTCGGCAGCTTATATGGACCGGGCAGTGGAATCTATTTTAAAAGGTGGAGAAGATGTAGAGATCATCATAGTTAATGACGGATCAAAGGATGATACTTCAAAGATTGCACATGAGTATGAAGAAAAGTATCCAACGATCGTCCGTGCAGTTGATAAGGAAAATGGTGGACACGGAGATGCGGTCAATGTAGGTCTTGACCACGCAGAGGGAAAATATTTTAAAGTGGTGGACAGTGATGACTGGGTAGATGAAGAAGCATTATATAAGATTCTGGATGTTCTGAAAACGTTTGAAAATGAAGAAAAGCAGGTGGATATGCTGCTTGCCAACTATGTATACGAAAAAGAAGGAATGGAGCACAAGAAAGTGATTGAGTACAAGAATGTGCTTCCACAGGAAGAGATTTTTGGCTGGAATGATGTGAAACATTTCCATCTGGGACAGTATATTCTGATGCATTCTGTTATTTACCGGACAGATTTCCTGAAATTATGTCAGCTCAGGCTGCCGAAGCATACGTTCTATGTGGACAATATTTATGTTTACTATCCACTTCCGCATGTGCGTAAGATGTATTACATGGATGTGGATTTTTATCGTTATTACATTGGAAGAGAAGATCAGTCTGTCAATGAAAAGGTGATGATCAGTCGTGTGGATCAGCAGATCTTTGTCACAAAGTGCATGATTGATATGTATGATATGCGCAAGATTTCTAATAAAAAACTGCGGACCTATATGACTAATTATCTTGCAATTATGATGACGGTATCTTCGATTCTTCTGATTCGTTCCAAAAATGCAGAGAATCTGGAAAAGAAACGGGAGCTGTGGCAGTATCTGAAGAAGAATCACTACAGAACTTATTGGAAGATCCGTTACGGAATCCTTGGACAGACCATGAATCTTCCAGGCAGATCAGGAAGAAAGATTTCGTCTCTGGCGTACATTGTGGCGAGAAGAATTGTCGGATTTAATTAAAATTTCTTCTTGACATTTCCGAAGAGAAGACTATAATAACTGTTAAAGTAAATATGGTTCACCAAAATTCGTTGATGAGAACAAAGTCGTATCCGTCATTATTTTCAGAGAGCCTGTGGATGGTGTGAACAGGTAATAACCGGATAAGGATATCCTCTCTAAGAAGCGGGTCCAAAGCAGAAAAAGTATCTGCAAGTAGACTTTGCCGGGATCCACCGTTATATGGATAGCATATGTTGGTATGTGAAGTGCCGCAGATTATTATCTGTGGAATTAGGGTGGTAACGCGGATTTTATTCGTCCCTTTTCAGATTGATTCTGGAAAGGGACTTTTTTGTTGCTGTGTATACAAAAAAATCCTGTGAATTTTGTTATCGGAAGATTAGAAGAACAGTTTTGCGTGGACGAAAAGAAAAAGGAGGAAACTGTAATGAAAGCATTACAAAAAGCAAGCAAATTTTTATCAGACTATACATCATTGGTGGTAATCGCTATTGCAGTAGTCACATTCTTTGTACCGGCAATGATGGGATGGGTAAATAACCCATTGTTTGTTGATCCGGTATCCAACAAGTTCACCTGTCAGTCGATCATCATCGGAATCATCATGTTCAGCATGGGACTGACACTGACAACCGAAGATTTTAAGATTCTGGCACAGAGACCTTTTGATATCTGTATCGGCGCAATCGCGCAGTATCTGATCATGCCATTTCTTGCATTTGCACTGACGAAAGTACTTCAGCTTCCGGATGGAATTGCACTTGGTCTGATCCTTGTAGGCTGTTGTCCGGGTGGTGTATCCTCCAATATCATGTCTTATCTGTGTGGCGGAGATGTGGCATTTTCCGTAGGAATGACTACGGTATCCACAATCATTTCACCGGTTATGACACCGCTTATGGTTTCACTTCTTGCAAGCGGAACGCATATTACGATCAAAGGACTTCCGATGTTTGTATCTATTGTTGAGACCGTTATTGTTCCGGTAGCTTTTGGATTTTTACTGAATTATCTGTTTGGAAAGAAAAAAACATTTACAGAGCTTCAGAAAGTGATGCCTGGAGTTGCAGTACTTGGACTTGCATGTGTAGTTGGCGGAGTGGTTTCTTCGCAGGGAGACAAATTCTTTGAATCAGGAGTTGTAATTTTTGTGGCAGTATTTCTTCATAATGGACTTGGATATCTGCTGGGATACGGCGCAGGAAGACTGACTGGTATGAATACTGCAAAGAAGAGAACAATCTCCATCGAAGTTGGAATGCAGAACGCCGGACTTGCTACCAACCTTGCAACCACAACGGCACAGTTTGCGGTGGCACCGGAATCCGCAATTATCTGTGCTGTATCCTGTACATGGCATTCTATTTCAGGAACACTTCTCGCAGGATTATTTGCAGCATATGATAAGAGAAAAGCAGGAAAGCCTGCAAATAAAAAGCAGGCTGCAGAAAATGTAGCATAAAATACAGAAATAATTTCGGAATGGTCATCATAAAATATCAGGAATAACTTACAGGGCGTAAGAAGATATGGAAGATCAGAAACTGGAAAATCTTTTAAATCTGGCACTTGGAGCGACGGAAGAAGAAAGAGAAAAATCATTGAACCTGGATGTCGGGTATCATCCGATTGACAGGGAATGGGAATTGATTATTAAATATTCGGGCAATCTGGATCAGGTAAGAGCCTTGGCAAGCCAGGTGGTTGAACTTCAGAATGAGTACGCGATCATTCGGATCAATCAGTCCAGGATTGATTTACTTTCAGATATTCCTGAGGTAGAATATATAGAGAAACCGAAACGTTTATTTTTTCAAATAGCAAATGGGAAGCGGGTATCCTGTATCAATGAGGTGCAGGATACCCGCTTTCTTGATCTGCGTGGACAGGGTGTACTTGTGGCGATAATTGATTCGGGGATTGATTATGCGAATGAAGATTTTCGGAATGCAGATGGAACGACGAGAATACGGGTGATGTGGGATCAGTCATTAAGACCGAATGCGGATGAAGAGAAGAATCCACCAAAAGGTTATCGGATGGGAGTGGAATTTACCGAGGAGCAGATTAACAGGGCACTTGAGGCTGACTCGTCAGAGGAAAGGAAAAGAATGGTACCAAGTCAGGATATATCCGGTCATGGGACTGCAGTTGCAGGGATTGCTGCCGGAAATGGGCGAGGAAGCGGAAATCTGTATGCCGGTGTGGCACCGGAGAGTGAGCTGATTGTGGTAAAAATGGGGTCGCCTATGCCAGACGGATTTCCACGGACGACAGAACTGATGCAGGCGATGGATTATGTGGTGAGGAAAGCACTGGAATTTCGGATGCCGGTGGCGATCAATCTGAGTTTTGGAAATACATATGGTTCTCATGACGGCAAGAGTCTGGTAGAACGGTATATTGATGATCTGTCGAATTTCTGGAAAAGTGTGATCTGTGTGGGGACCGGAAATGAAGCAGCAAGTGCCGGGCATACTTCTGGAGTGTTGCAGAAAAGAAAAGAAGAAAGAATACAGCTCGCAGTACAGGCAGATGAACCAACATTGAATATTCAGATCTGGAAAGCGTATACGGACGAAGTGGAAATTTCATTTGTATCTCCTGCGGGGACGCGGATCGGTCCAATACAATCTGTTCTCGGTTCGCAGAGATTCCGGATCGGGGAAACGGAGATTTTATTATATTATGGAAAACCGAGCCCGTATAATGTCGCGCAGGAGATTTATATTGATATGATTCCGGTGACAGATTATATTACGTCGGGAGTCTGGCAGATCATTTTGAATCCGACAAGGGTTGTGGAAGGGCAGTATGATCTGTGGTTGCCAAGTGAGAATGTATTGAACCGGGGGACAGGATTTTTGTATCCGGATGAAGAAGTGACCTTAACGATTCCTTCGACTGCAGATAAAGTGATATCGGTTGGGGCGTATGATGCGCTTACTTTTTCCTATGCATCTTTTTCAGGAAGAGGATATACCTGGCAGGATGAAAGGACGAAACCGGATCTTGTGGCACCGGGAGTGAACGTAAGGACGACAGCAGTTGGCGGAGGGGTGACAGTGGTGAGTGGAACTTCTTTCGCAACGCCGTTTGTGACAGGAGCATCGGCACTTTTGATGGAATGGGGGATCGTAAGAGGAAATGATCCGTTTTTGTATGGGGAGAAGGTGAAGGCGTATCTCCGGCGCGGGGCGAGAGAGTTGCCGGGATTTGGAAAGTATCCGAACCGTGAGGTGGGATATGGGGAGGACGTTATAATAAGGTTACATTGAAGAAAGTCAGTAAAATCAAGTGTTTCCGTTCATTTTCCCAACACAGAAACGAAGCACTTTCACCATGATTTTGAAGAAAATCTGCCCGGGTTGGATTTAAAATAATATGGAAAGAAAGATTTGTAGCAATGACGTAACATGAACAGTTGGTTCTGTTACAGATAAAAGTTTAAACGAAAGAGAGGTCATAGGGATATGAAACTGACTTATACAAATGTAAATGGATACCTGATTCCGAATCTCACCTATAAATCCGGTGAGCAGATGGAGCGACTTGGCAAATATGGATTTCTTCGCAGAGATTATCTGAAGAACCATCGAAACTCAACGTATCAGGTGATGCTTTTACAGGATACGATTGGCGAGCATCTTCTGGAAGTGGACAAGGCAGCAAGAGACCGGGAAGAAGTGATCCTGGAGCAGTTGAAAGAAAAAGAACCACTGCCAGATAAGGAGAAAGATCAGATGGCATGGGTAAGAGCAGCTAATCAGCACAGAGCGATTGCAGAGGAGATTATCTTGAAAGAATTGATTTATGCATAAGAATTGCCAGTAACCAATCTGGCAGGTAACTGATAAAAATAGAATATTGTGAGCGAAGTAAGGCGTGAGTCATAAGATATGGCTTGCGTCTTTTTCTTTTGAACTGGAAAGGAGGATGGGAGCATGGCACAGATTTTTCGTGTAGAGAGAACTAAGAATTTTACGGTAATGAGTAATCACCATTTCAAGAATAAGAATCTGACATTGAAAGCGAAAGGTCTATTATCGCTGATGTTAAGTTTGCCAGATGACTGGAATTACAATATGCAAGGACTGGCAACATTGAGCAGAGATGGGATTGATTCTGTTCGTTCTGCAATTAAGGAATTAGAGCATCATGGATATGTGGAACGTCATAGATTGCGTAATGAGTATGGCTTTTATGGCGATACCGAATATATTATCCGGGAAGTTCCATTAGGAGAAGAAAATGATTAAGTGGAGAAGAGAAGTGCCTAAGGGTGGATAGTCCAATTTTGGACAATCAGGTCATAGGAAATTTCTATCTCCGGACATCAGAAAATAGGAAAACCAGATATGGTAAATCCCATACTGGACAAACCGTTGCTATTAATAATCCATGTTATTAAATATGAATTATTAAAGAACTAGTATAATCCATTTTAATTGTCTTTATGTTTGAAGTATGGTATACTATTCCCATAATGAAAGGGGAATGATACGATGCCAAATACAGTAAAAGTGCTGAAGCTTACAACGGATGAAAAAAACTCTTTAGAGTGTCTTCTTCGATGTCCAACAACGGAAGCCAGAAAATATATCCGGGCAAAGATTTTGTTATTAAAAAGTGATTCTTATACCAATGAAGCCATTGCCGACAAGCTTGATATAACCGTGCCTACCGTCCGCTTATGTCTCCAGAAATATTTTGCTGGCGGTATTGATAATGCTTTAAACGATTGCAAAGGAAAAGGTCGCAAGCAGGAAATATCCGATGATGACATCACATGGGTGGTCAATAAAGCCTGCCAGAAGCCGCTGGATTACGGTTTTTCTGCTGAATTTTGGTATCCCGCCAGCTTTACTCGTTTTATACAGTCTATTGCTGTGAAGGAAGGGCATCCAAGGTTAGAACATGTTTCAGAATTTTCTCTCAGGAAAATTCTTGCCAATGCCAAAATCCGTCCTTTTAAAGTCACATATTACTGCGAAAAAAGGGATCCTGATTTCGATTCAAAGATGCACAATGTCCTTGTAATTTATAAGCAGGTTTCACTGCAGTTTGATAAAGACGGGAATCTGCTACCTTTTGAGGGAACCCCTGTCCATACGTTATCCTATGACGAGAAACCGGGAATACAAGCAATCGGCTCCACAACTCCAGATCTGCCGCCGATTAGTAATACAGAGAAAGGCAGCAGCTATATGCGGGATTATGAGTATATCCGCTATGGTACTATATCGTTACTGGCGGCGATAGATCTTCTTACAGGAGAGGCAATCCCACTGGTGAGTGATACCCACAAAAGTTCAGATTTTGTGGAGTTCCTAACACGGTTGGATGCAAAATATCCTGAAGGTGATAAAATACGTCTCATCCTTGACAACCATTCGGCACATACATCGCAGGAAACACAGCGATATTTAAATAACCATTTAGGAAGGTTTGAGTTTGTATTCACACCAACTCATGGTTTCTGGCTTAACTTGGTAGAAGGTTTTTTCAGCAAACTCACAAAGCAAATGCTTCAAGGTATACGTGTTGCTAGCAAGGAAGAACTGTCGGAGCGGATTTATAAATACTTTGATGAGATTAATCAGATTCCTATTCCATACCATGGGTCTTATAATCTCGATAGTATCGACCTAGCTACAGAGGATATTGACCAGATTGTGTATGAAGTTGTCAATGCCAAGGCGGCATCGGAAGAACTGAGTTGTAAACGTGCACCTAAGCCTATAAAACGCAGTCCTAAAAAGTCTGCCAAAACAGAAAACTAATTAAAACGGATTATACTAGTATTTTCACAGTTGCAAGGAATTGCGGAAATCTATAAAATTCATGGTTCTGTACAAAATCCAGAATCCATTGTCATTAACAAAGCGGATTATCAGAAATTTCATGACAAAGGAAAATATCTTGCCGCAAAATTGATGACGATTTTTATGGAATATCCGATTATTTTCATAGGTTACTCTATTTCAGATTCAGATATTCAGGCGATTCTTAGTGATGTTGTAGAATGCCTGCCATTGGATAAAATAGAAACTTTACAAAAACGTTTTGTTTTTGTTGAATATAAGCCGGATTTCGTTGGAAGTGAGATAACTTCGCATTCAATGATTATACGCAGTAAATTACTGGAAATGACTAAAATAACACTTTCAGATTTTAGTCTGTTATATGATGCTCTGTCTGTGAAAAAAGCGGCTTTACCAGTTAAATTATTGCGTAGATTTAAGGATGAGCTTTATACGTTTGCGTTGACTCAGCAACCGGGACCAACGATGCAGGTTGCTTCATTGGAAGATGGTCGTATTGATGAAAATATGCTTGCACTTTCGATTGGCTTGGCAACGACCGGCGTATATGGTTTGGCAAGAGCTGTAAATTCTGAACAATGGTATAGAAACATCATTTTACATGATTCGCTATATTCATGTGAGCAATTATTAGAATTTGTTTATCCAGAGCTTGCAAAACAAAATTCCTGGAAATTGCCGGTGTGGTATTATATTTCAAAATCTAATATGAAAAGTGAATTGGCAGAAGAAAAGGCACCACATTTATATACTGAAATTGTCACAGAATCAACAATTAAACGTAATCATTCTGCGATTGGAGAAAGAACTGCATGGGAAGTGTGGACACAAGAAAAAGATAATTTAATGAAGGCGATTCGTTTGCTGGGGTGTATGTCAGAAGAAAAAATAGATGTAAATCAGTATCGAAGTATTTTGGAAGCAATATTTACAGAGAATAACAATATTTTAAGTTCCTTAGATAGTCCGAATCGTAGTAATCTTCACAGAATGATTAGGATATATGATTTTCTGGAATATGGACAAAAAAAGACCCCGTGATTCAAGCATCTGCAAGCAGACACCATCACGGAGACTCCGGACAGCTGGAATACAGGCAACATAGCATCTGTAAACAGACACCAGCACGGATGCACTATAAACCTACATTTATTATATGAGGGAAATTATTTTTTGTCAACAACCAGATTTTGGATAAAGAAAGGAGGAGCATGACCTAGAAGAAATTCTTGTAGGAGAATCGAAGAATGTGGAGTTCAAAGAGAACTTGCCAGAGAAAAGTATCAAATTAGAAATTACTTCCCCAGGAAAGCTGCCAATGGGACAAACGATGGAGCGTATGAAAGAAGGGTATTCTAAAATTAGAAATGAAGCTCTTGCTCATGCGTTTGCTTACATGAATCTAATTGAGCATTGGGGAAGCGGTATTCCGAGAATAATAGACAAAGTAAAAGCTGCCGGACTGCAGGATCCGGAGTTTATTGGTGGCGAAGTTGATTTGCGTATCAATATTTATCGAGGTCAAGTTGATACCAATAGCGCCATGATTAATGCCAATGGCATTAAAAATGGCACTAATGACGTTGATTGTGGCGCCAAAGTGCCGCTTGATAAGGAACAGACGCAGCTTGAAAAATTGTTGCAGATTATAGAGAAAAATCCGTCTGCAACACAGGCGTATTATGCGGAAGAAATGGGTATATCAAAAAGAACGGTTTCTAGAATGTTTGCTTCTTTACAGGAAAAAGGTAGATTGGTGCAGAACGGAACAAAACGAAAATCAAATTGGAAAATTATAAGGTAGGAGGACAGCATGGATACAGATAAAATAATACA
>ENA-OOWO01002600-OOWO01002600.1-human-gut-metagenome-genome-assembly--contig:-NODE-2600-length-10244-cov-1.576897_pt1 | contig 10244 bp, 4 predicted proteins | sample MGYA00241579_ERZ501327 | MGnify/ENA primary metagenome ERZ501327 (study PRJEB25962, sample SAMEA2042836) | human gut metagenome | biome: human gut; feature: human-associated habitat; material: faeces...
TTAACAATACAAGCCAAACATATCTATCATTTTTTTTAATAAAAATGAAAGAAGGCAATATGTGTCTTTTTATAATTTTGTTACTTAAAACATCTAATACATATTCAAATGATTCGGTTAAAGTACTATCTTGCGTTATTTTTATTACTGCTCCCAATTTGTTCTTATGGACAGTTTTTTAAGAGATTAGGAATGAAGGATGGCCTTTCTAATCCTTCTGTGTTGGCAATTTATCAGGATACTTTAGGACGTATGTGGTTTGGTACTAATGAAGGCGTTAATATATATGATGGTAAACAAATTTATAAGTGTAAATCTTATTTGGTTGGTCAATCTCAACAGGTAAAATTGATAAATGGATCAATAAATCAGATTGTGGGTGATTCGTTGGGGAATATTTATATGCGTAATAATCATGCATTACTTAGGTATGACATACGTAAAGAAAAATTCGAAGAAATACGTTCTTCCGGAATAAGTTCTGTAGCCTCTATTAATCGAAAAATATGGTGTGCTATGGGAGATTCATTATTTAAATATGATTGCAATAGAGACTCATTACATTTTTTTCGTAAATTGAATACATCTACCATCTTGTGTTTGGCAAAGCAAGGAGAAAAGCTTTGGATTGGAACCAATAAAGGATTGTATGTACTTGTAAAAGATTTGGTTAGGTGTGTGTTACCCGAGGTTGAAATCTTTAGATTATTTGTTAGCAGTCATAATGAATTATGGGTTGCTTCTCGTATGAAAGGATTGTATCGTATTAATCAGGAGGGGCAAATTAGAAAAGCAGAATATTCTTCAACTCGTGTGGTAAGCGAACAGATACGAGGCTTTGTAGAAGATGATAGACAAAATATATGGTTTGGGACATTTGACGGATTGCAGGTATATAACCCTTATTTAGATATGTATTCTGTTTATCGTCCCAGTTACACATTGGGGACTTTGGAGCATCAGTCTGTTTTTTCTTTATATAAAGATAATCAGGGAACTATTTGGGTAGGAACGTATTACGGTGGGCTTAATTACTTTAATCAATCCAAAGATGTATTTCAGTATTATCCATATAGAAAAATAAGTAAGGAAGGATTGAGTTTTCCTATTGTGGGACAGATGGTGGAAGATAAAGATCATGATCTCTGGATTTGTACAGACGGTGGTGGAGTTAATTGTTTGAACCGAAAGAATAAGACTTTTACATATTATGTAGCATCCGATGGGAATTCTATCATACATGATAATGTGAAGAGTATTACCTATGATAAAAAACGTGATCATATATATATAGGTACATATACCGGAGGTCTAAGTCGTTACGACCGGAAAAGCGGAAAGTTTCATAATTATCTAGATGAATTTGAAAGAACAGGAAAAGGTCCGGGGCAAATTATTTATCACGTGCTGTTTAAAAATGGTTGGTTGTATGTTTCTGCCCGTAATGGTTTTTGGAGAATGAATCCTGATACAAATGAATTTCAAATTTTGGATAACGAAAAGCTATTTTTGACGTTTGAGATAGATAAACAAGGGTATATTTGGTTGACTACAGGTTTTGAACTTTACAAAATGAAAGTGAGTGGTGGAGAACGTCAGGAAGTGCAACGGATGACTGAACGGAAAGCGAAGATTACGAAAATTATAGAAGCATCTGATGGTACTATTTATATTTCGACATTGGGGAATGGAGTTTATGTATATAATTATGATAAAGAAAAATGGTCGCATCATACTGTGAAATCGGATAATTTGTTAAGTGATTTTTGTTATAATATAATAGAAACGGCTAATAATAATATCTTGTTGTCCAGTGATAAGGGACTATCTATTTATTCTTTTTTAAATCATTCTATTTATTCTATTGAATTGGGACTAAGAGGGGGAATATCGGCTGTGACAGAGGGGTGTGGCTTATGGGCGGCAACTGACGGTCAGATTTATGTAGGAGGGGTAGATGGAATGATTTCTTTCAGGGAGGAAGATTTATATGTGGAGAATGATATTGTGCCCAGGCTTTATTTTTCCGAGTTGCTGATAAATGATGTCAGAATTGAACCCGGAGATGATTCCGAAGTGTTGAAGGAAGCGTTGCCTTTTACGGGCAAGCTTGATTTGTCTTATAAACAAAATAACTTGGCGATTCTTTTTTCTAGTTCCAACTATGTGGAGCATGAAAGAAATGTGAGTTTTTTTTATAAATTAGAAGGATTTGATGACGATTGGAAGTCTACCGAACAGTTACGTTTAAAATATACAAATTTGCCTTCTGGTAATTATGTCTTGAAAGTACGTGAGTTGAAAAATAAAATGCAGGGGGAAGAATATAATGAAATTGCGCTTACTATTAAGATACATCGGCCGTGGTTTGCAACATGGGGAGCTTTTATCTTTTATTTTATTATTGTGTCGATTATAATGTATGGTACTTGGCGAGTAATAGCTAAGCGCAGGGCTTTGGCCTTGTTGTTGGTAAAAGAAAAAGATGAGAAAATGCGGATAGAGGAAATAAATAAGATGAAGTTTCGTTTTTTTACTAATGTATCACATGAATTCCGCACTCCTTTAACTTTGATTATCGGACAAATAGAGATGATGTTGCAAATGGATAAAATATCTCCTGCTGTGACTAAACGTTTACAGACTATATATAGAAATGCGATGAATTTGCGAATATTGATAACGGAACTTCTTGATTTTAGGAAACAGGAACAGGGATTCATGAAGTTGAAAGTAGAATGTGTGGATGTGGTTCCTTTTGTAAAAGATATATATAGATCTTTTGCAGAATTAGCACGTAGGAAAGACATATCTTTTACATTTGACTCTACGGAAGAAAAGATTGATTTGTGGTTTGATCCACTACAAATGCAAAAGGTCTTGTTTAATCTTTTGTCAAATGCTTTTAAATATACTCCCGAAGGTGGAAATATAAAAATAACTCTCAAGAGGGTACGTCAGATAGTTGAGATTGCTGTGGCCGATACCGGTTGTGGAATTCCGAACGAGGCTTTGTCGAAGATATTTGAACGCTTTTACAGAGGAGACGAAGTGCTACCTGATGCAGTTCAGGGTAGTGGGATTGGCTTGGCGTTCACAAAGGCTATGGTAGAGGCACATAAAGGGGCGATAAAAGTTGAAAGTGTGTGGAATGAAGGAAGTTGTTTCAAAATAGAGTTACTTACGGGAAATTCGCATTTTACCAAGGAAGAGTTGGAGCATAGACGGAATATTCTTTCTTCATCTGATTGGACAGATGTGCTTAAAGTTGAAAATCTATTATTACAGGAAAAGCAGACGGATCTCGTGAGTAGTGATATTGTGAAAAAGGAAAGCGAAGCTGAATCAAAAGGAAAACCAGTAATTTTGCTGGTGGAAGACAGTGAAGAGGTGATGGAACTTTTGGTGTCTATTTTTTCATCCGTTTATATTGTTTATAAAGCAGATAACGGACAGGCAGGATATGAACAGGCTTTGAATATTCATCCGGATATAGTAGTGAGTGATGTAATGATGCCTGTAATGTCCGGCAAAGAGATGTGTTATAAAATAAAGAATTGTTTAGAATTGGCGTACGTTCCGGTTGTGCTGTTGACAGCCCAGACGTCTGATGAACATACTATAGAGGGATATATGTTTGGGGCGGATGCTTATATAACGAAGCCATTTAACGTTAAACTATTATTGGCTTGTTGTAGTAATTTGTTAAAAAGTAGGCGTACTTTATTGGATAAGGTAATTCGGAAAGAAAAAGTTTTGTCACAAGAAACCAGGGGGGTGAATGTGCTTGATCAGAAAATTTTGGATGCAGCTACGGATATAATTAAAAGAAATTTTGATAATCCTGATTTTGATATGAATATGTTGGCTTCGGAATTGGGTATGGGACGTAGTAAAATGTTTGCCCGTATAAAGGAGGTGACAGGGCTGACACCTAATGAATTTGCGTTAAAATTGAAATTAGAAGAAGCATTACGGATGTTACAAGAAGAGCCTCAGTATAATATTTCGGAGATTTCTTATAGTTTGGGCTTTACTTCTCCACGTTATTTCAGTCGTTGTTTCAAAGCGTTTTATGGAGTATCTCCTTTGACTTATAGAAAAGGTCCCGGACTTTAGAATGTAGATTCTACTTTTGTTCATATCGATTTCTTCTTTTGGCTTTTATCTTATGGTCATGTCCAGACTATGTTTTTTGTATGCAGTAGTTTTAGTGGAGGTGATTTATTGTCTGATTTGTGGCACTCTTTGTCTGAAAGGATGAAATGTGCTGCCGTTCGGATAATATTGCCTCCTTTTATTGTTTGCTAAACGCTTTTTTTGCAAAAAAGATTTAATAGAATAATGAAAAAGAAGATTTTTTTAGTGTTTACGATTTTATCTGTAATTCCAATGTTGTATGCTATGCAATCAATAACAGGACAACCGGTTAAGAAAACAAGAAGTGCGACTTTTGTTTATGAGAAAGAGAAAGTGTGGGAATCGGCAGGCGATGGCGTTACTCGGCAGATTATGGGTTATGACGGGCAGGCGATGCTGGTGAAGGTTAAATTTGAGAAGGGAGCGATAGGTACTCCTCATACTCATTATCATACGCAGCTAACCTATGTGGTAAGTGGAAAATTTGAGTTTACCGTAGGAGATGAGAAGCAGATAGTGGCTGCCGGAGATGGTATTTATATAGAACCGGATGTTATGCACGGTTGTGTATGTTTGGAGGCAGGTGTACTTATTGATAGCTTTGCTCCGATGCGCGTTGATTTTCTGGTTAAACCTGAAAATAGGTAGTAAAACTGTCCGATTTGTGGCATATATTGTTTCTGAATACAATTTGTGCACCTGTCGGATATTCGGTAGGTAGGCTTTGCTTTTTTATGTTTTCTACATTTGCAATGTTTTCTGAAAAAGTATTAATTGTTTATTTAATCAAAAATCTGTTTATTTATGAGAAACAAAGTTTGGTTATTAGCGTTAACTTTGTTAGTTGTGTATTCGGGCAGGGTCTTGGGAAATGATAGTCATTTTCGGTCAGCCTTGGTTGCACAACAAGTTAACAAAAAAGTTGTGACCGGTGTCGTATCAGACGATATGGGCCCCGTGATAGGTGCAACAGTCTCAGTGAAAGGAACCACAAACGGCGTAGTGACTGATTTGGACGGGAATTTCAAACTGACTGTACCGGTAGGTGCTACTCTTGTGATTTCCTTTATTGGCTATGAAGATAAGGAGCTTGTTTATAAGGGCGAACCTCAGTTAAACGTGAAGTTGAGTGAAAATGTGACCGCCTTGGAAGAGGTACAGGTCATTGCCTATGGTAGTGCTAAAAAGGTGACTATTACAGGTGCTCTTTCATCGGTGAAATCGGATGAAATTATGAAATCTCCGGTTGGGAGTATCGCGAATGCTCTTAGCGGAAAAGTGCCTGGTTTATCTAGTGTGCAGTCTAGTGGACAACCAGGAGCGGACGATGCGACGATATACGTACGTGGTGTCGGCTCTTTGTCTACCAATCTCTCTTCCCCTTTATGTCTGGTAGATGGTGTTGAGCGTTCTTTCTCTCAGTTGGACCCTAATGAAGTAGAAGACATTACTGTATTGAAAGATGCTTCGGCTACAGCCGTGTTTGGTGTGCGTGGTGCAAATGGCGTGATATTGGTGACTACCAAGCGTGGAAGTGAAGGAAAAGCAAAGGTTTCTTTTTCTACTAGTGCAGCTTTACAGCTACCGACTCGTATTCCTGATTTTGCTAATAGCTATGATTATGCAAACGCCTTTAATAATGCGCAGTTACGTGATGGAGTTTTGGAGGAAAATTTGACCTTTACTCCCGAAATGCTAGAAGCTTTTCGCACACATAGCAATCCGATAATGTATTCCGATACAGATTGGACGGATATGTTGATAAAGAATTCGGCATGGCAGACACAACATAATTTCAATATATCCGGTGGCTCCAAGCGTGTTAAATACTTTGCATCGTTGGGTATCTATACACAAGATGGGCTATTCAATATGTTTGATACGGGCGATTATGATTCCGGGTTCAAATACAATCGATACAATTATCGTGTCAACATGGATGTAGATGTAACGAAAACAACATCTATGAAGATTAATCTGGGCGGACGATTGACAGATAAGCGAGAACCCAATTATGATAATGGTACTAGTAAAACAGTAGCATATCTTTTTAGAGACGTATATTGGACTCCTCCTTTTGCCGGTCCGGGTATTGTGGATGGAAAATGGGTCACTCTTAATGAAACTTTATATGGAGGTTTTGGGAAAATATACGATGCTCTTAATTCATATTACGGAAAAGGTTATAATACAATTGCCAATAATGTGATTAATTTCGATTTTTCTTTGCAGCAAAAACTGGATATGATAACTAAGGGGTTGAAAGTACATATCAAAGGGGCGTATAATAGTGGGGTTTCCATTACAAAAAAGCGTGAAGGACGTGCGGCAAGATATGAAGCTTTTTTGGGTGAAAATGATGAAATTTTATTGAAAAAGACTCAAGAAACGACTACATTATCATACAATGAGAGTACAGGTCAGTCTCGTGATTGGTATTTAGAGGCTGCACTTAATTATTCTCGTAAGTTTGGACATCACAATGTGTCAGCTTTGGCTATGTATAATCAGTCGATGAAATATTATTATTCTGATAAGTTCCCCGGGATTCCCCGTAGTTACGTTGGACTTGTGGGACGTGCCACTTATGACTATAAGACTCGCTATATGGTGGATTTCAGTGTCGGTTACAATGGATCCGAAAATTTTGCTGAAGGAAAACGTTTCGGCTTTTTTCCTGCGGGTTCTGCTGGTTGGATTTTGTCCGAAGAAAGATTCATGTCTTCTTTGAAGCCTTATCTTAGCTATATGAAAGTGCGTGCTTCTTATGGTATTGTAGGTAATGACAGGGTATCCGATGGTTCACGTTTCCTTTATTTGCCTGATTCTTATATTATCAGTTCGGGTAATTATGGATTCGGTTCATCCAATGATTATAAGTTACCCGGGGCTATCGAGTCTAAAATCGGTAATCCGAATGTAACTTGGGAAACAGCTTCCAAACAGAACTATGGTGTCGATATGCATTTCTTTGATGGTCATTTGAAAACCTCTTTTGACTATTTCGTTGAACATCGTAAGGACATATTGCTTACTCGTAAGTTGGATCCGGGTTATCTGGCAGTGAAGTTGCCTACAGTGAACATGGGTAAGGTGGATAATAAAGGTTTTGAAGTTACCGCCCGATGGGAGGATAAAATTCAGAATGTAAGTTATTATGTAGGTACGAGTTGGTCGTATGCTAAAAATAAGATAATCTTCCAAGATGAAATTCCTCAACCTTATGAGTGGATGGAACAGACCGGACGTCCTGTAGGACAACAGTTCGGATACGTTACTGACGGCTTTTTCTCTCAAGAAGATGTAGAAAAATATGCGATAAATAAAGGTATGGAAGGGGGGATTCCCGACCATAATTTTTCACCTAAGGCAGGTGATGTGAAGTATAGGGATTTGAATGGTGATTACAAGATAGATGATAAAGATGTAGCTGCTATTGGATATCCTAAATATCCGTTACTGACAGGTAATATGTCATTGGGATTTTCGTGGAATGGCCTTGATTTCAGTATGGTATGGTCAGGAGCGTTCAAGACCTCCCGTCTGGTAAGTAGTTTTTATCGTGTTCCGTTTGATACGACAAACAATCGTGCTTTATTGAGCTATATGATAAAAGATGCCTGGACACCGGAGAAAGGCAACTCTTCCACTGCTCCTGCTATTTCTTTCGGAGCTAGTAAAGCTAACAACTATAAAGATTCCGATTTATGGTTGCGTGATGCTTCTTACGTTCGTCTGAAAAATATAGAACTTGGGTATTCTTTTCCTAAACAAATTGTAAAGAAAATGCATTTGGGAACGTTAAGGCTTTCGGTATCTGGATATAACTTGCTTACATTTGATGATATGGGATTCTGTGACCCGGAAAGTAATCCAGACGGTCAAGCTTATCCTTTGATAAAAGTGGTGAATTTCGGTTTGAAGGTAGGATTTTAATAAAAGAAAAAGATTATGAAACAGATAAAGAGACACTTCCATGTCATAATAGTAATGTTGGGATTGATAACGATGATCTCTTGTGAAGATTTAGCATTTGGAGATAAATTCCTGCAAAAGCCGCCCAGTACGGATGTGACGATTGATACGGTTTTTTCTACTGCTGAATATGCACGCAGAGTATTATGGTATACTTATCAGTATCTTCCTTACGGACTGGAAACAACCGGATATTGGACAACAATGTATTTGTCTAATATCGAAGCTTTAACAGATTTATGTCAGTCTAGTATTTATTATTCCGGGGCGAATACTGTGTATTATACAGGTGATTACAATGCGAGCAAAGAAAATGCTCCGCGTGTTTTGAAAACTAGTGCTACTAAACTTCGTTTTAATGATAGTGAGACTCACATGTGGGCAGCCATTCGTCACGCTTGGCTTGTTGTAGAGAATATCGATCGCGTTCCTGATATGGATCAGGAGGAAAAAGAACGTCTGAAAGCGGAAGCTAAGACGATTGTAGCGATTTATTATATTCATATGTTGCGCCATTATGGTGCTTTACCTATTGTGGATAAAGTTATTGCACCTGATGATGCAGATTTTCCAGCTAGAGCTACTTTGGATGAAACTGTAAAGTTTATTCTTCGTATTTTGCAAGAAGCCATTGATTGTCCGCATTTCCCATGGAACATTTCTCCTTCCGATTTAGCCAACTGGGACGGACGAATTACTAAAGCTGGGGCCATGGGATTGAAAGCCAGACTTCTGCTTTTTGTGGCAAGTCCTTTGTTCAATAATGAAGAACCTTATTATCCGGGTGAAGCTTCGGATAAAAAAATGACATGGTATGGTGATTATCAGCATGAACGTTGGGGGGATGCGGTTAAAGCTTGTGAAGATTTCTTTAGAGCTTTGGACGAAAATCAATTTTATAAATTGGTAGAGAAGGAAGATGTTACTCCAAGTGAATATCGTTATGCATTTCGTGCCGCTTATTTTGATCGTGGAACTACTGAAACTTTGATTCCCGTTCACCGGAATATATATAAGGCTAATAATAATCCATTACCGAATCAAGCAATCCGCTGGGGAGCCTATAATCCGACAAAGGAATATTTTGATATGTTTCAAACAGCAGATGGGGACGATTTTGATTGGAACAATGAAGAACATCGCCGGAATCCTTTTATCAATAGAGATCCGCGTTTAAGCGAAACATTTATTTTGGATGGAGATATATTCCAAGGTAGAACAGCTGGAGTTACTGATGAAAATCCGGCCGATAAGACTAATTATCCGAAAGGTAGAGATTGGGGAGTCGGCCAGGTAACTGTTAAAAGTTTGTTAACTGGTATTTCTTGTCGCAAATGGGGGCTGGACCGTGCAGGTGAATATAACAATCATGTGATTCAATGGCCGCATTTGCGTATTGCCGAACTCTATCTTAGTTACGCTGAAGCTTTGAATGAGTTGGAAGATGGCTCTTCATACGACATTCCATCTTGGGATGGCTCTGCCAGTTATTCTGTCAAACGTGACATAAATGAAATGAAAAAAGGTATTCGTCCTGTTCGTTGCCGTGCAGGGGTTCCCGATTATACATTGCCAGAGTATCAAGACCGGAATGTATTCCGTAAGAAATTGAAGCATGAGCGACAGATAGAGCTCATGGGAGAAGGACATCGTTATTTTGATCTCCGCAGATGGAAAGACGCTCCGATTGAAGAGTCAATGGAAATATATGGTTGTGATGCTCTTATGACTGAAGAATAGAGCAGCGTTTCATTCACCAATTGTAGTCAATGAACTTCCAACTGCTTTTTCTCGCAAATTATATTTCTGGCCTATCAGTCATGAGGAGTTGAAACGCAATAAGCTGTTGACACAAAATCCGGGTTGGACATACAATGATTAATTTTAAAATGATATAAGTATGAAAATTATATATAATTGTTGGTTTGCATTATGTATGTTGCTCTTGATCACTTCTTGTAATGATGAGTGGAAAGATGAGCAGTATCGGCAATATATTTCTTTTAAAGCACCTATAAAAGATAAAGATAATGGGGTAACTCCAATATATGTGAGATACAACCCTGATGGAAAAGTACGCTATCAGTTACCGGTTATAGTTAGTGGGTCAACTACGAACGAACAAGATA
>ENA-OOWO01002611-OOWO01002611.1-human-gut-metagenome-genome-assembly--contig:-NODE-2611-length-10219-cov-2.910272_pt1 | contig 10219 bp, 9 predicted proteins | sample MGYA00241579_ERZ501327 | MGnify/ENA primary metagenome ERZ501327 (study PRJEB25962, sample SAMEA2042836) | human gut metagenome | biome: human gut; feature: human-associated habitat; material: faeces...
GAATACATTATATGGTTTTTTTAACTAACAACCAAATGTGAGAATGCGGGAGAATCACTTCGGCCGATTCCAATGTTTTCAATGTGGCTACGTAATTTTTAATTATGACTAATTAATTCAATTCTGATATTGCAAAGATAGGGGCTTTGACGATTTCCTGCAATCACCTGAAATGGGTATTCTTGGGCGGGTTACTAGCAATATATAGTGGGTCTGAATCTTTTATTCCGGAACATTTGCAGAGTTTCCTGTCAACCTGTTCAGATGACATACCAGTAGTTTTCCTTCATTATCTCTCAAATGCATACCATTGCCTTGACAATAACGGAAGTATTTGCATCGGGCGCACTCGTCTTTTTTCATCCATGAACGGTCGCGATAAGGCTGGAATTTCGTTTGCCATATTTCCCAAAAATCATCCTGATAGATATTTCCTTGATGGTAGTTGGAGCGGATGCTGCTACAGGCACTGATAGAACCGTCAATCAAAACGGAGCCGACTGATATTCCGGCACTACAGAAGAAAGGAGTATTCCGTACTTCACCTTCATAGTTACCCAGGAACCCTTCGCAGCCGTAACTCGCACGGATAATTCCTTCCTTTCGGGTGTCACGGATGAAGTCGAGTACTTGTTTCAGTTCTTCTCCGTTCATACGGAATTCCGGTTCTTCGGCGGCTCGTCCTACCGGAAAGATGGTAGATACTCTCCATCGTTTGACTCCGAGACTGATAAGTAACTCTTTCATAGCCGGCAACTGTGGCAGGCTACGGCGGGTGACACAGGTAATGACGTCGAATGTCAGTTCGGGGATAGCTGTGATTTCCCGTATGGCATTTACGGCACAATCGAAACTTTCGGGATGTCGTCGCATCCAGTTGTGTACATCCTTCAGTCCGTCAAGGCTGATGGATATACTACGCATACCGCTACGGATCAGGTTGTGAAGCCGTTCGCGTGTGAGACACAGGCCGTTGCATACCATGCCCCACGGGTATCCCCGTCGGGATATTTCTTTGCCGCAAGTTTCCAAATCTTCACGTACGGTTGGCTCTCCACCGGAGATAATGACGAATACATCGTGCGGATTGGTATGTGTTGCTATGCTGTCCAGTACTTTTAGAAAATCCTGTAGAGGCATATCCGGAGTAGCGGGAGAGGACTTGCAGTCACTGCCACAATGGCGGCAACGTACATTACATCGTAAGGTGCATTCCCAAAAAAGCTGTCTGAGCGGATGTTCTTCCACTCTTTCGTGTTTCATCCGGCGAAATATTTCTAAAGCCAGCCATCGGCGGGGAGTAAGGGGGATGATACGTTTCATTCTTCTTCTTTTTTCTCCTCTTTAAGTAAAGTGACTTTTCCCTCTTTTCCAAGGTCTTGTATTCTAATCTTTTTTGTTTGGTATGCACCATTCTTTTCGCCGTCTACATCTGTATACTCAAGGTACATTTCTGTATCTTTGGGAGGATACTCTTTGAATTTAAATGTATTGATTGCTATACCGCTTACCGTATAATGCTCTATTTCACGTGACTCGGTATAGGCAGTATCTGTAATTAATGAATCTTCTTGATTCATATAACTGGATACTACGCGAATGCCATTAATAGTTTCTTTTTCTTCATTTTGTACTTGACTGCTTATTATAATGTCAGGAGTCCAGACGGGACCGGGACCATAATAACAAGGTTCGTCCCAGATCTCGTTATTATTGCCACATCCGGAAAAGCCTAAAGCGGCGAGCAGACTTAGTAGATATTTGTTTTTCATGTTGTTAATGTGTTTAGTTCTTGTTGGGACAAAGATAATTAATCTTTGAATTGGTTGTTCTCCATTGTTCGTTTTATTTTTTTTAGATGCTTTTCCAATGCAATATACACTTCTTTCCGATAACTGACAAAAATAGTTTTATCTGTTTGGAAGGAATCTTTCTTTTTACCGTCATAGTGCGGAATATTGGATAAAAACAGGCTATACGAGAAAATCATGTTCTCCTCTATTTGGCGGGAAGGCTTGAATGACTTGGCAGGTATGTAAGAATAAATACCCTCTTTACAACGGTAGGGTTTATACATTTGCACAACTCCCCACGAATTAATCTCATCCACCCGGATGCTTCTTTTCCCGAACAGGCTTCGTTCTTCTATTCTATCCTCACAAAGTAAAATCTTACTGGGTAATGCCCAATAGATTAACAGGATAGACAAAGATATGGGCAACAAGAAAATAAAAAGGACTTTATTCTCACTTAAATTGGATACACATAAAAAGTAGATCATAAATGCACTGAATATACTGCATATTGCAACTCCTGCCCAAACAAACTTATTTGTAGAATAAATCCAGAATGTGTTTTTTTCCAAACTTTTATCTTTCATATTTAATTCAATTCTTTTACAGAATCCGGATTGCCATGTTTCGTTTAAATCAAGCTATCTTTCATCATTATTCGTAGTTGTTTTTGTGTAGGTAATGTTTTCCATCCTTTATCTGGCGCTTTTAGAGTAAACCAGGATGGTACGGTGTCTAATATTCGATGTCGGTTGGGGGCTTTGGCTAAGAATGTTACAAAATAACGGGTTCCGATTGGAGTGTTTTTACTCTCGTTAAATGATATAAAAAAACTTCCTTTATATAAAGTCTTATTATATATAAATTCATATTTTGCGCTTTGTCCTCTATAAGCAGAACCGTATTTAATAAGAGTTACTATAGAATATATGCCATCCTTTCTTACATTGTTGTTTCTAATTGTTGAGACAGCATACAATAGAATGAATACTATAATGGGAACTATAAATTTAAAAATCTTGGTTTGATTAATCAGCTTCATTGCTATTCTATATCCTTTCATTTTTCTTCATTTTTTATTGCAACTAATGTCCGGTGGCTAACCGACCGTTAAGACAACTCATTTGCTCGTTAGTGGTAGTTGTTCATTACTCCATTCGGTCAATATTACATTAAAATCAGCCAACATTAAATCAAAGTCATACTTAACCTTCTTATTTAGTTTGTTTGTTATATGACTTAATGCTGATAGGATATATTCGCTTAATCTTTTTTTTTGTTCAGAATGATTCAGTTCACTAAATTCTTTTTCAAGGGTTATCACTGCTTTTACTTTTCCAGTATCTGTTCTGAATGGTCCAAACTCAAAGCGATTTCGAAGATAATATCCATTCTTTTCAATCTCTTGTTTGGTAAACATTGTTAGTAATTTGGGGTATAATTCTTTTTGTCTCAATTTCAGTTTTTCATCAGCGATAACGTAATTGCATTTACAGCAAACATGGTCGTAATAACTAAATGAACACTTTAGAATAATTTTATTGACAGCCTGACCATACAATTCAGGTCGCATTTGTTTGTTTAATTTTGATTGTAAATCATTCTCAATACTTTCAATAACAACCTTAGAGTTCTCATAACAGTTACCAATTGTACGTTCAATCCAAATGGGATTTTTAGGAATCCAATTTCGTTGACTTCTAAGTTCTATACCTTGTACATCTTCTTTCGTTTTATATTCCCATGCTATGGATTGCCTCTGAAAGGGATCATCCGGGCTGAAATGATAACTTGTCCTTCCTGCTTCCATGGTAAATCCGTTTATTCTTCTTGACCAAATGGCTTCGACGAAACGAGGCTCTCTGTGTTTATTGACAAAGCAAGTCATCGGGTTTCCATTAAAGAAAGAGCCTCTTAATGCCTCAAGGGCCTCATTAGATCCCCAACCTATGATTGCCAAACTCTCGCAAACCCGAACTGCATTATTCCACTCTTCTACATTTTTGTAATCCGCATATTTAAGAAATTCAGCGAATAAACTATCTCGCAATTTGTCAATATCATTTTGAGATTTCAAAAAAACTTCAAGTTCGTTTAATTCTTCTATTTCAAATATTCTGTTCATTTGTTTTTTATTTTAACCGCTAATGTCCGGCAGATAATTGACTATTAAGGTGCTTTATCAGTTTGTTAGCAATCTAATTCATTTCTATTTAATAATTCATCAATATTATGCCTCTAAAAATACAGTTTTGTCTGATCACCCACAAAGGAATTTGTTAGTTTTTTCCTCTATCCTATGAAAAAGCATCCCTTGACAGTCAACAATGATCTGTTGCATGATATGTTTGATCAGGAAAAGGTAAAGAGCGGGCTCGTTTTTATCTTTACCATGCTAGGCTGGTATTTATCCACAGGATGTGCGAATTGATATTCTCCCCCTTTTGCATATATTGGAAAGGATATGTGTAATAGCAAAAAGTGTGATACTTTCTGTGATATCCTTTCTTTTTGATTTGATTTAAAGTAATTCCCTATCGTTGTATATTGTAGAATTGCCTCAAATAGCGGTTTCTCGCTCTCTGAAAGTAGTTCTTCTACTCCCGGACCGGCTCTCAGAGTGCTTCAGCACGGGGCTTAGTAGCGTGAAGAGTAAGGTTAGATAAGGTATATTGTGCGTATAGTGTAACTACAGCCTGCAAATAGCGTAACTATATCCTGTAAATAGCGTCAGTATCTACTCCCCATAAATAGCAAAAACAGTTTGTACGATATATATTTCTTTCCACAAAGTCCGTCTTTTGTTATTAGATTTTTCTGACTTGATTTAATTGACGGTAATTTTCTCTTTCCAGGTTATACCACTTATATCTGTCAGAATTAGTTCGTAGTCACTTTTGGGCAAGTCCATAAAAACATCACTTCTGATTGTAAGAGTTGCTTTACTTCCTAAAGGAATGATGAGGCTGTGTTTTCCCGGAGCTACTTTGGCTACATAGTCATTTTTTATTCGGGTAAGTGGGAAGCGGGCTAGCTCTTCTCCATTCTTTTGAAGTATTGTTTTTCCATTCTCGTCTTTTAGTGTTATGCCGATCAGGAAGGAACCGTACACGTCGGCTCCTTCTATCCGGTATACTTTGAACGTGAGGATATCCTCTTGAATCTTTGCATTGGATATTTTCAGTTCCGGTTTGACCGATTTGTTGTGCAAAGGTCCCCAAATACCGTTATGGAAGACTTGGTTAGTATATAAGGTCAGTATGAAAAGCAGTACTGCACCGCTTATTGCGACTTTACTGAATTGCTTGATAGATAGTGGAAGTTCACCGGAAGTAAGCCATACAAGCCATTTGTTCTTGGAAAGTTTTGGTAATAACAGATAATCCAAAGAATATTTTCCACCACCGGACAGGAAAATAGTGAATCCGGCTGACACTCCCAAGATGCCGATTTGCCATTCGTCGAGGCAGGTAGTGCCCAGCCAGCCGGAGCCTAAAAGAATGCCGAATGCCAGACTGAATACGCCGATACTCATTAATCGTGTGAAGAAACCGAGCATATAGAGTAACCCGACGATGCCTTCTACTAATGTGAAAATTACCATTGCCCACCAAAGTAAATCCGGTGTGCTGACCAAGTATTCAATAATCGGTTTGATACCAATGGAATTGGGAAGGAAATGATTGAACTTTTCTCCAATGTATCCGGTGGCATCCGGAATGAGTTTGTTTTCGAGAACGAGTCTGCGCCAAAAAGCTGAAAAATAAGTCCAGCCTACGATCAGTCGTAAGGAGAGAGTGAAAATGCCCGCAAGTACGTAGGCTTTGGATGGTTCTTGTTGTTGTGTCAGCATACTGTTTGTTGTTAGTTTGTTATTGAGAGAATCGTTTCTTATTAGAACAAGTTTCCAGTGGAAAATGTTTTTATGAAAACCTGTTTTTTTTGAAACGATTCTACTCAAGATAAACTACATACAAAACAAAGCTAACAATGCAAAAGTTATTCTTTAAACGGCTATCTTTATACCTTCTTTTTTATTACAATACCGTTTGCATTGTTGGCAAAGGTCGTATCCCAGCATGGCTCCCAAGATGAAGTCCTCTTCGGCAGACAGTTGATTCAAGGGGCGAATGATGATATGCCGCATGGCTTCCATACATTCGGGTTTGCCGAAAAACAGATTAATCTTGTTAGTACCTACTTCTTGTATCATATAACTGATCTTCTGATTCTTCAGCCGGCGGATGGCAAACTCTTCGTGCTCTCTGCTCATCGTATAGAGTACCATGTTGCGTACGCCTTTCTTGAACTCATAAATGTGGTTGAGGAAAATCCGGATTTCTCCGGGAATGATTCTTTCGGTAGCCATGATGTAAACTGTTATTTTATATGGAGATAAAGATTAGCTGATTTCTTGTTTTACTTGTTCAACCCATGCGCTGATACGTTCATCTGTCTGACCGTCTTCATTGACTTCGTCGAGTGGAAGACCTACGAACTTGCCATTAACGACAGCGATAGAAGAATCGAATGTATAACCGGCTGTGTCCACCGCTCCACAGAATTTGCAGCGGGTATCTTTCAGTTCTTCATAAAGAATACCGATAGCATCACAGAACGTATCGCTGTAAGAATCGGAATCACCACAACCGAACAAGGCTACATATTTGTGAGACAGATCGCATTTCTTTAAAACTTTAATACCGTCGTACCAGTCATCCTGCAATTCACCGGCTCCCCATGTGGAACTGCCCAGTACCAGTACATCATATTCACCGACCAAAGCTTCAGTGAGTTTGGATACATCATAAATATGTGCGGAAGGAACATCTAGTTTCTCTGCAATCCGACGGGCAAGGTCTTCTGTTGTTCCGGTAGTGGAACCATAAAATACTCCAATTTTATTCATCTTTGATTCTATTTTAATGTGATGGTGCAAAGATAGAGGGTCTCGGAGAAATAGGAAATCCCCATTTATAGTGGAATAATTGCTTTATTCTCATTATAAATGGGGATAGCATAACGTTTCGGATCTATAAATAGGTTAAAGCCAACAAACCTGATATAAATCTTAAAATATAGCAGAAAACGATTAATGATGGAACAAGCGAATGCCTGTGAATGCCATTGCCATATTGTACTTGTCGCATGTACCGATAACATGATCATCTCGTACAGAACCTCCCGGTTGTGCGATATAGCTTACACCGCTTTTGTGTGCACGTTCGATATTGTCTCCGAAGGGGAAGAATGCGTCAGAGCCTAAAGCTACGCCAGTCATTGTATCCAGCCATGCACGTTTCTCTTCGCGGGTCAGGACTTCCGGCTTTTCTGTAAAAAACTGTTGCCAAACGCCGTCTGCCAATACGTCATCATGATCTTCTGAAATATAAACGTCGATAGTATTATCACGATCTGCACGGCGGATTTTTTCAATCCAAGGCAGATTCATCACTTTCGGATGTTGGCGGAGATACCAGATATCTGCTTTATTTCCTGCAAGGCGCGTGCAGTGAATGCGTGACTGTTGTCCTGCACCGATACCAATCGCTTGTCCGTCTTTTGCATAACATACGGAATTGGATTGTGTATATTTTAAGGTGATTAAAGAAATGATTAGGTCACGTTTGGCTTCAGCTGGAATTTCCTTGTTTTGTGTGGGCATTTCCTTCAAAAGACTTTCGTCTATTTTCAGTTCGTTTCTGCCTTGCTCAAAAGTCACTCCGAAAACATCTTTGTGTTCAATAGGAGCCGGGCGGTAAGCCGGATCTATCTTGATCACATTGTAAGTTCCTTTTCTTTTATTTTTCAGGATTTCCAGAGCTTCGGGAGTGTAATCCGGTGCAATCACACCATCGGATACTTCACGGTTGATAATGCGTGCAGTCTCTTCATCACAAGTATCGGACAATGCGATGAAGTCTCCGTAAGAAGACATACGGTCGGCACCACGTGCGCGTGCATAGGCTGTTGCCAGTGGAGACAGTTTTACATCATCCACAAAATAGATTTTCTTCAACGTATCGTTCATCTCGATACCTACGGCGGCTCCTGCCGGACTTACGTGCTTGAAGGAAGCGGCGGCGGGCAGTCCGGTTGCTTCTTTCAGTTCTTTTACTAATTGCCAGCTGTTGAAAGCATCCAGGAAGTTGATATATCCGGGACGTCCGTTCAAGACTTCTATGGGCAGCTCCCCTTGCTGCATGAAAATGCGCGACGGCTTCTGGTTGGGGTTACAGCCGTACTTGAGTTCTAATTCTTTTGCCATTGTTTTAGTGTTTTTGTAGTTTACATGAATAACCGTTTATATTCCCCTTCGAAGTTGGGTGTGAAAATTCCTTTTCCCATATTTTCGAGGATTTCGGAAGGAGGCCAGAAACGTCCACCGTCCAGTTCGGAAGGGTCAGGGATGATCGGACCGTCGTAAGTGGTACGGTAGGTGTTGACTAACTCTTTTTCTATAGCCGATTCGAATACATAACGGGTGATGAATTGCGGGATGAAATCTGTTATCCCCAATTCTTCCCGTACTTCCCGGTGAAGGGCATCTTCGACCGTTTCTCCGTAGTCAATATGCCCCCCCACTGCAGTATCCCATTTACCGGGTTGGATATCTTTGTTTATCGAACGCTTTTGTAGGTAGAGGTCACCTGCTTTATTGAAAATATGCAGGTGCACTACCGGATGTAACATTTTCGATCCGCTATGACACTCCTTGCGGGTTGCTTTTCCTATTGTCTCTCCCTTTTCATCGACCAAAGGAAACCATTCTTCTTTCATTGATTTTAGATTAATTATTAAACCCCATTTTGTTTTAAAATACTTTGTAGTTCTTTATTAATTATGTTTTCACGTTCTGATTTATCGTAAAGAAAGTGTAAACCAATTTGGCGGTTTAATCCTTTCCGATTCCACTGATCACCTTCACTAATTCCTCATCCGACAAACCTTCACCATAGGTGGCGTAATCCATGCGGAAAGTACAACCATCTTTATATTCGGAACAGCCGTAAGCCGTTTTTCCACGCAGGATGCTACCTTTCTTACAGATCGGGCATACTGGCTTTACGGGAACGGTTGTTGATTCCGGTTGACCGGGAGTCTTTTCCTTCTTAGCACGCGGTTTGCGCGTTTTTTTCCCTTTCGGCTCCTTTTCGGCTTGGGGCTTCTCCGGAGCAGCCTGCTCGATTGTGATGGTGCGTCCGGTCTGGTCGGAGAGAACGTTGATCACTACCTGATGAACCATCAGCTTAAGCTCTTCCAAAAAAGTACGGGCTTCGTAGGTGCCCCGTTCGATTTGTCGGAGTTTCTTTTCCCAAAGACCGGTCAGTTCGGCACTTTTCAGCAGCTCTTCCTGTATCGTGTCGATGAGTTCCACACCGGTAGCTGTAGGAAACAGGTTCTTACGTTCCTTGCGGATATAATTGCGTTTGAATAAAGTCTCGATGATGGCGGCGCGGGTGGAAGGACGGCCTATACCGTTTTCCTTCAATGCGTCTCTCAATTCGTCATTGTCCACAAGTTTACCGGCGGTTTCCATGGCGCGGAGCAATGTCGCTTCGGTGTAGGGTTTGGGCGGCTGTGTCCATTTTTCGCCTAATGTCGGTTTGTGGGGGCCGCTTTCTCCTTTTACAAAATCCGGCAGTACACCTTCTTCGTCTGACGGTTCGGCGTCCGAGTCTTTCTGCTCTGCTCCGAACACGACGCGCCATCCCGGTTTCAGTATCTGTTTGCCTGTTACCTTGAAATCCACTTTGTCGACTTTACCCAATACCGTAGTAGTCGAGATTTCGCAGTCTGGGTAAAAAGCTGCGATGAAACGGCGGACCACCAGGTCGTACACCTTCCGTTCGTTGTCCGTTAGGTTGCGTGCTGGTACACCGGTCGGGATGATGGCATGGTGATCCGTCACCTTCGAATTATCGAATACACGTTTGTCTTTCCGTATTTTCGCCTTCAGCAGCGAGGCTGTCAGGTCGATATAGTCAACCAGGCCGTTAAGTGTGTTGGGAACTTTAGGATAGATGTCGTCACTTAGAAAAGTGGTGTCGACACGCGGGTAGGTTGTCACTTTCTTTTCGTATAGCGACTGGATCAGCTTCAACGTATCGTCTGCCGTGAAAGCAAATTTCTTATTACATTCCACCTGCAACGAAGTCAGGTCGAAAAGGCGAGGAGCATATTCCTTGCCTTTCTTTTCTGATATGTCGGTGACGGTGAATTCTTTTTGCCGAACTATTTCCAGGAAAGCTTCTCCTTCTTCTTTCTTCGTGAATTTGCCTTTGGTAACCGAGAAAGTTGTGTTTCGGTAAACTGTTTTCAGTTCCCAAAAAGGCTCCGGCTTAAAGTTGTCTATTTCGGCTTGTCGGTTTACGATGAGTGCAAGGGTAGGTGTCTGTACTCGTCCGATGGAAAGTACCTGTTTG
>ENA-OOWO01002615-OOWO01002615.1-human-gut-metagenome-genome-assembly--contig:-NODE-2615-length-10215-cov-17.591339_pt1 | contig 10215 bp, 8 predicted proteins | sample MGYA00241579_ERZ501327 | MGnify/ENA primary metagenome ERZ501327 (study PRJEB25962, sample SAMEA2042836) | human gut metagenome | biome: human gut; feature: human-associated habitat; material: faeces...
AAGATATGTGCACCATACTTATGTACATTGATGCCTTCTACTTCTTCTGTATAGATGTTTCCGGCAATATTAGATCTCTTATCAATGACAAGAACCTTCTTTCCTCTCTTATTGGCTTCATGCGCAAAGATTGCGCCATAAAGACCTGATCCTACTACTAGATAATCATATTTCATATTGATGTCCTTCTTTCGTCTCTTCAATAATACCATAATCTCCAAAATAAAACGAGGGTCGATATCATACAACCCCCGTCACTCAATTAGTTTGTTTTCTTTTCTGCTTCTTTAGCTTCTTGTTCAGCTTTTTCTACATCAAAGATTTTCTTTTCAGTATCAATCTTCTTACCATCACACATCGCGTTGATGTATTTAGAATTTAATTCAATACTGTCTTCATCTGGGATACTATACCACAACCTAGTCTTAGGCATTGAGTAACCACCAGTCTGCATCACACCTTCACCCTTAAGGAATGATTTCTGGAAATCCCATTTAATGTTGTCATCTAACTGCTTATTAACTAAAGCTCTGATACTTGAAGATGGCATATTAGTAGTAAATGTATCTTTGATAGAATCTAAGATTTCACTGTAGTTAGTTAAAATCTTTGGAGAAACTGCTTTCTTGATAATAGCCTGTAATACTGCCTGCTGGTTTTCAGTTCTATGCTGGTCACCAGACTGGTAAGTATAACGTTCTCTTGCGAATGCAAGGGCCATACGTCCATCCATATGTACATTTCCCTTAGGAATCTTAATACCATGGTCTGTATAAGGAATAAATGCCTTATCAGAATAAATATCAATACCACCTAACGCATCAACTAACTGGATAACTGACTGGAAATCAACTCTTGCATAGAAATCAATGTTGATGTCTAAGAAATCTTCAATAGTCTTTATACTGTTTTCTGTTCCACCATATAAAGCAGAATGAGTTAATTTATCTTTCTTGCCACAGTTTGCAAGTTTTACATAATAGTCTCTAGGAATACTTGTCATTAACATCTGACCATTGTTTGGATTAATAGTCACTAATAGGTTAACGTCTGAACGGCTATTTTCATTTACACCACCACGAGAGTCAACACCACTAATATAACATACGAATGGCTTCTTAGTTACATTAACATCAGAAGCAGTATTTTCTACTTCTTCTACAATCTTTTCCTGCCATAATACTTTAGTCTTTGATTCAAAGTTACTATAAGTTTCTTTGATCATTTCACGATAGCTTTCATTTAATAGGATTGCATCACAATCACCACTATATAAGTCTGATGCAAGCTTCGCATTATCTTCTTCACCATTACCATGGAAACTGATCTGTTTCTGTAGTTTTTCTTTTACCTGCATCGCTTTCTTTTTATCATTTGCATAGTAATCGATTGTTTTTCCTTTTAATGAAGAAACATTCTTATAACCACTGCTTTTTAATACTACTAAAGAATAAGTAGTGGTTTCAGTACCTACGTTAGTAAGAGATGAAAGGAATGAATCACCTTTGATAATCTTACTAGTACCAAATACCATTGCGATACTTAATAAGAGAGACACTATTTTACCAATTAAAGGTCTTGCAACTTTTTTCTTCTTTGATGGCTTTGATAATAAGAACATCAATAGCCATAATACTACTAATACTGCGAATGCTGCCATTAAATACTTTGTAGGTAAGATTCCAATCTTAACTACGAAGAATGCAAGCACTGCAGATACAACAGCCTGGATACCTAGGACCAAGGCACGTGATGTAATAAACTTCATAACTACCTCCTAATATTCGGTTCATTCGTCATTATACTCGTAAATGAAAAAATGAAAACCTTTAAGGTCATAATTACACAAAAATTACATATCATCTTCATAAACGAGTAAAATATGACTATTTATTCAAGTCTTTTTTGATTCTAGTTGTACTGATTTCAGGAGTTCTAGGTAAGTATACTACTTCTGCACCTTCTTCTTCTAAGAAGTCAAACTGACCTTTCCAGTCATCTCCCATGACAAAAGTATCAACATGATATTCATGAACATCTTTACGTTTCTGATCCCATGCACATTCAGGAATAACTAAATCTACATATCTAACTGATTCTAGTAACTGTTTTCTCTGTTCATAAGTAAAGTAACACTTCTTCTGTTTTTCATTCCAGTTAAATTCATCTGTTGATAAACCAACGATTAAGTAATCACCTAATTCTTTAGCTCTTCTTAATAGGTTAATATGACCATAATGTAATAAGTCAAAAGTCCCATAAGTAATAACTCTCTTCATTCCACTTTTCCTCGTCTTTCTTAATACTGACTCTTCAAATACATCATTAATAGATGGAAGAGGTGTTTCTGATTTTAAATCTCTCTGTAATAATGCATTTACTGCATCCTTTGGATTCAAGCCTTCATTAACGATTTTATTGACAGTCATTACAATAGGCATATCCACTTTATAAGTTTGTGCAAGCTGAACAGCTGCAGGTAATGCATTAATACCTTCTACAACCATTCCTACTTCCTTAACTGCCTCTGCTGGTGTCTTACCTTCACCAATCAAATGACCTGCCTGGTTGTTTCTACTGAATTCACTTGTACAAGTCACAATCAAGTCACCCATACCAGTTAAACCACTAAATGTATGTGGTGTACAGCCAATTCTACCACCAAGTCTCTCCATTTCTGCAAGACCTCTTGTGATTAAAGCTGCACGGGCATTATCACCATAACCTAAGCCACCAGAAATACCAGCAGCTAACGCAATAATATTCTTTAATGCACCACAGATTTCAATTCCTTTCACATCGTTATTTGTATACACACGCATAAAAGGACTACTGAAGAACTTCTGTACATATTTAGCCGCATCTAGATTCTTACATGCAGATACTATGGCAGTAGGTAATCCTCTTGCCACTTCTTCTGCATGAGTAGGACCAGATAATGCGACAAGATGTAATGTGTCATTATTAAGTACATCTTCAATAACTTCAGTTAAAGTCATGAATGTATCTGCTTCAATACCTTTCGCAACATCCACAATAATCTGATTGTCTTTAATGTAAGGTTTAGCCTTTTCAGCTGTGCTTCTTACAAATACAGAAGGTACCGCAAACATAATAATATTCTGATTAGTACATGCTTCTTCTATATCTGTTGTATAACGAATAGTTTCAGGAAAATCAACACCAGGAAGTTTTGGATGTGTATGTGTTGTGCTTAACTGTTCCACTTCCTGTGGAAGGGCAGACCACACTGTTACTTCCTTATCACAATTAGCCAGCATTCTTGCAAGAGCCATACCCCATGTACCAGCTCCTAAAATACCGATTCTCTGTTTATCAGGCATATCTCTGATTTCCTCCTTCGTATGAATATAATTATTTTACACCATTCATATTCATAAGTCATTACATTAAAAGTATACCCTTTATTGTTTTATAAGTCAAAAAGCGCAGTTAAGGCACACTCCGTAAGGAAAGTGCCCCAAATACGACTTTGTATCTCAATTAAATATTGTTCTGAAAATACGGTGAATCCATAGGCGATGCCGTTTTTGCCTTTAAGAAAGTTTTTTTGCTGATGTGTTCTTGGAAGTATTCTTCCATTTCTTCAGCTGTCGGCTCACGAATAATACCAACACCGTTGTAGTGGATTGCAACTTACTGATAGTGCGTTCCGTCCTTGTATTCGGGTTCAGACACAACGATTTTCTCAATAAATTCATGTATCAATTCAGGCGTGAGAGCCTCAAGTCGGGTAACTCGCTTTGCTTTATTAACAGTATACTATTTAGTTTAGATAAAAATGAAAGAGCCAAATAAACATGATTGCTCACTTGTGCATCATCTCTGCCCCTGCTCGTTATTGTTTTTTTTGTTTGGGAAATAGTAGTCAAATTTGACGATATACTTTTTTCCGTGGTTTTTAACCAAAGTCAAAGCAGACAACAAAAGTTGTCTTAAGTGACTACTGTTTTCTTTGCACTTGTTGTACACTATAAATAGATAAAAATTATGGAGGTAAACTTATGGGAAATTTGAAGAATAATATTGACCATTATATGGAATTAAAAGGGATAAAGATGTATAGTCACTTGCTGGTTGATATTGCACACGAATTAGGAATCAATGGACAAGACGCATATAAATTTGCAAATAAGGAAAAATCGAATTTTTCAAAAATGTTAAAAGACAAACGACCGCTGAAATATGATTTTATTATTCCTCTTGAAAAAATATTTGGTGTTTCGTTAGCAAGATTATTAGATGAAGATGCATATAAATTGCCGGTAGAAAGAGATAATGTGCCATTTAACAAAGGCTTCAGATATTATGCATACAAAGATGATCCTAAACTATATAAAGAAGAATTCGATCTTTTGCTTGCAAAAGATGGAAAATCAATCCTTACTCAAACAGACGAATTTGGAAAAACATTCATTGATTATATTGTTGAATATCATTCGGTTAATGGTGTCAGATACCTTTATGATGAATATGGAATAAAGCTCAAATGGTATCATAATCAATTTGAGTTCAGGAAAGATTCTGACATGACTTGGATAAACTTTGAAAATTCCATTGAATTTGCAAGACTTGTTGCGAGTATGAACGATGTAGATCTGTTCAATGATATTTATGACTCCTATCATATGTATTTCACAAATGGTAACTATGCTACAAAATTGTGTATTTTTTGCCAAGGTGACTATTTGGAAATAATGATGGACGATGATGATTTGTTTCATTCGATATTTGAAATAAAACCTTATGAGCTTAAGTTAGGGAATATTGCCAGAAGAAAAAAACAAGTGGATTCTATTACATTTCACTCCATTAATCCGATCATCAATAACTGTTTAAGATATGCCTTGAATCACTTGAAAAAATATAAACACAGGGCAATAGAACTATTAAAATTTGGAATTGGCCATAATAGAAGAATTGCCAGCGAAATTAATTTTGACGAATATTATATTTGTAATGAACTTGGTGGATTAAAAAGTTTTAGAGATGAAGATTGGTACGATATTGTTATTTTTGTCGATGTAGAAGTAAACGACGATGAAATAAATGCTTTAATAGAACAACTGCCAAAGTTCAAAAAAAGTAGATTTTTGCAATGATAATTTTTTATGGACAGAAGTCCGAGAGATATACATAGAAAAGAAAAAATTGTAATACCGACAAAAATAAAAATCAAGGTCTATTTTTGCTGACACAATACATCAAATTTGCCAGCAAAACGGGTACTTTGACGAATCAGAAGAAAAGAGGATGTTGGAATGGGATTAACAACTTGTCCGAAATGTGAGGAAACAATCAGTGAAAAAGCAACTGTATGTCCACGTTGTAATTCTGCTGTTAAACAAAAGAAGAAAAAACACAAAGGCACAATTATATCCATAATTGTGTTTGCTCTGATTGTTATCAGTGCATTAGGAATTGGCATTTCGCAAAAAGCAAAGGAACTGAAATATTATTCAAATATGGAAAAAGTATCTTTTACAATGATTGATGGAGCCGCCAAAACGGAAAATGCCGGAAACCTTATTAAAAGCGTGTGGTACAATGCTATTTTTGAAGAACGAAATAGTGAAACAGACAAATATACTATGAAAAACGGAAAGTTTGTCGATGATTTTAATGATGCACTTTCTGAGCTATTTGCAGATGAAAATTTCAGCAACAGTATCTCTGAAATTGAAGCCAATCAATCCGAAGTTACCAATTTAATGAAACAGTTAAAAGAACCACCGAAAAAGTATGAAGAAGCATACTCCGTGTTAAAGGTATACTATGACAATTATTTAAAAATGACAAAAATCGTTATAAGTCCAGCTGGAAGTCTTAATACATTTTCAGAGGATTTTAATACCTACGATGATAATACGGTTAATTCATATGAAAAAATGAAGCTATATTTAGATTAACAATCAGGAAGGAGATACTATTTATGGATAAATATTTTTTTGATTATGAAGATGGCGATTTTGCTCGTTCAATCTCTGATAATATGGCAATAGATTCCGATGGAGATTTATTGATTCGAATGGGAGATAATATAGCAATGGATATAGATTCTGGAGAGTTGCACATTATATCTGGTTGGTCTAACGATGAAGATAACGATTAAAATAACGGCGGCAGAGAGAAGGTGATCTCCCTTGCCGCCGCTTTTAGTTTAGCTGTAAATTATAGCTTAATTTACGATTTCTATGGCTCTGTAGCAAATGTTATTCATCCGTCTACCAACTCTAATTAATTTTCCTACAAATTCAATCATTCCGGCTGACTACAAAGCAAAAGGGAAAAGCTACTTCCTTATGTAGCCTCTCCCTTATGCGCTTTTATGTTTTAACTTACTAAAGATTTGTGTCAATATTTCAATTACAAGTTTTTCTTTCATGATAATGAGTACAAGACCATATACACCAAAGAACAAGATAGCTGAAATAACGAGTGTAATAAATACATGTAGATTTAATGCAGTCACCCAGAAAGATGCAAGTGATGCAATAATAATCGCAAGAATAATCTTTAAGTATTTAATATCACTAAAGGCTGTTTTGATTTCATTCTTTAGCGCAATACACTGTACGACCATAACCGCAAATTCTGCAAGTAATGTACCAATTGCAGCACCACTTGATTGATATACTGGAATCAATAATGCATTAACCACTAAGTCAATCACTGCACCAACTATTTCTGATACAAGTACAGCTTTTTCATATCCTAATGGTACAAGAATCTGAATACCCAAGATATTTGTAATACCAATAAGGAGTAGGGTAGGCATAATAAGCTGCATAGGTACAACTGCTGGCGCAAAGGCATCGCCTGATAAAAAGAAGATACCCTGTTTTGCGAAGAGAATGAAATAGATCATCATTGGTGATGCAATAATGAATACGAAATTTAATGCTTTTCTACTTAGTTTCTTAAATTCATCCATCTGCTGGTGTTCAATATAATAAGCTGCTCTAGGAAGTAATACAGTACCTAGTGAAGTAACGATAGATACTAAAATATTCTTAATCTTAACAGCTGCACCATAGTAACCAACATCTGCATTAGTAGCCATGAAGCCCAACATAACTGAATCTAGATTAGTATAGATTGTAGTTGCACAGCTCATCGCAAAGAAGATAGCGACTGGCTTGAAATGTCTCTTGAAATTATAATGTCCAACTGGTTTTAAACCAATATATTTGTGGGCATTTAATAAGTTAAGAATAAATGAAGCACTTGCCGCAAATACTGTAATACCCGCATACATGACATAATCGTTCTTTGAACGAACTAACAAGAACATCGCAACAAGTCCAATAAACTTGAAGATAATAGAACGAATAGTGATATATGTATACTGTTCTAAAGCTTTATAGAGCCATTCCATACCTATTGTAGTAAGTAGGATAGTACTACTAGTAATCACATACAACATCTTATCAGATGCAAGCTTTGGAACTGCGAATAATGCAATAATAAACGCAACATAAGAGATCACAGTCATGACAAGATTTATAATTAATAATTCTTGTGTTGTTCTTGTGAGTTTTTCATGATCATCTCTTACCTGTGCACATACTTTAATACCATATGTCGGAATACCTAACTGTGCAAACATTGAGAAATAAGTAATCAATGATGTCGCAAAGTTAACCTGACCTGTTCCTGTAGGCCCTAATACTCTCGATACATATGGGAATGTAATAAGTGGGAATATGAATGAAGACATTGTAAGTAATGCATTCATAATGAAATTCAACTTAAGTGATTTCTGTTTTTTCATACACGACCTCTCTTTCCTTGTTACAAACCGCAATAATTATAAATCAAAAATAATAAGAGTTAAAGAAGAAAAAGAGGCTTTAAGCCTCTTCAATTTCTTTGATTGCCTGAGTTAGGTAATATCCATTTTTAAGTCTATTAGAAACAACTGCGACATTTTTAACCATTTCGAAGTATTCTTCTTCACTTAGACTCGCAAATTTTTCTCCGAGTTCATCTAAAGAGTTGACTGTGATACCTAAGCCATATTCTTCTACAAATTTAGCTTCTGCAGCTTCCTTCCAGATTACTACTGGAATACCAGATACTAGATATAAAGATAATTTATGAGGGTTATTATATTTTAAGTACTCTCCTGTATTACCATCACATTTTTCAATAGAACTTCCATCCCATACTAAACCAAAACCACTATATAACTGGTTATTGATTTCATCAGGTGGGAAAGCACCATGATAAGTAATATTAGATGCAAGAATATCTTCATTTAAATGTACACCATATAAATCAAAATGAACTGCTTTAATATCCTTTAGCTTTGCAAGATAGTTACTCTTCTTTTCATCTAGGTTACCTGCAATACTTACTGAACGATCAAACTTGATTGTATTATTTGATTCACATAAATAGTCAAAGATATGAAGATTATAAATCTTTTCTCTGTTAACTCCCTGTGTGACTAAGTAGTCAATCATACAATCGTTATGCGCAATAATATAATCAGAGATGTCATACATCTTATGATCCATATATTCAAAATCATCCTGAGCATTTAAGAATAGCTTTCTTAATGAGTCTAAGTCATGAATAAGGAATGCTAGCTTGATATGCTTTTTTTGTTTTACCTTCTCTAAGATATCAATATATTTCTTATTCACATAAAGAGGATGAGGTACTACAAGTAAAGCACCTTCATCAATCTTATTTAAATGATTGAAGGCTAAGAAGTTATGTACCTTCTTGATATACTTGTTTCCTGATTTATAAAGATTAATTTCAAATGGTTCATAACCATTCTGATGAAGAATCTTATTACAATCCTGAACAGCTTTAGTACTGGCATCAAGATTAGAATCAATTGTGACCTGTAAATAATATTTTTTCATAACTGTTTTCCTTTCTTTAATCATCTAAGTAGGATTTTAATCTCTTCGCTTCTGTATCGATATCAAATCCTTTTTCTTTGATGATATCCGTATATTTATTTCTATCAATGTCTCTTGAAGTGAATTGACTATAAATCATATCTGCCCATTCTACAGGAGATTCATCTAATGAAATATATGTAAGTAAATCTGTAATCCCTACACTTTCTGGGACAACTGTCTTGGAAGTAAAGGATAACAGTCCAGAAGCCTGAGCTTCTAATAATGATATACCAAATCCTTCAAAGCGAGAAGGGAAAAGGAATATATCAGCCGCTGATAGTAATTCTGGGATATCGCTACGTAAACCTAATAGCTGTACACTATCAGTAAGATTTAAGTCAGAAATCTTCTGTTCAAGCTCACCTCTTAATTCACCATCACCTACTAATACGAGTTCAAAACGATCATCCCTGTTCTTTAATTCCTCAAAGATATCAATCAGGAATAACTGGTTCTTTTGATAAGTGAATCTTGCAGTATTCATTACGACAATCTTATCTTCAGCGTGGAGATCTTTACGATAAGCTGCTCTGACCTCTCTATCATATTTAAAACGATCTGTATCTATCGCATTATTAATGACATGATAACGAGAACTTTGTCTTACATCATCTTCAAAGAAAAATTCTCCCGCAAGTTCTGAGCAGGCCCAGTAATCAGTGGCATACTGTTTTACTTTCTTTTTATTCTTATAATGCATGAACTTATAGAAGAGTGCTTTCTTACCTTTCATCATGAAATCATTATTGTGTGCATGTACAATCACTTTTTCAGGAGAACATAACTGTGCATATTTCAATAAACCAAAATTACCTAAATCACAGGCATTAAACCAGATGATATCGTAATGATGATGTTGAAAGAAGTTAGTCAATTCCTGTTTAAATTCTTTAGCTTGTTTAAACTGACTTGATTTAATTGAATAAATTCTAGAATTATTATCTAGAATCTCCTGACTGTAAGCACATGTCTCAAATGTAGTAAGGAAATCTATTTTAAAGGTGTCTTTTAATTTTCTAAAGTATGTCATTAAAAAGCTTTCTACGCCACCAGGATTAGGTGTCATTCCAATAATCAATACACTCTTCATAATAAGCCTCCATTTGTATTAAGGCAAAGATCTTAAATCTTTGCCTTAATGATTAATTAAATTCCTTTTTAACTCTGTCTAATGCAGCTGCAATAACTGCATCCATATCATAATACTTATATTCTCCTAGTCTTCCACCAAAGATCACTTTAGTTTCTGCTTCTCCTAGCTTCTTATATTCTG
>ENA-OOWO01002625-OOWO01002625.1-human-gut-metagenome-genome-assembly--contig:-NODE-2625-length-10192-cov-3.680182_pt1 | contig 10192 bp, 15 predicted proteins | sample MGYA00241579_ERZ501327 | MGnify/ENA primary metagenome ERZ501327 (study PRJEB25962, sample SAMEA2042836) | human gut metagenome | biome: human gut; feature: human-associated habitat; material: faeces...
TGAATCAGCCACTAAAAACGATGAAAAAATCTAAGAGATTTTCCTACCGCCGTGTCTGGATCACTCCGTCGGTTGCTGTTTGCGTCCTTAAAAATACGTTTCTAAAGCAGGGGATAAGAAAAGGACAGAAACCTTTGTCCCTGTCCTTATCCTTGCTTATCTGTTTCTTCTGCGTTTGAAGAACAATGCTGTCAGCATTCCTGCAAGGGAAATGACCATTACCATACTCCACAGCAAAATATTTGTACTATCGCCTGTCTTAACTGCTGTATCTGGCTTTGTAGAAGTAGTAGGCTGTTCTTTGTTGGAAATCATAGAAATGACTGCTATTTCTTTATAATCACAACGTTCACAAACACGTTCTTTTTTGCCTGTTTCTGTGGTTGTTGCTTCCTTGATGACTTTCCATTCTCCCCACGTATGACCTGTCGCATCTACCTCGTTTCCTTTGTAGCTATGACTACAATTCCTGCAAGTATATGTCGTATATCCTTTCTCTGTGCAATTTGGTGGTGTAACGACTGCAACATAATCATGTTCGTTTACAGTAAACTGTAGCTCCGTTGTTGCTATTTGAGCATTAGCTGCTGTTACAGTAAGCGTTGCCCGATATATACCTGTTGCTAAACTGTCTTTTGGTGCTACTGCTACTTTTAGAGTGTCGTTTGGCTGGATGGTTGTAGTACCATCACCACTCAACTCGAACTTATCCTTATCTGTACCCGTGATAGATATATCTACATTCTCTAAATCAACATTTCCGCTATTTGTAATCGTAAATTCCTTTGCGTTAATTGGTTGATATCCTACGCAAGTTCCTGTAAATGTTCCGTCACCACTTAAAAGCATGCTGTAAACTGCCTTTGTTGCAGGTGGCAGTGTGATATTCACATCACTTGCTGGCGTACCTATAATGGTAAAACCGTTTTTAGTGATATTTGTTACTGTCAATCCGTTCAAGCCCTGGATACCATCCTCATAACCATCCGGAAGAAAATATCCGTCAACAGCTTCTACTATAATATTCGTAATTGCCGTGTTTGGAACAACTTTCTGCACACCATTTTCCGATGTGATATTCAATCCCGCACCCGCAACAATATTCACAGCAGTTTCTTGTTCTTTCTCTGCCAAAGCCGCATATGTGATTCTATTTGCTGTATCTGTTGTTTCCAGCCATATCTTGCAATTCGCAAAATTATCTAAATTCATACCACTTGCAGAAACTTCTGTTTCATTCGTAATTTGTTTCGCATACGTACCATTGCTGTTTTGTGCAACCAGATATGTACCATTTGGAACATCTGTTAAGATAACCTTGCTTTCATCATAAGAAATTACGGCTGAACCTAGGTTCTTACTATACTTACCGGCGTCATAGCGTAATGTAAACGCTCCATCTCCATCCGTATCCTGCAATGTTAAATTACCTGTAGATGTTGCTGACGGAACAGCCGATGCAAAAAGAATCGTTGATGAATTCAGTTCAAAAGCAGGTCTTATTTTTTCTACATTGCTTGTTTGAGCTCCATTAAAAGCAGGATAATTCTTAGAAGGCCACGCAGTCAAAACACTACTTCCATCATTCGGATCATCATTACTAACAAATGGTGAACGAATCCAAAATAATTCAAGAACAGATTTTCCCCAATAACTTGGATCAATACGAAGACCGTCATTCAAATCATTTGCGCTGTTCTTTCCCACAGTAATGTGATTATAATCTTCTTGGTCTCCATAAGCCAAATATAGCTTGTCCGTCGTGGAATAGACGCTGTTGTTTTTCGTATCATCCGTATAAATCGTTGTTTCATTTATCAGTGCCTGTTCTGAACTTGTAAAAAAAGAAGCTTCCATCTCTTTTAAGGTAACATTCCTTATATAGCTCGCACCGTAGTGATTCGGGAAAACTTCTGCCGGTTCTCTATCAGGATAGGTACAGTTCCACTTATCATCATATGTTTTATTGTCCATATAATTTGATTCAAATTGTACATCATCTCTCATAGAACTTGCCGAAAATAACGTTATGCTATCATTACTTTGACTTCCTGCAATCCACCACTGTTGATTGTTGTTTCCGAAATAGACTTTTGCAGGATTTTTCACTCCGTCATTATCATTTGTATCATAGTTTTTTAATTCTTCAACAGTTGAAAACTGCTCTTTCGTTGGCGATTGATTTTCCTCTGCATGAACGCTGGTACTAAACGTCGGAAACATAGTCAATACCATTGCACTTACCAGCAAAAATGAACAAGGCTTTTTCAAATATCTTTGTTTCATATTTACTTTCTGCTCCTTTCCTTGACTTTTCTCAAAAGGTACACCTGTTAATAGTCACTATATCATTATCTAGTATAGCTGAAAACGCCTGTTTTTTCAAAAAAAAAAGAAAGCTCGTCGATTAGGACGAACTTCTGTGTTTTATGGAAGTATTTGCTTTGACTGCTTCACAAGTGTATAAGCCACTGTCACACATATTGCTACATTTTTGCAGTGATTTTGCATTTTAGGGAAAAGAAAAAACTGACCCTGCCAGTGCTTGCTATGCCCTGTCAGGTATCGGTTCCTTCCCTTATCTCATCTTACTTTTCTCCTCCGCTTTCGATCCAGTCTTTAACTTTGTCATGATCCAAGACAATGATATCTTTCCAGTCCACTTCCAGTTCTTCAAAAAGATCATTCATTGCGTCCCAGATAGTCCATGCTCCATTTCCGGTCAGCCTGCCGCCATCCAGTATATGCTCCTGTGAGTCATACAGGGTATAATCAAATTCCATTTCACTTGTCTGCATGCAGACATACAGGGATTGGGACGGAACAAATAATGCGAAATGCTCCGGTGGCAATGCTTCAAAATACGGATTGTTCCATGCACCAAGTGGCATATGCTCCACAGCATCCTGCTGCTGTCTCGTTGGCAAAAAGCGCTCCAGCTTCTGTTGCTCATAAAGAGGTTCAAACTTTTTCTCCAAGTCTTGAATAATCCCATGCACATTATTGAGCAACACCCATTTTGTAAACCGCACTCTTGTCCACTCTTTTTTCTCCTCCTCCGTCATCTGACGATGTATCCGAACATGACTTACCGGAAGCTGCTGGCAGATATTCTGCAATGCTTCCAGAAAATTTTGATCCTCATTTACAGATGAGGAAAGATGAAACTCTAAGGACAAGGCATTTTTCCCACTGATGCGGTAAACTACGTCAAAATCCAGTCCCTTGATGCGGATTCCAAGCGTTGCACGAATGCGCTTATCCTCTATGACGGTCTGCCACTGTGCATAATCCCGAAACTGCTGCATTGCTTCTTCCGCATGTTCATAACGTTCGCATACACTCTGCTTACAACCGCGTGTTGTCCATGTTGCAAGATCCTTGATCACATAATAAGTAACAATTTTGTTTTGTTCCATTTACTTTTTCTCCTTCTCTTTCTATTACACTGCTACATCCTTTGGCTCTTTCTTGAAAAAATCTGTTACTGGTTGAAATCCTATGTTATCTACAAAATAACTATCCGTTTTCCCCTTCCGGTGCAGTACAACAACATCACTGACGGATAAGGAATGCCCGAAGAAATCAGAAGGTCGGTCTATGTTGAACCGGCAGTAAATATCATCCAGTGTAGTTTTTTCATCCAATGATGCCGTATAGGTTACGTCATACCTCGTATGCTCCACAGGCAAACCTCTGCTCTGCCAGAATGACAGATCCATAAAATAAAACTGCCGATTTTCCATATTTTCTTTCAACTGATAGATTTCAAAATAGTCACCCGCAACATCGGATGTCTCCTGACCGGAGTCTTCCGGTTCCGCTTTTCTTATCTGTTCCTCTATCCGGTCAATCAGATCTGCCGCTGTTGTCTGGATCGTATGCAGGGATGCCCGCAGTTCCGGCATCTGCCGACCACTGCTCCAGCCTATCAGATATGCAAAGGAATAATCGGAAGTATCCAGTCCCAGATACTGACATACCACATAAGCAATACTTTCTGCCTCTACTTCTCTGGTACCTGCATCTTTTCTTTCAACCTTATCGTTATCAGCATGCAGCATGGCATGTGCGATCTCATGGATCATTGTTTTGACCGTCTGCAACTGGCTCATATCCTTCTGGATCGCGATAACACGTTTGGTCACATTGCAGTATCCTTTCGCTCCGCTCTCAATCTCGATAAAAGAGACCGGCATTGGGGATACCATAAGCAGTGCCTGTATGAGAACTTCATAATCGGTTACCGCTCCCATCAGTTCGTCTACCCCTAACTGTGGCAACTCCTTTCCTTCCGTCTGAGTAACATCAAATACCCGGACAACACGAAAGCCTACGATCCTCTGTTCTGATTTTTCTTCCAGTTCCTCTGACTGCTCCGCTTTTTTTGTATGCTTCGTATCTTCTGATTCCGGTTCCAGGATCACTACTTCCTGATCCTGTTTCTTACTTTCCTTCTTGTATTTGTACGCCATTGGTGCCAGGATACAGATCCCGGTCTCACCTTTTTTCACATGACGCCCAAACTTCTGCTTCCATGCATGAAATCCGGCAACCAGTGTTGCATCCGGGCATTGCAATAAAATCAGTAGTGTATTCCGGTAACTGTAATGGTGAAACCTTGCCATAATGGTCAAATACTCCAGATAACGGTCACTCTCAAACAATGCATTGATCCCATCCTCCAGCTTTTTCGTCAGTTCCTGCACCTGCTCTTTTCTGTCTGTTTTCTCAGCTTTCATCTTGTTCTCCCTTTAATAAAAGAAAGAACAGATATTGCTACCTGTTCTTTCCACGTCTTTTGCTTATTTAACAACTCTATTTATGATATATGAGACAGGATCTTCACACTCAGTGTGGAAAAGCATTTCCTGGCATTCCGGGCAGTAGCCGGTTTTGATAAATTCGCGTCCGAATCTATCCAGGGACGGCATACGGTCCTGAATCAGTCCTCCATAGCGCTGATACTCTTCCAGCTCCATCGTCTGCTGGTTTGTCAGACGCAGGATTACTTCCCGCTCACACATTGGGCACACTTTTCTAATCTGAGCCTTATATTCGATGTTTTCTTTCTTCTGTGTGTTTTCTTTTACTTCATTTTTCATTTTTCCTGTTCCTCCATTCTGCTATTTTTTATAAATATGTTTTCCATATCCAAGGATCAGATATGCTAATGCGGGAAAGCATACAATGCCTGCCGCCATCAGTTTTCCTGTTCCATAATGTTTTGCCAGCTCATAAGCCATATAAATTCGAAGGATTAACGCAAAGATGCCGGCTCCTGCTGCAGCCAGAATCAGTGACCGGTTAAAATGCAACAGCCAGGATACCAGACTGCTGACCAGGTATAAAAGAAATTCCTTTTGTACACCTGCCAGCCGGAACACAAGATATTCATTCAAAATCGGCACAAATGCCAGTTTTTTGTCAAAATATCCGGCTTTCTGGAACATCCGCATAAGTCCAATGGCACTTGCCAGATATAAACTTAATGTTTTCAGCATATGTATTACTCCTCCTCGCAGACACATTCCAACTTGTGTGTTTTGGAATTATAAAAGTATGCATGGTCTGACACTATGACTTCTGGATCATATCCCATCCCAGTTACCTCTTTCATTATTTTGTTTAATCCAATTCTTTCTTCAGTGGTCTGATCAATTGCTCCAGATATCAACATAACTTCCCATCTGCTTATCGGCATTACATAGTAATTTCCTCCAAGCCGATCAGATGCCATTTTCAAAAATCCCTGATTCAGCATGATATTTGCACCATACTCTTTTTGCAATGAGTATGCCAAATGTACCCTCGGAATAGGGAAATCCGGATCTACTTTTTTTCTTAACATCGCCATTGTACGAAATACTTCTGCTTCTTGAAGCATTCCTTTCGTACAGGAATTTTTATATGCCAACTCAAATGCTTCCGATACGTTAATCTGATCCAACAGCATTTTGCTTAATCCGATACTTAACAGCTCTTTTCCAACCGTAAATTCGTAATTACATAATACGGATAAATCCAGGAATTTCCGATAAATGCGTTGTTCCAAAAGCGCATGGTTATTTTTGGTCTGTACGAGGGTAAGAAATAGATGTTTCCCTATTTCCTCTTTCGACATTGTTTTTACCTTTTTTAACAATCTCATGATCTCCTCCCCATTTTTCATGTGCTCATAAAACAGGTTCGCTTTTTTTCTTAAAATCTGGCATAGATCTTCTCTGTGCTCCAGATATTCTTCATAAATATTTTCCAGATAAATAGTCGGAGAAATTTTTACCCCTGCTAAACTGATCCCGGTTAATCTCTGATTGTTCTTTACCACCGATTCCACTCTCAGCGTACTCTTTTGATAGCATTCTGGAAGGTATTTACAGAAATGTTCCAATACACAAATTTTTACTTCTTCAAGTGTCAATTCTTTCATTTTTTCTTATGTCCTTTCCATTTTTTCGTTATCACATGGCAGCACCTCTGCAATAGGCAATTTATCCCTTTAAATAAAATGTAATTCCTGCCTTTGATAACTCCCGTAATAATTTTCGGGTCTCCTCTGTATTCTGCATCAGTTCCATAGCCATCCCGGCATGTGTCATCTCATGTCAGGTTCCCTGCTCATCGCAGAAATGTATGACGCAATCTGTTCCAATTAAAATGCCATGTTTCTTACACATCCGCACCAGTTCCAGCGCAGAAATAAATAACATGTCATGCTCTCCTTTCTCTTTTATTTTGCCTTGTTGATTACTGCAGGTAGAACTTCCTGCTCTTGTGACGTAGGCCGCTGCCTATCTGTGAAGATTCTTGTAAAAAGAATGTGATAACTTATGCTTCTTATATACGCCGATTCCATTTTTTCGGAAACTAAAAAAAGTACCCACATCTTTGTGAGTACCCTTTCGGTATGGATTTTTCCATATGTTATAACTTTATGTAATTTACTTCATTCCCAATCAAATTCATCAATACTGCTTTTGATCTCCGTTGAAACAGAACTATCATTTTTCAAATCGCGCATAAGTTCAGCAAACATTTCACGCTTTGGATTTTCCGTATCATTATAGCAACGGTGCACCATCCAGATATTATGTGGAGTTGGATTTTTTCTTACCGACGAAATCAGTAATTCTTCATATCCATGTTTATAAAATTGCTCTACAAAATGAACCAGATCCCCCGGCATTCCAAAATCGACCAGTGGATTTGTACCTATGATTTCTAAAATCGGCTCCACTAATTCAAAAGGTTCTGGATATTGATTAATAGCATCTATCAGATCATCCTCAATATAATATTCTCCATATGGTTTTGCCGCATTTTTCAATCCAGCAATTATCTGCTCTTTCGTCATAAGTCATACCTCCTCTAAAAATTCGTTTTTCTCTCTGGCTTCATGGCAATAAGGACTATTCCACTAATAAGGCTTTTTGCCAAAATCTTACTTATTTTTTCATGTTCTTGTCAGCATACGAATATAGCTTATCCCAGAAAGCCTCATAATCATTATTCAGTGCTAGTTTTGAATAACAGCTATCTATCCCATCTTGCGACACGTCACCTTCCAATTCAATTAAAGCCTGTGCTTCCGTAGTCACCCCCTATATCAGTCAGAGCATCGATAACATTTCTATAACTTTTAAACTCTAAACCATCCATAGCCAGCTCTGTGTCATAATCAATAACGGTTATGATATTCCTGATCCATGTTGGATAATTTTCTAATTCTTCTCTTACTTCTGGATACTCGTAAATGTCCGCCATTTTCTGAACAAAATCTTCACCATTTGTAACTTCTGCCATTGCCTTGTCTATAAAATTCATCTGTGCTTGCCTTCTTCCATAAATTCCAATTCAAACTTAATCCCACACAATTTCCAGACATTGATAATTCTCTGGGATTTCCGGTATACAGGAATAATACAATGTAGGTTCTGATTCTGTTACTCCATCCGAACACAGCCAGTCGCAATCCACGATATTTTCCAATTCATCTGCTTCCATATCTGTACACACTATAATGGAATCCCCAACAAGGTTTAAACGTTCCATTCCGTCCTCTTCCACAATTTCTGTATCATCATGTAACGCGACACGCACCCATGCTACATTTGGCAGTTTCTCAATCTCCCGTAATTTTTTCCACATTTCATCCAGTGTTGGGCGTCCATCTTCCCACTGGTTTGGAGCAATCGAATCTTCTTCTGAATTTCCATCAAAAAATTCATCCAGCGTTAATAATGGAAACTTATCCCCATTTTCTTCTAATATTTTTTTGAATACCTCAAGTGCTATCATAAATCCCCCTTTCCTTTCAAAGTTTCATTCAACTTTTAAATTTAGCAAGTTCTTCTACCCATTCTCTGGCAGCACCACAACCATACAACACATCATGATGATTGAAGCAAATTACATATGATTGGTCTCTGTCTGTAATATAAAATTCAAATCCAAAAGACTCTCCCAAGATTGTCTGTAATTCCACTCCATTTGCGATTAAAAATGCATGTTCGTCATCACACTTGTTAAAAAACATAATACAATTATTTTCTTTTACATAATCTCCAATTTTTGACCATGCATCTGAATTTTGATAATGGGAACATTCCTTAAACTGTTCCCATATAAATGTCATATTTGTATCACAATACCGTTTCACAATGCGTTCACGAAAATCATCCGTATATTGCCCTGATAAAATATGTGATTTTAAATGATAAACACCAATAACCCTATTTATTTCTTTTGCAATATATCCCATAAAGATAACCCTTTACATTCAATTTTTCTTTATACTTTTAATTTCTATATCAGAGCAATAAAATTCAATCTCATCATTTTCATAATCCCCAACCTCATATTTAACACCAGTTTCATATCCCATTGCTGACATATCTTTCACGTAAAATCCTGAAATCTTCCCGTTTCCTCGGAATCGGAACGAATCTACTTTTTTACATTCCATCTGTATTCTATAATCCGTATAACTTTTCATTTCCAAAATGAGGTTCCGATGTTCTACCCAAAGCACGTCATCAAATACCTTTTCCCACTTCAAACATATTATTTCATCAAATAAGTTAAAATTTTCAATGGTAAAATCTGGAATCACAGATTGCATAATCGATAAATCCATTATTTCATCCCCTCTGATAAAGTGCATTTTACCATCCAATCACTTGCAGCATCTTCTGCTTCTGCACATTCACCGTAATCTAATCCTGCTAAATCTCCCATTGTTTCATCAATATTTAAAATCGATGCTAACGAAACTACTCTCGCATCCTCTTCCTTATGACTTCCACCACATAGGAACTGCCAATATCCGTCTTCATCATGAGAAACATATAAGATTGGTTTATGTTCCTCTAGCACATGGCGACAGGTAAAACATGCAGTATTCGGTGCATCAGCAAAGGGAAATCTATCTACTATAATTTCTTCACTATTCTCTGGTTTCACATTTTCAGATTCAAATCCCTTTTTCTTAAATTTATCCAACAGTCTCATATCTATCTCGTCCCTTTATTTCTCAGCAGATAATATTTCTTTTAATTCATCGATAGTCTTATCCAAAATATCCGATGATATTGGATATTTTCCGGCTTCTCTATGCGCTATTGCCTCTTCCAGTTTTAATAATCTCCAACTTCTTGCCCTTGCTTTACTATTTGCATCAAGATTACTTTGAATATTCACATCGATTGTTTTTGTAAACCATTCTACACCATTTATGTATAACTCCGGGTGCCTATATTTATTGACAAACGTAATAATTTCCTGGCTTTCCTTCACCTTCCCCATTTCCCTAAGTATTCGCGCCTTTAAACAATAGGCATGATCTATGTTACTCCAAAGAGTATCTTTCTTATTTATGTTTAACATAATTTCCTGAATAAGTTCATTCATTTTATAATCCCGCCAAACTTTCCAATTCACTTAATGAAAGACCTTTTACTAAAATAGTATCTTCCTTTGAATCAAGCGCATATTTTTCGATATTCTTTAATGCCATAAAATAATCTGCATCTCCGATAATCGTATCTTTTATGATCCCAAAAACCCTTTACCTGCCGCTGCTTGTTGCTTTCATTTTACCATACTGCCCGCCTTTTTCCATCTGTATTTTTGCAAATGTGGTGCATTGATTACTCTGATAAATATTCCTGGCTTTTGACATAAGTTGATATAA
>ENA-OOWO01002626-OOWO01002626.1-human-gut-metagenome-genome-assembly--contig:-NODE-2626-length-10192-cov-2.366578_pt1 | contig 10192 bp, 8 predicted proteins | sample MGYA00241579_ERZ501327 | MGnify/ENA primary metagenome ERZ501327 (study PRJEB25962, sample SAMEA2042836) | human gut metagenome | biome: human gut; feature: human-associated habitat; material: faeces...
CGTCGGTCGCAGTTAATCCCTGTAATCTTTCCTTTAATTCCAATCCGTTTGCTGCCGCATTCTTTTTCAGGTGAATTTTCATGGCGTAAGCCATAAAGAAAATTCACCTGAAAAAAAGGAATAAATGCGGTTGGCAAATCAGGATTGGGATTTATCTTTGATGGAAGGGATTATTGAATAATATAATTCACTATTTCATTCTTTTTACAAAACGGAAATCGTCATCCGGACCGTCATAGTTCGGTTGGGGGTGCGGATTGGGGTGGTATGGATTGAAATATTCCGTTATCTGGAAGCCGCATACGTTGACATAAAAATGGATATTACGTTTGGCGAAGGCAGGTGTTATTGTTTCCCAAATGGTAATATCAGGATGAAACCTTTCGATTTCAAACCACATAAACTTGCCTATTCCCTGGCTCTGCGTGTTGCGTTTGACGTATAGCAGTTCGAGAGAACCGTGTTGCTGTTGCTTGTCAATAGAGACAATGGCACCACCGACAAGCCTGCCGTTCTGTACCGCTTTATAACCTATTGAATTCGCTTTACATAATGTCTGTTCAATCTCCTCTACAGGTAAAATTTGTTCGTCGGTTGGGAAATAACCGTTTTCGAAATAAAATTGAAATGCGTCCGACATATCCGACTTAAATTGTTCTTTATCGGACTCGTTCAGAATCATAAGCGCTAAATTTGTTTTCATATATTCCAAATTTGTTTTTTGTCATTTAAATGCAATATAACAGTAATCTAAAAGCAAAAATAAAAGTATAACGATTATTGTTTAATGCTACTTGATCCGAAACGGTAAAATTCAGGATTAAAGTGTATTTCTGCTTTATTGAAATGTAGTATCATATAATTAAGTTGAACGTTGTTTTTTTACAGTTTACACTCAATTTATGCGGATTTAGTCCTATTGAATTGGTTTGTATGGCAAAAGCGTTCTATTTTTGTAGAAAAAACTAATGGATAGAACAAAGTTTGATCATCTGCGGAACCGATTGCTATTGGTTGGAGTTGTGTTTATTCTCACCTATTTCTTATCAGCATTGATTGATAAGGAGTATGCTGTGTGGCTGCTGAGTGGAAAAGCAACCATAAAAGATTACGTCATAGATATGTTGTTTACAATCGTATCAAGTTTCGTGTTGGTTGAATGGTCTGTCTTTTACAGTAACTGGTCATTCCGTCGGGTCTCTTTTACCCACAATCCCTATAAAGGTTTGTTGGTTAATTCTTTCTTGTTGCTAATATTCAACAACTTGACAGTCTGGTGCTTTTCATTAATCTGTATAAGGTTGTTTGACGATGAAAGTTCTTTTCTCTCACAGGGACTTTATATTTTCAGTGTCATAGCCACTTTTGTATCTTATCTTTATACCAACGCCCATTATCTGGAGTCGTATGTTCATGTTGAAAATCAGAAAAAAGAGTTGGAAATAAAGTTATTGAAAGAAAAAGAGTATGCCACTCAGATGCAGCTCGAAGTTCTTAAATCGCAGATTGATCCGCATTTTATGTTTAATAACTTCAGTATCCTTTCGGAATTGATCATGGAAGATCGTACATTGGCTGACAAGTTCCTGGAACACTTATCCAAAGTCTACCGTTATGTCATCCAGAATCTGAAGCGGGATATCGTGAGCATACAGGAAGAAATAACCTTTCTTTATTCATATATGTATCTGATTGATATACGTTACGAAAATGCTGTGAGGATTAATGTGGACAACAAACTGTTAAAGGATAATGACGGATGTATTCCTCCCATTTGTTTACAGCTGTTGGTGGAGAATGCCATCAAGCACAATCAGTTTTCAGCTTCCCATCCTTTGGTTATACGTATTTATAGGGAAGAAGATTGGATGGTGGTTGAAAACGAGTTGCGTCCCGTGGTATCAGAACTGGTTTCAACCGGTATCGGACACCGGAACATTACCGGACGTTATTTTCTGCTTTGTCAGAAAAAACCCCTTATAGTGAAAAGTAAAGAGCTGTATCAAGTTAAGTTACCTGTAATACATAAAGAACCATGTACATATTAATTCTTGAAGACGAAAAGAGAAATTTCAATCGTTTGAAACGATTGCTTGAGGAAATAGACGCAACGCATCATGTAGCCGGACCTCTGGCAAGTATTGCAGAGACAGTAGAGTGGTTGCAGATGAATCCTGCACCTGATTTAATATTGGCAGATATCCGTTTGACAGACGGATTGAGTTTTGACGCACTGCGGCAATCGTCCGTATCCTCTCCGGTCATCTTTACAACCGCCTATGATGAATATGCCATAAAGGCCTTTAAATTCAATAGCTTCGATTATCTACTGAAACCTATAAACGCAGATGAACTGGCTGTTGCTATTCAGAAAGTGAATCGTTACAGCAGCACTTCACAAAGAGGAAGTGACGACATACGGCTGTTGCTGGAACATATGCGTAAAAACAATTACCGTTATCGAGAGCGTTTCTTGCTGCCTTATCGGGACGGTTACATTTCTGTTTCAGTGAAAGACATTAGCCATGTGGCATTGGACGGGCGAAATGTATGTCTATATATGAAAAACGGGACGAATGAAAAAATCTCGTATTCACTCGATGAATTAGAAAAACAACTTAACCCCGATGAATTTTTCCGTGTCAACCGCCAGTATATTGTCCGCATAGACAGTATCTTGAGCATAAACAATTGGTTTAATTCACGGCTGAAGGTACATTTGAAAAAATATCCGGATACGGAAGTGGTGGTGAGTCGTGAGCGGGCTACAGCACTGAAAGAATGGTTGGATAGATAAACATGTTTTCCCGAAGCGGACTTTGACTTTCAAGTACCGCTTCGGGAAAAACTAGGATAAAAACAAAGGTGAATAACCGTTTGCTTTGTCTTGATTTAGTCGATACTGTTAATCTGCGCCGGTTTCCTGATATTTTTTGTATTGTTCTTTGTTCAGAATACGTTTCAGTACCTTTTCGTATTCCTTATAAGCCTCTTGGTATTTTTCCTCATCTTCAGTATAGTCTTCATTGCAGCAACCGCCAATAAGAGGGCGCTTGTCGTAATAACCGCAACTACCTCCGCGTCGATGCCATCCTCTGCCATATCTGCGCCTATTACGATAGGCTTCATGACAGTAATGAGGGCAATCACCGCACTCGAGCAACCAAATCTCATGGATCTTTTGCAATTCTTCTTTTTGTTTGTCACTCAACCCATATTTACGGGCCATACATTCAGTCATACGCTCTGCACGAGCTTTTATCCATCTTTCCTCATCAGTAGGTCGTTTCTCCTGTGCTACCAATGTTCCGGTCGCAGACAACAGGAAAATGAAAGTAAAAATCATGGTAACTCTCATAATACAATCCTTTATAGTGTACTAATTTTCAGATAAAGATAGCTGGAAGTGATTTTATGGGCAATATCGGAATGTGCGAATCGGTAAAATAATAGCGTGGAATGACGAACTGAAGAAGTGAAGTGCGACAGATTGAAATTTCAGTCTTTACAAAATGTATTGAAATACAGCTTAAAAGACCTTTTTTTCGCTTCAAGAACACTTTTTACCGTTTCATGCTTCCTGACCTTGTAAGACGGAGCATTCGATCTTTTCTTTGCAGGAAAAACAACAATTATAAACATCCTATACAATGAAGAGAAAAACGGTAAACAGGAAGATGATGTATTTTATTTCCGCTGTATGTGTGATGTTTCTGCCCTCTTGTAAGGACGGAAAAACATCAGAAGTGCTTACGGCTTGTGAAGTGATGACTGTCGCACCCGATTCGGTTGAAATCAAAGAATCTTATTCAGCCTCCATACAGGGAAGGCAGGACATTGACATTTATCCGCAGGTATCCGGCAGGATTGTCAAACTAAGTGTTACCGAGGGACAGCGGGTATGCAGAGGACAGCAACTGTTCATAATTGATCAAGTGCCTTATCAGGCTGCATGGCAAAAGGCGAAAGCGGATGTGCGTGCGGCGGAAGCTCAGGTAAAGACTGCCCGGTTGGACTGGGAAAGCAAGAAACAGCTGTATGCCGGGAAGGTTGTGTCGGAGTACGATCTGACTACCGCCCAAAATACACTAGATATGGCGGAAGCCACATTGGAACAGATGAAAGCACTGGAGCTGAATGCCCGTAATGAGTTGTCGTATACCGAGATCAAAAGCCCGACGGATGGTGTGGCTGGTACGTTGCCTTATCGTGAAGGTACATTAGTAACTTCGTCCATGACCACCCCTCTGACCACTATTTCGGACAATTCTGAAATGTACATCTATTTTTCCATGACAGAGAATAGCTTGCGCTCTTTGCTTAGGCAATACGGTTCTTTGGACGGGGTTATCCAACGGATGCCTCCGCTTTCTCTTGTGCTGAATGACGGAACGCTGTATTCCGAGCAGGGACGTATTGAGAGCATCAGCGGTGTCATCAACCGACAGACTGGTACTGTGTCCGTTCGCAGTGTTTTTCCGAATCCTGATCGTCTGTTATTAAGCGGAGGTATTGGCAATGTAATCCTGCCACATAGGGAGAACTCTGTTATTGTTATTCCACAAACAGCCACCACCGAATTGCAGGATAAAATATTGGCCTATAAAGTGACGACGGAATCTCACTCCAACAAAGCTACGGTTACTTCTGTGGAACTGACTGTTGAAAAACTCCATGATGGGAAAAGATATCTTGTCCGCTCGGGACTTTCTGTGGGCGATGTGATTGTGACAGAAGGCACGGGTCTCCTGCGTGATGGGATACAGATAGAAATAAAGAACAAGGAACAGAAAAATTAAACATATGAACCTCAGATATTTCATAGATCGTCCGGTGCTTTCCATCGTTATCTCCATCGTGATTGTGTTGATGGGGGGAATTTCATTGTTCAGTCTTCCCGTAGAGCAATATCCTGATATTGCACCACCTACCATCAATGTGTTTACCAGTTATCCCGGTGCCAACGCGGAAACCGTTCAGAAGGCCGTCATCATTCCGTTGGAGGAGTCTATTAACGGCGTGGAGGATATGACCTATATCACTTCTTCCGCCTCAAATAGTGGCGATGCCTCCCTGAATATTTACTTCAAGCAGGGCAGCAATCCAGACATGGCAGCCGTAAATGTGCAGAACCGTGTGTCTACCGCCTTGAGCCTTCTGCCTGCCGAGGTGACTAAAATTGGAGTCACGACGATGAAGCAGCAGAACGCCGAACTGAAGACCTTTGCCCTTTATTCCCCCAACGGAAAATACGATCTTCAGTTTCTGAACAACTACATGAAAATCAATGTAGAGCCACGCATCAAGCGTATTGGTGGTGTAGGCAACATGATGCTTTTCGGTTCTAACTACAGCATGCGTATTTGGATGAAGCCCGACAAGATGGCACAATACAAGCTCATTCCATCGGATATTACGGCGGTATTGGAAAAACAGAATATTGAAGCGGCGACCGGAGCCTTTGGCGAGAATTATGACAATGCCTATCAATATACGATGAAGTATCGTGGTCGTTATTCCACACCCGAAGAATTCGGTGAACTAGTCATCCGTTCACTGCCCGGTGGTAAAGTTCTCCGCCTGAAAGAAGTGGCGGATATTGAATTGGGTGACGAGGCTTACAATTATACGACAGAAATGAACGGGAAGCCTGCTGCCATGGCCATGATTTATCAGAAGGCTGGCTCCAATGCATCGCAGACCATCAACGAAATTGATAAGGTGCTGGAGGAAATCAGCAAAGATATGCCCGAAGGCTTGGAGTTTGTGACTCTGAATGATACGAATCATTTTCTCAAGGCCTCCCTGAAAGTGGTATTCCATACTTTGCTCGAAGCCATCCTACTGGTGGTACTGGTGGTATATGTATTTCTACAGGACCTTCGTTCCACCTTCATACCGGCAGTCAGCATTCTGGTGTCCATCATCGGTACATTCATTTTTATGGCTGTGGCCGGCTTCTCCATCAATCTGTTGACCTTGTTTGCTCTGGTACTGGCTATCGGTACGGTGGTGGACGATGCGATTATTGTGGTTGAAGCAGTTCAAGCCCGTTTCGATATGGGCTATCGGTCTTCGTACATGGCATCCAACGACGCGATGAAAGGAGTATCATCGGCCATCCTCACCTCGACGCTGATATTTATGGCCGTATTCATACCGGTTTCCATGATAGGAGGAACTTCTGGTGAATTTTACAAGCAGTTTGGTATCACCATGGCGGTAGCGGTAGGAATTTCAGCCGTCAATGCTTTTCCCCTTTCGCCGGCACTTTGTGCCCTGATGCTTCGTCCGTATATGGATGAGCAAGGTCGTGTCAAGGACAACTTTGCCGCCCGTTTCCGTAAGGCCTTCAATGCGACGTTCGATGTGCTTTCCGCCCGTTATATGCGTTCAGTAGTGTTATTCATGAAACATAAATGGGTCATGTGGGGAACAATGGCTGTGACAATTCTGCTGCTTGTCCTGCTGATGCAGACTACCAAGAAGGGGCTGATACCCGATGAGGATACTGGTTCTGTGATGATCAGCATGGATGCCAAGCCGGGAACATCCCTGATGGAAAACAAACGCGTTATGGGAGAAGTTAGCCGACAGGTGGAGAAAATTCCAGGAATAGCATACAATGCCAGCGTGACGGGATACTCGTTCAGTGGTTCCGGTCCTTCCATGGGTATGTTTTTTATTTCTCTTGAACATTGGGATGAACGGAAGGAAGAAAGCCGGTCGGCACGCGCTGTCATTGACAGCATCAACGCATTTGCTCCGCATGTACCAGATGCCTCCTTGTTTGCCATGACCCCACCCATGATTCCCGGCTATGGTATGGGTAGTGGTTTTGAACTCTATTTGCAGGATAAACTGGGAGGTAATCTGAAAGATTTCAAGCAGGTAGCAGACAATTTCGTAGAAGCACTGAACCAGCGTCCGGAAATTGAAACGGCCTATTCTTCGTTCGCTACTGATTATCCGCAATATTGGGTAGACATTGATGCCGCCAAATGCGAACAGGCCGGTATCAGTTCCAGCGAAATTTTGCAGACCCTTTCCGATTATTATGGCGGGAATTATGTATCCAATTTCAACCGATTCTCCAAGCTGTACAGGGTGCAGATGCAGGCCAGCCCGGAGTTTCGAGTTACGTCCGAATCACTGAATCACATCTATGTCCGTACCGGTGACGAGATGGCACCATTGGCGCAGTTTGTCCGTCTTACCAAGACATACGGTCCACAGGAAGTATCCCGCTTCAACCTGTATAATTCAATCTCAATCAGTGGCACACCAGCCAAGGGATATAGTTCGGGAGACGCACTGAAGGCTATCCAGGAAACAGCCGAACAGGTACTGCCGGACAACTATGGATATGAGTTCGGAGGCATCTCGCGTGAAGAAAGCCAGACAACGAACAATGCAGTGATTATCTTCGCCATTTGTCTGGTGCTGGTCTATTTGATACTCTGTGCTCTGTACGAGAGTTTCCTTATCCCGTTCTCGGTAATACTTGCCGTTCCGTGCGGATTGCTGGGTAGCTTCCTGTTCGCGCAGCTGCTCGGACTGGAAAATAACATCTATATGCAAACAGGACTGATTATGCTTATCGGCTTACTGGCCAAAACGGCTATTCTTCAAACCGAATATGCCGTCAAGCGCCGCCAGGCAGGAATGAGTCTGGTACAGGCCGCCTATTTTGCCGCCAAAGACCGCTTGCGCCCCATCCTGATGACGGTACTGTCTATGATATTCGGGCTTCTTCCGCTGATGGTGGCGCATGGTGTCGGTGCCAACGGGTGTCGTTCGCTCGCCTCTAGTGTCGTGGGAGGTATGCTTATGGGAACCATCGCATTGTTGCTTTTCGTCCCAGTACTCTTTATTGTGTTCCAATATTGGCAAGAGAAGATAAAGCCTGTACAGACATCAAAGAAGGATGCGGACTGGGCGATACAAATGGAATTGGAAAACCTTGAAAAAAACAAATAAAATGAAATCATTCTCTTATTATATATTGTGTGCAGGAACGGTTTGTCTGATGGCAGGCTGTTCCATTTACAAGCCGTACTCTCGGCCCGAAATGGAAGTAATCGTGGACAGTCTGTACCGGGATGTGGAAAAGCCGGATACCATTTCAATAGCATCTGTTCCATGGAACCGGTTATTTACCGATGCTTACCTGCAAGACCTGATTACAATTGGGTTAAGACAAAATACGGATTTGCGCATTGCTCGCACCAAAGTGGAAGCAGCCGAGGCTGTGTTGATGAAGGCCCAACTTTCCTATCTTCCGTCCTTATCATTGACTCCTGAAGGCGGTATAAGCCATGCGGCAGATCAGACGGTTGCAAAGACATACCATCTTTCCGCTTCAGCTAGCTGGGAGATAGATTTGTTCGGGAAACTAACCAATGCAAAACGTGAATCCCGCGCGGCTCTTGAAAGTAGTCGTGCTTATGAGCAGGCGGTCCATACCGGGCTTATAGCTACCATTGCGGGCAGTTATTATACCTTGTTAATGCTCGACCGTCAATGGGACATCAGCCAACGTACTTTAACTAATTGGGCTGAAACAGAGAAGGTGCTTGAAGCCCTGAAAAGGGCCGGTAAAGCCAATGACGCGGCTGTACTTCAGGCAAAGGCAAGTCGTTTGGCCTTGGAATCTTCCGCTGTATCTATTTTGAAAAGCATCCGGGAAACCGAAAATAGTTTGTCTGCGCTATTGGCTGTCTCTCCGATGAATATCGAACGTGGTACCTTGGAAGAACAGCAGTTTCCTGATACGCTTTCGATAGGTCTTCCCATACAATTGCTTGCCAACCGCCCTGATGTAAGGCAGGCAGAATGGAATCTTGCGCAAGCATATTATGCCACTAATACCACCCGTGCCGCATTTTATCCAAGTATTACACTTTCAGGTACAGCCGGATGGACTAACAATGCGGGAGGATTGGTATCTAATCCTGGAAGTTGGTTGTTCAATGCCATCGGAGCATTGGTTCAGCCCTTGTTTAACAAAGGAATAAATATCAGCAATCTGCGTCAGGCCAAAGCAAGGCAGGAAGAAACTTTACTTTTGTTCCAGCAATCTTTGTTGAATGCTGGGAAAGAAGTAAATAATGCTTTAACCCAATGGCAAACTGCTAATCTCCGTCTGGAATATGATAAGCAACAAATCGTAACTCTACAGGAAGCCGTACGTAAAACTGAGTTATTAATGCGACATTCATCTACTAATTATCTTGAGGTCTTGACTATGCGACAAAATCTTTTGGAAGCCGAATTAACACAGGTACAAAATAAATTAGAGAAAATACAGGGAGTCATAAATCTGTATCATGCTGTAGGAGGAGGACTATAAAAATAAAACAAATGTGAAACTCCTGTATTTACTACTGTACATATGACTTAATCTTATATTGTGAGCTATATTTGATTGTTACACTTTTATTTAAAAGTAATATTTTGATATTTCATGGATAGCTATTACTTAGTTTAAGCTGTCTGTGAAATATTTATTAGTCTATATTGTATACTAAATTATATTGTAATTTATTAATAATTAGATGATTAAAGTTTATATTAGGATGGGGTGAAAATTAGCTTAATGATATGGATTTATGGTAGTTTAATATATTATTTTCAATGCAATCTTTGTTACGTAAAAAAATATTTCTGGGTTATATTATCATAACAGCTATAGTTCTATTTCTGACTGTTGTTATGGTTAACGAGCGTTTCCGCTTTCGAAGGTTTGAGGGCGTTATAAATGAAACGAATTATGCCTGTGAAAATATTCATAAAGCTCATTTGTATATTACCAGGTTGGCAACTTTAGGCGAATCAGTTATTGCATGGGATGAATCAGATTATAACAGATACCATTATCAGCGTCTTAAAACAGACAGTATTCTGCTTGAAATAAAATCTAGTGGTGTAAATTCTTTACTTCCGGTTCAAATAGACTCTTTACGAGTATTGCTTGAAACGAAAGAGATGCACCTATTCCGAATAATGCAAGCTGTTCAATCTTGGGAGAAGTCCGACAGTATTCTTGCTAATGAATTACCTGTAATAGCCACACAGTCGGTTCGGATGAAGATAATAACGCAGAAAAAGAAAGGAATTGCCGGATTATTTGGAAAGCCTAAAATCCGCAACTATCATCCAATACACGATTAAGGGTAGATTTATGAGTCGT
>ENA-OOWO01002647-OOWO01002647.1-human-gut-metagenome-genome-assembly--contig:-NODE-2647-length-10152-cov-2.476478_pt1 | contig 10152 bp, 7 predicted proteins | sample MGYA00241579_ERZ501327 | MGnify/ENA primary metagenome ERZ501327 (study PRJEB25962, sample SAMEA2042836) | human gut metagenome | biome: human gut; feature: human-associated habitat; material: faeces...
GCTGGGAAGTCACTTCTATACGACCGCCGAGCTTTGTGACCAAAGCCTTGGAGATAGCCAATCCCAAGCCGACTCCATTGGTCCATTGCGTCAACTTGACAAAACGATCGAAAACCCGTTCCAATTGGTCGTCCGGGATTCCCTCGCCTGTATCCGTCACATAAAAGCGGATTTCCTGCTCCGTCACGTCATACCCGAAGCAAATATAACCTTTTTTCGTGTGCTTGATAGCATTCGTCAATAAATTAGTGAGGACTTGCGTTAATCTACTCCGATCGGTATAAAGCGTAAAAGGTTGGCAATCATCCAATCGAAGTTCTACATTTTCGGGCATACGTAATAAAATGATACTATAGATATCTTTCATTAAAGCCTTCATTTCATGATTCGCCAAAACGAAAGTCAACGTATTCGACTCGATTTTCGATATATCCAATACGTCTTCTATCAAGCGTTGCAACAATTCATTATTACTTTGTATAATATTGGAGAGTTCATGACGAGTTTCCGCATCTTCCTCATCGGCGATCACCTGCGAGAATCCGACGATGGCGTTCAATGGCGTCCTGATCTCATGATTCATGTTTGCCAAGAACGCAGATTTCAGGTGATCCGCCTCCTCCGCTTTCTCTTTTGCGATCTTTAATCGTATCCCCGCACGATGACGGGCATAGGCGACTATACCCAAGCCCGCACATAGTAACAACACCAAGACAAATCCTCCTCGAAGCATCAAGATACGGACACGCGACTTTTCCGCCTCTAGCTCCAGTTTCTTACTTTGTATCTCTAGTTTTTCCACCTCTCGTTGGGTTTTCAACTTCGCTAAATCCTCGTAATATTTTACCCGCATAATCGAGTCGTGCACTTCTTTAGAATCTCTGTAAGCCCTAGCCGCTTCCATCCCTCTTCCAAGCTTATAATAGAGATCCGCCTTAAAATCCTCCACTGAGACCCAATCACTAAAGCGTTTCTTATCCAAGAGCATTAGTTCCAATTTGTTCGCCAAATCAATGGCCTTCTCATATTTCCCCGCTAAAGCGTAATAATTCATCCAAAGGAATTGAGGCAGGATTTGCTCGGCATTCATATTATTCTTCTTTTCGATATCCTCCATCATCCTCAAGTGCTGATAAACCAAGGAAGGCTCTTTTTCCGCCACGTAATACTGGGCCGAGTAATAATGATAGCGATCTTTTAAAAAAGCGACAGTATGTTCCGCATCCAATTGAGTAATGTCCTCTTTCTCGCACTCTTGTATGCAAGAATCCAATTTATTCAAATACTCCAATCGCAAATCCTTCGTAAGCAACAGCCGTAACACGTAATACCAACGCATCCTAGAGGCATTACGTTCTTCCATGCGAGATAAGATCTCCCGGCTTAATTGAATACCCTCCTCATCCAATCCTATATTAAAATAGAAATTCGCTAAAGCTTGGTTTGCCATATCCACCCCATCCGGATAATTAAAACAGGTCGCAAGATTCCTCAAGCTATCCACCTCCCGGATTACCAATCCCTGCATCCCCTCATTCGCTAAAGAATAGATATTCCATCCTTTCGCCCTACATAATTCCTCGATCCGGTTTGTCGCGATGAAAAGGGGTTCCGCTATTTTCAAATATATTCGCAAGCTATCCGGATCTTGCATATAGTAATAACGCATCAAGAATAGTAAGGCATTTCCTTTGTAATAATCGTTACGTTGCCTCTGTGCCTCTTCTAATAGCAAATCCGCATATACTTTATATACTTTGTTATGCGTATTGGCATAAAGTAATTCGTTCAAGCGTATTAGTTTACTACTATCCGGCAAAACCTTGATTTCTCTTCGTAAGCTATCGACAAACGTGTCACCTTTCGCCCTATCCGGAATAAGCAAAGTTAGAATCAACGTCCAACAACCAATAAAAAACAATCTCTTCATATATACCTTGAAAAGTTAGCACGACTATCCATTATTCAATGCCCGGCAAGTTAATAAAAATTTAAATGCCAAGACATCAACATAAACAAGTTTAATATCACATTTTCAACTTATACAACAAAAAGCCTATATCAACCAAAAAAAGATTGATATAGGCTCTTATTTCAAAGAAACGGCCGTTCTATTTATTTTGTCAAGGCAGCGATACTTTCCTCGATAGACTTAATCTTCGATTCGGCATCGGCTTGCTTTTTCTTCTCCATCTCGATTACTTTCGCCGGGGCTTTGCTCACGAAGTTCTCATTGCCTAATTTCTTCATGACAGAAGCCAAGAAACCTTTTTGGTATTTCAATTCTTCTTGAAGCTTAGCCAACTCTTCCTCCACATTGATCAGATTGCCTAAAGGTACGGCATATTCAGTCGTACGGACCAAGAACGATACAGCACCGGCCGCTTTCTCCTCTACCTTGGAGATGGAAGAGAGATTGCACATCTTAGCGATTACGGCGTTGAACGCCTCATTGTGCTCACCCACGATCTGCAATTCCAGCGCATCCTTATTCGGTATATTCTTTTGCAAACGAATGGTACGGACACCACCAACGATCTCTTTCACGATCTCGAAAGCATCCAAATAAGCGCTATCCGCAACAGCTACTTCCGGCATTTGGGCAACCATCAAGCTCTCACCTTCCTTACGAGGCTCAAGGGCTTGCCATAATTCCTCGGTAATAAACGGCATGAAAGGATGAAGCAAACGAAGCAAGGCATCGAAGAAACCTAACGTAGCCTCATAAGTAGCCTTGTCGATCGGCTGCTGATACCCCGGTTTTACCATCTCCAGATACCATGAGGAGAACTCATCCCAGAACAATTTATAGACAGCCATCATCGCTTCGCTCAGACGATATTTACTGAAAGAGTCGTCTACCTCGGCAATCGTCTTATCCAGCTGCATCTTGAACCATTTCACGGCGATAGCGGAAGCCTCCGGCTGAGCGATCGTATCGTCTACCGTCCAGCCCTTCACCAAGCGGAAAGCATTCCATATCTTATTATTGAAGTTACGTCCTTGCTCACACAATGCATCGTCAAAGAGGATGTCGTTTCCGGCAGGAGCTGAAAGCATCATGCCCATACGTACACCGTCGGCACCGTATTTCTCAATCAAATCCAGCGGGTCGGGAGAATTACCCAACGACTTGGACATCTTACGTCCCAGCTTGTCACGGACAATACCCGTAAAGTAAACGTTCTTGAACGGCATCTTGCCTTCGTACTCATAGCCTGCCATAATCATACGGGCTACCCAGAAGAAGATAATGTCCGGACCGGTCACCAAGTCGCTGGTAGGATAATAGTAGCTGATTTCCTCATTGCCCGGATTATTGATACCGTCAAACAAAGAGATAGGCCACAGCCAGGAAGAGAACCAAGTATCCAAGCAGTCTTCGTCTTGACGAAGGTCTTCCTGTTTAAGACCGGCATTACCCGTTTTCTCTTTTGCCAAAGCCAAGGCTTCTTCGGGAGTGGCAGCCACTACATAGCCACCTTCCGGCAAGAAATAGGCAGGAATACGGTGTCCCCACCACAACTGGCGGCTGATACACCAGTCCTTGATGTTCTCCAGCCAGTTCTTATAGGTATTTTTATATTTGGCAGGGTAGAATTTCAAGTCATCATTCATCACCGGGGGCAGAGCCATATCGGCAAAGTGCTGCATCTTGAGGAACCACTGCATGGAGAGCTTCGGCTCGATTGCCACGTTGGTACGTTCGGAGAAACCGACCTTATTGGTATAGGCTTCCACCTTTTCCAGCAATCCGGCACCCTGCAGGTCTTTCTCAATCTGCTCGCGTACATCGAAGCGGTCCATGCCTACGTACAGTCCGGCTGCTTCGCTCAGCGTACCGTTGTCGTTGAAGATGTCGATGGCAGGCAGGTTGTATTTCTCACCCAGCATATAGTCGTTGACATCGTGTGCAGGAGTTACCTTCAGACAGCCCGTACCGAACTCCACGTCTACATAATCATCCTGGATAACAGGAATAACGCGGTTCACCAGCGGCACAATCACTTTCTTACCTTTCAGCCATTGGTTCTTCGGGTCGGCAGGATTGATACACATCGCCGTATCACCCATGATTGTTTCGGGACGCGTAGTGGCTACCACGGCATAACGCTTGCCGGAAGCGTCGCGATGAACCACTTCGCCTTCGGCTCCCGTCTCACCGGACATGTCATCGTCGGCAACGTAATATTTCAAATAATACAGCTTGCTGTGCTCTTCCTTATAGATAACCTCTTCGTCGCTGAGGGCGGTGAGGGCTTTCGGGTCCCAGTTCACCATACGCACACCGCGATAAATCAGCCCTTTGTTGTAAAGGTCTACAAACACTTTAATCACGCTTTCACTGCGTTTCTCATCCATGGTGAAGGCAGTGCGGTCCCAATCGCAGGAAGCGCCCAGCTTACGGAGCTGTTTCAGGATGATGCCACCGTGCTCGTCCGTCCATTCCCAGGCATGCTTCAGGAATTCGTCGCGGGTAAGGTCTGTTTTCTTGATGCCCTGTGCGGCAAGCTTGTTCACAACCTTGGCTTCGGTGGCAATGGAAGCATGGTCCGTACCCGGAACCCAGCAGGCGTTCTTGCCTTCCATACGGGCACGGCGTACAAGGATATCTTGGATGGTATTATTAAGCATGTGTCCCATGTGGAGCACACCGGTGACGTTAGGGGGCGGAATGACGATGGTGTAGGGCTCACGACCATCGGGTTTAGAACTGAATAATTTGTGGTCTAACCAATACTGGTACCACTTTCCCTCTACGTCAGCGGGATTGTACTTACTTGCTAATTCCATGTTTCTAAAATCTATATTTTGTTATAATGGGCGCAAAATTAATAAATTAATAGCTTTATCCGGCAAAAGCAATGAAAAGAATTACATACCTTTGCTTTACAAATGATGATTTTATACGGAGTTGCCGTAACAAGCACCCGGTGCCGCTTCGGCTTCGGCTACCGAAACCGGAAGTTTCCACGCAAGGAAACAGGAGTATACACGCAGGGAAACGACAGTGTCTACGTAAGGGAACAGCAGTTTCCACGCAAGGGAACAGCAGTTTCCACGTAAGGAAACGGAGTATCCACCGCTTGAAACTCCCGTTCCCAAAGGGAGAAACGACAGCACCGAAAGCAGGAAACCGGCACGGGCCCCAAAAAGAAGAATAGAATGAAGCGTAGCATAACAATAGCAGGAGTGAGATTCAGAGGCAATTCATTACTTTTGATATTTTTTTTGTTGCTCGTATTGTGCGTGCAGACAGTACCCGGTTTGGGAGATGCCTACGCCATGTACGTATACCCGTCCATCGCCCGGGTACTTTCGTCCTTCTCCCGGCTTGTGCCTTTCGCCATCGGCGACCTGTTCATTGCGCTAAGTATCGCCGGCGTACTTCTCTACCCTGTTTACGCACGCTGCATCCGCAAACAGAAATGGAACCGTATCCTGCTGAAAGATGTAAAATATCTTCTATGGGTGTACGTATGGTTCTATCTGGCATGGGGACTGAATTACTCGCAAAAAAACTTTTACGAGCGGACGCGCATTCCTTACACAGCCTATACTCCTGATAACTTTCGGAGTTTTACAGACAGCTACATCGAGAATCTGAACAGCTCTTACACCGATATTACGTCGGTCGAAAAAGAGCTGGTCTGCCGTGAAAGCGTACGGGTCTATAATCAAATCGGTGACTCCTTAGGCGTTCACCGCCCCTTCCATCAAACACCCCGCGCAAAGACAATGCTGTTCACCCCACTGATTTCCATGGTAGGCGTCACCGGCAGCATGGGACCTTTCTTCTGCGAGTTCACCCTGAACGGTGACTTGCTCCCCTCGCAATATCCGGCTACTTACGCCCACGAGCTTGCCCACTTATTGGGTATCACCAGCGAGGCGGAAGCCAACTTCTACGCCTATCAGGTATGTACACGCTCGCAAGTGCAGGCCATCCGCTTCAGCGGTTACCTCTCCGTACTGCCGCATGTCCTGAACAACGCCCGCCGGCTCATGGCTGAAGAGGAATACGCGCAGCTCTTCCGGCGCATACGTCCGGAGATTATCGGACTGGCAAAGAAGAACAGCGAGTACTGGATGAAGAAATACAATCCTGTAATCGGCCGCATTCAGGACCGGATATACGACTTATACCTGAAAGGAAACAAGATAGAAAGCGGGCGGAAAAACTACTCGGAAGTGGTAGGTCTGCTGATTTCGTATGAGGAATGGAAGAAAAACAGTATCTTTGCGTCAATAATGTTTAATTAAAAAAATAACTCATGCAACATACAAGAAAGGAACAGATGGAAGCCTTCGGCCGCTTCCTCGACATACTCGACGAACTGCGTGTGAAATGTCCCTGGGACAAGAAGCAGACCAACGAAAGCCTGCGTCCCAATACCATTGAAGAGACTTATGAACTATGCGATGCCCTGATGCGCGACGATAAGCAGGATATCTGCAAAGAACTGGGAGACGTGCTGCTCCACGTGGCTTTCTATGCCAAGATAGGTTCGGAAACCGGCGATTTCGACATAAAGGATGTATGCGACCGCTTATGTGAAAAGCTTATCTTCCGCCATCCCCACGTATTCGGTGATGTGAAAGCGGAGACTGCCGGACAGGTATCCGAAAACTGGGAACAGCTGAAACTGAAAGAGAAAGACGGAAACAAAAGTGTACTAAGCGGCGTCCCTTCCGCACTTCCTTCACTCATCAAGGCTTACCGCATTCAGGACAAAGCCCGCAATGTTGGCTTCGACTGGGAAGAACGGGAACAGGTATGGGATAAGGTGAAAGAAGAAATCAGAGAATTCCAGGTAGAGGTAGCCAACATGGACAAAGAGAAAGCAGAAGCCGAATTCGGTGACGTCATGTTCAGCCTCATCAATGCGGCACGCCTCTACAAAATCAATCCGGACAATGCTTTGGAACTAACCAATCAAAAGTTCATCCGCCGTTTCAACTACCTGGAGGAACATACGATAAAAGAAGGGAAAAACCTCAAAGATATGTCTCTTGAGGAGATGGACGCTATTTGGAACGAAGCTAAGAGAAAAGGACTGTAACACCATCCTCCTTCCTTATGGAACGGATATGATACCTATCCAAACTCTGTTATTCCCACTTCCAATGGTCTACTCTTTTAGTAAAGCAACAAAGATACATCCGGAAACAAAAATCAGAGGCTCTATTCCATGCGGATAGAGCCTCTGATTTACTCTGACAGAGCGTCTGTTTCATCCAAACAGAACCTCCGTTTTATTTCTTCCTGTTCGGATCATTTCCTCCGTCCTTGCGGTTCATGCCTTTCAGCATTTCCCGATGGAAACGCATCTCCGCACGTTGAACAAGGAATATCTTCTTATTGGAAAGTATCTTTTTAAACCGGTCCAGATAAGACTTATCAAGACGGTCGGCAGCGATACGGTTGTCACATACCTTTGCTACAATTTCTTCGTACTGGGCTTCTGTTGTTTTGTCGTCTTTACCTTGACGCATTAAACTCCACGATTCATCGTTCAGTTTCTTCTTCTTCTCCTGCAGTTCAAAATAAACCGGGAAGAATTTGGCAGCCTCTTCTTTGGTCAATCCGGCCTGCTCAATAATGAACGCTTTCTGTTTATTCCGGAAATCCTCACGGGACAAATGCTGGTCACATCCATCGGCAGCCCAAAGAACAGGCATAAAGCCACATAACAAAACGACTAAAGCGATTAGTTTCTTCATTTTCTTATTCAATCTGTTTTAATAAATCATTCTACACTCGCGTCACTCAGATAGACGTATAACGAATAATCATCCAACATCGCACGGTCTAACGCAACATCAATCATCTCATCGGATACCTGTTCCGTATCCGCTTCCATAGCCGTTACTGCCACCGCTATATCATCTGCCACCGGTTTATGGTCTGATGACGCTACCCGGATAATCAGGGCAGCTCCTACAAACATAGCCGCCATATAGAATAATGGTTTCAATCTCGTCCATGTCGAAATATGCTCTTCCTTGAAAGCGACTTTCTCTTTTTCAGGAAGTTTGTTCATCACCTCTGAAGTCAGATTTTCAAAGTAACCGTCGGGCACTTTGAAGGAATGCTCCTTTCCGATTTTCTTCAATAGGGTATCTTCTTCTTTCATACGTTTTTCTCCTCTCTTTTGATTAGACAATGTCTGCTTTAAAAGGTTTAATCTACTTCTTCCAAAAACTTCTCTATTTTCTTTACCGCATGGTGATAGGAGGCTTTCAGCGCTCCGACTGAAGTTCCAAAGATTTCTGACATCTCTTCGTACTTCATTTCCTGATAATACTTCAGATTGAACACCATTCGTTGTTTTTCGGGCAAGGTGAGCAATGCTTTTTGCAATAGCATCTGCACCTGATCGCCCGAATAGTAGGGATCACTCTCCAGCTTCTGCACAATCGCCGCTTCGGGATCGTCGATAGCCACCGTCGTTGTAGCACGCTGCCTGTTCAGAAAAGTAAGACATTCATTCAGCGCAATACGGTAGAGCCACGTAGACAACTTCGCCTCGGCACGGAAATAATCAATATTTGTCCATGCCTTGATGAAGGTGTTTTGCAGAAGGTCGTTCGCATCTTCATGCGACAGTACCATCCGGCGGATCTGCCAGTATAACTGCTCGCTGTATTGCGCCACAATCAACTCAAATCCTTTCCGCTGTGTACTCTCCTCCTGAAGGAGTTTCAGAACTTCACGTTCGTTATAAGGGGTCATAGTCTCTCGTATCTGTATAGTTATTTATGGTTATGCACATATTCTCTCTTGCCAAAACCGTTTGGGGGAAGATAGCCGCCGCTTCATTCAACAATACAGACTCGTCCTCATAACGGGCGGAAAAATGTCCGATGACTAATTGTTTCACTTCAGCATTCAAAGCAATCTGTGCGGCCTGTGCAGCAGTTGTATGATGAGTTTCTTTTGCCCGCACCTGTTCGGTCTGAGCAAAGGTGGCTTCGTGGAAAAGGAGGTCTATCCCCTTTATCTGCTCCACGATCTCAGGTCGGTAAATCGTATCGGAGCAATAAGCATATTTTCGTGCAGGGGCAGAAGGACGGGTCAGACGATGATTCGGAATGACTTCTCCTTCGGGAGTTACAAAATCCGCTCCGTTCTTGATCCGGTTCAGTTCGTAGACGGGTACTTTATAGAAATCCACCATATCTCTGATGATATGATTGGGACGCTGCTTTTCTTCAAAAAGAAAACCACAGCAAGGAATACGGTGTCTCAGAGGAATGGTGGTCACAGCCACTGAGCGGTCGTCATAGATCAGCGTCGGCTCCTTCGTCTCAAATTCATGGAAGAAGACTTTATAGGCCAGCGTTTTGCAAAAGAAAGAAAGTAGGGGAGCAAACAATTCTTCCAGTCCTTTGGGTGAATGGATATGCAAGTCTGCCGTTCGTCCCAACAGACCGAAGGTAGAAATCAGCCCTAACAGTCCAAAGCAATGATCGCCATGAAGATGGGAAATAAAGATATGATTCAAGCGGGAAAACTTCAAGCGGGAACGACGCAACTGCATCTGCGCTCCTTCCCCACAGTCAATCATAAAAAGCTTTTCACGCAAGTTCACAACCTGCGATGTCGCAAAATGGCGAGTGGTGGGCAAAGCAGAACCGCATCCAAGTATATGTAGTTCGAATTTCTCCATAGCGGCACAAATGTACACAAGTTTTTTGGTATTTGTGCTATCATGGCAAAACAAAAAAAGCGCCCCGACAACCGGAGCGCTTTTCCATTATATAGAAATAACGATTATTTCTTTCCTTCCAACTGTTCTTTCAAAGCAGCCAAAGCGTCGATGTCGCCCAGCGTAGTTGAAGCAGCTTGGTTCTGGATCATCGGAGCATCTTCTCTCTTGTTGTTAGAAGACTTCTTAGCACCGGAAGCAGCTTTCTTTTCTGCTCTTTCTTCAGCCTTAGCTACATCTTCGAAGATACGGCTGTGAGACAGAATGATTCTCTTAGCGTCTTTGTTGAACTCGATCACTTTGAATTCAAGTTTCTCATCCAACTGAGCTTGTGAACCGTCTTCTTTTACAAGGTGTTTCGGAGTTGCGAAACCTTCTACACCGTAAGGAAGAGCTACAACAGCACCCTTATCCAACATTTCGATGATAGTACCTTCGT
>ENA-OOWO01002658-OOWO01002658.1-human-gut-metagenome-genome-assembly--contig:-NODE-2658-length-10108-cov-4.073908_pt1 | contig 10108 bp, 8 predicted proteins | sample MGYA00241579_ERZ501327 | MGnify/ENA primary metagenome ERZ501327 (study PRJEB25962, sample SAMEA2042836) | human gut metagenome | biome: human gut; feature: human-associated habitat; material: faeces...
ATCGTGCAGCGGCCTATTGCATTTATTCCCCCAGATCCTCCAGCAGCAAGTCCAGCTCCCGGGGGCTGTTGACCACAAGCCCGCGCTTGATGCGCAAAGCGTCGTTTTCCGGCAGAAGATTGGTGTAGATGCCGGTCACGCGGATCAAAGTGCCCGGGGTGCCGTCGGCGCGGCAGGTGTACACCGCCACCCGTCCGCCGCTGTCCCGCAGGCAGTAGCGGGCGGCGTCCGTCTGGGGCACTGCCTGTGCGGCCAGGCTCAGGGGAGAGGCGGGGTCGGTCTCGGACCCGGCAGGGGTTTGGGATAGCGGCAGCTTTGGCAGCGCCATCCAGAACAGACTGAATACAATGGTGAATACGCAAAGCCCGTAGAACAGGCAGACAGACAGCTTGCGCATAAAAAACACTCCCTTTCTCTGCAAGTATGCCCCGTTTGGGCGGGAGACAGACAATTTTCACACGCAGATACTGTACTTTCCACAAGAGAGTGTGTTATACTATTTATATCTGCTCAGCGCACAAAGATTGGTTCTTGCCCGGCTGGGGCGTGCGTGCTATAATATGGTATTGCAGTTTGAAGTTTCGTGTCACAAACGATGTGGATAAAGCCCGGCGCAGCAATGCCCGGCAACAGTCTTGAAATGTCAGGAGGCGATCCCTATCTCCAACAATGAGATGAGAAAGATCCATCGGGGCGGCGAGGAGCAGCCTGCCCGCCCGATGGGACGTAAGGTCAATGTTTCCCAGAGCCGCCGCGAGGTACACTCCGCAGCGGAAAACCGTACCCGCGCACCCAAAGCACCCAAAACTCCCAAGCCGCCGAAGGAAAAGAGCAAACACCCCATCCTGCGGTTTATCGGCCGCACCCTTGCTACGGTACTCTGCCTTGGCATCATGCTGGGTAGCGTGGTGGCTGTGGGCATGGTGTTCTATGTGGTGCAGGCTACCGCCAACGACGGCGACCTGCTGGATCTGGACAATATCCAGCTGAGCCAGTCCAGTATGGTGGTGGCTACCGACCCGGATACCGGCGCACAGGTGGAGTATGCCACCCTGCGCTCTTCCAACAGCCACCGCGTGTGGGCAGACCTTGAGCAGATCCCTTCCAACTTGCAGTATGCCTTCATCTGCACCGAGGATAAGGACTTCTACTCAGAGCCCGGCGTCAACTTCAAGCGCACCATCGGCGCAATGATCAACGAGTATCTGCTGCCTATTTACAGTTCCAAGCAGGGCGCATCCACGCTGGAGCAGCAGCTCATCAAGAACCTGACCGATGACAACAGTGCCAGCGGCATCGATGGTGCACTGCGCAAGGTGCGCGAGATCTACCGCGCCCTCTGCCTGAGCCGCAGCTACTCGAAAGAAACCATTCTGGAAGCTTATCTGAACACCATCAGCTTTACCGGCACCATTCAGGGTGTGCAGACGGCTGCCAACGAGTACTTCAACAAGGATGTCAGCCAGCTGAGCCTGTGGGAGTGCGCCACCATTGCATCCATTACCAAAAACCCCACCAACTATAACCCCTATACGAACCCCGAAAACCTGATCAACCGCCGCAACTTCATCATGTACAATATGTGGCAGCAGGGTGTGATCAGCGAGGAGGACTACCGCAACGGCGCTGCACAGCCCCTTGTGCTGGCCGAAGAAGACAGCGGCAAAAAGCCCAGCACCGTCACCTCCTACTTCACCGATGCACTGTTCAATGAGGTCGTGCAGGACATCATGACCAAGGAGGGCATCAGCGAGTCCGAGGCGCAGAAGCTGCTCTACACCGGCGGCTTTACCATCGAAGCCACTGTCAACACCAAGTTGCAGTCCCAGATGGAAAACCTGATGCTGAACACCGATGATGCCTACTTCCCGGCGGGCTGGCATGAGGAAGAGGTCACCTCCATTTCGGACGATGATGTGCAGGTGTTCAACGAGGACGGCACCCCCAAGACCCGCACCGGCGAGGATGGCACCGTCTACTATTACCGCAACGTGCGCACGCAGGCTGCTATGGTCACGCTGGACTATGACGGCAACGTGCTGGCCATTGCGGGCGGCCTGGGCGAAAAGACCAAGAGCCTTTCCCTGAACCGCGCCTATAATGTGGAGCGGCAGACCGGTTCTACCATCAAGCCCATCGGTGCCTATGCGCTGGGCATTGAGTACGGTCTGGTCAACTGGTCCACCATGCTCAACAACTCCCCCCTGTACCAGAAGCAGGATATGATCATCCGGGACGAGGACTACTGCCGCAAGAATGGCCTGATGGGGCTCTCCGACAAGCAGCTCCGCGCTTACCCCAACGCATGGCGCAGCTGGCCGCGCAACTACGGCGGCAACTATGGCGACGGCAGCGATCTCCCGCTGTGGAACGGCCTTGCCCGCTCGTTGAATACTATCGCAGTCCGCGTGGGCGACCTTGTGGGCGCAAGCAATATCTTCAACTTCGTCTACAACACCCTGCAACTGAATACGCTGGACCCCACCAACGACGTGGGTCTGGCGCAGATGGTTATGGGCAGCCAGACCAAGGGCGTTACGCCCATGGCGCTGGCCGCAGCCTTCCAGATCTTCTATGACGGCGAGTACACCACCCCGCACCTGTACACCCGTGTGCTGGACCGGGAAGGCAACATCTATCTGGAAAACAACGCCACCAGCTATCAGGCACTGACCCCCGATACCGCTTATGTCATGAACCGTCTGCTGAAGAACGTTCTGTTCTCCAGCGTAGGTACTGCCAGCGGCCGCTACCCCAACTCCAACGGCATGGAGGCCTTTGGTAAGACCGGTACTGCCAGCGACGAAAAGGATCTGTGGTTCGTGGGCGGCACGCCCTACTATGTCACCGCTGTGTGGTGGGGATATGATGCACCTTACGATATGACCAAGACTCTGTCCAAGCAGCAGGCCAAGACCCGCACCTGTGTTATGGCGTGGAAGGCACTGATGGAGCAGGCACAGGCAGACCTGCCCTATAAGGCATTCCCCACCTCCGCAGGCGTGGTGGAGCGCCGTTACTGCACCCAGAGCGGATTGCTGGCCGGTGCAGGCTGCCCGAGCACTGCCGTGGGCTACTACCGTGCCGATGACCTGCCCGATACCTGCACCTATTCCCATGCCGCACCGCAGGCTGCTGCCCCTGCCGAGAACACAGACGATGCTGTGCCCACTCAGCCGGTCATCCCCACCGATACCAGTGCACTGGACACGGAATAAGGACAAAAATCGTACTTTTTCACCCCTTTGCTGAAAAATCCGGCAAGGACAGGGCGCACTTCACAAGACAAAACTGGACAAAGTGACAAAATAGCATCCGGACTCTTGCATTGCAGGGGTTCGGATGCTATTATATTTTCTGCAAGAACACTTGTGTTTGAGAGGTGAACAAGTTGGAACGCCGTTTTTATCTGGTGGATGCGCAGGTACTGCCGGAGGTTTTTCTCAAGGTGGTACGCGCCAAGGAGCTGCTGGCCAGCGGCGAAGCCCGCAGCATTTCGGCTGCGACCCGCGCCGTAGAGCTTTCGCGCAGTGCATTTTATAAGTATAAGGATTGTATTTTTGATTCCGAGAACGGCCGTGAGGTCATCACGGTCATGGCCACCCTGCGGGACGAGACCGGTGCGCTGCAAAGCCTTCTGGCCGGTATCAGCGCCGCAGGCGCCAGTATTGTGACCATCAACCAGTCCACCCCGGAGAATGGGGCTGCGCTGGTGGCGGTCACCATCCGCACCGATACCATGCAGATGTCCCCGGAGGAACTGACCGAGAAGCTTTCGCGCCAGCGCATGGTGGTGAGTGTGCGCTGTGGGTATAACCTGTAACAAAACAGGAAACGAGGGAAAGAGAGTATGGCTAAAATTGCAATTCTGGGCTTTGGCACGGTGGGCAGCGGCGTATACGAGGTGCTGTGCCACAATGCTGCAAGCGTCTCCCGCCGGGCTGGCGAACCGGTGGAGGTAAAATATATTCTGGACCCGAAGGATTTTACCGGCAACCCGGTGGAGCCCTTGGTGGTCAAGAATATCGACGTGATCCTGCAGGACCCGGAGATCCGGGTGGTGGTGGAGACCATCGGCGGTACCCGCTTTGCTTACCCCTACGTCAAGGCGTGTCTGGAGAGCGGCCGCAGCGTGTGCACCTCCAACAAGGAGATGGTGGCCACCTACGGTGCAGAGTTGCTGGCACTGGCCAAGGAGCACGGCTGCGCCTTCCTGTTCGAGGCCTCTGTGGGCGGCGGTACGCCCATCATCACCCCCATGCACCAGTGCCTGGCGGCCAACGTCATCACCGAGGTGGAGGGCATCGTGAACGGCACCACCAACTTCATGCTCACCAAGATGGTGCGGGAGGGGCTGAGCTTTGAGGATGCGCTGCAAATTGCGCAGGAGCTGGGTTACGCAGAGACCAAGGATCCCAGCGATGACGTGGACGGCCGCGACGCCTGCCGCAAGATCGCCATCCTGTCCTCCATGGTGTGCGGCCACCAGATCTACCCCCAGAACATCCCCACCCGGGGCATCCGCGCCATTACCGCCGCCGATGTGGCCAGCGCCGAAAAGCTGGGCTGCGTTATCAAGCTGATCGCATGGATGAAGCTTGGCAAGGACGGCAGCGTGGCCGCCGGTGTAGAGCCGTGTCTGGTGCCCAAGGCAAACCAACTGGCCAGCGTGGACGATGTGTTCAACGCGGTGCTGGTCAAGGGCGATATGCTGGGCGATGTGGTGTTCTACGGCAAGGGCGCAGGCAAGCTGCCTACCGCCAGCGCTGTGGTGGCAGACGTGGTGGATGCGCTGAAAAACGGCGCACAGGTGCACGACAGCCTGTTCTGGCAGCCTGCGGACCCGGTGGACGGCATGCTCACCGACCCGGCTCCCGCTGCATATTATGTGCGTGTGGCGGGCATTGCACCCGCTGTGGTGGAGGCCATCTACGGCTACGGCAAAGTGGTGGATGAGCGGTACGAGGGCTGCGCCTACTTTGTGAAGCGCGCCGATGAACGTGCGCTGGCAGAGGCCGCGCGCAAGGTGGAGGCCGTGGGCGGCAGTGTGAAGCTGGTGCTCAAGCGTCTGCCCGAGGAAGTGTAACGGAAAGGAACTGCGGCAATGAAGATCAAGGTTTCGGTCCCTGCCACCAGCGCTAACGTAGGCTCCGGCTTCGATGCGCTGGGTCTGGCAGTTACGTTGTACAACACGGTCACCTTTGAGGACAGCGAGGTGCTGGAGATCTCGGCATCGGACGGCACCCGCATCCCCCGGGGCGAGTCGAATCTCGTGTACCGCTCCGCCAAGGGTCTGTTTGAAAAAGTTGGCAAGCAGATCCCGCCCCTCAAGATCACCCAGACGAACCCCATCCCCATGGCACGGGGTCTGGGTTCCTCTTCGGCCTGCATCATCGCGGGTCTGCTGGGCGCAAACCGGATGCTGGGCGATGTGCTCAACACGCAGGAGCTGCTCACGCTGGCAACTGCCATTGAGGGACACCCCGATAACGTGGCTCCGGCACTGCTGGGCGGCCTGACCAGCAGCGTGTTCGAGGACGGCAAGGTGTATTCGGTCAAGCGGAATGTGGATGAAAGCCTCTGCTTTGCTGCCATCGTGCCGGACTACAAGCTGCTGACCGAGGCAGCCCGCGCTGCCCTGCCTAAAGAGGTATCCCATAAGGACGCGGTGTATAACCTGTCCCGTGCGGCGCTGGTGCCCGCAGCTTTCTGCGAGGGGCGGCACGACCTGCTGGCCATTGCCACCGAGGATAAGCTGCACCAGCAGTATCGCATGCCCCTGATGCCCGGCTCCCGCGAGGTGTTCGATATGGCGCGGCTGTGCGGCGCAAAGGCCGTGTATGTGTCCGGTGCAGGCAGCACGGTCATGGCTGTGGCAGAAAAGGCCGAGGCCGAAAAGTTCTATTCCAAGCTGGAAAAAGGTCTGGAGCTGCTGGAAGGTCTGGACGGATGTGAAGCATTTACACTGTTGCAGCTGGATGCCGATAACACCGGCGCAACCGTGGAATGATAAATGGGTAAGGGAAGTGCAAGAACGCTTCCGCCCGGCAAGCCCCCCGCAAGCGCGGGGCGTTAAAGAGGAGAGTGACAAGATATGGCGTTGATCGTACAGAAATTCGGCGGTTCTTCCGTAAAGGACCGTGACCGTATCTTCAACGTTGCGCGGATCGTGGCCAACACCCACAACGCGGGCAATGACGTAGTGGTGGTAGTCTCCGCACAGGGCGACACCACCGATGACCTGATCGCCAAGGCAGGGGAGATCACCCATAACCCCTCGGCGCGTGAGATGGATATGCTGCTGGCCTCCGGCGAGCAGATCAGCATCGCACTGCTGGCCATGGCGCTGAACGAGCTGGGCTGCCATGCCATCAGCCTGACCGGCTGGCAGGCGGGCTTCCGTACCGACCGTGCCTACACCAAGGCGCGCATCACCCGGCTGGAGACCGAGCGGATCTCCTCCGAGCTGGAGCGCAACCGCGTGGTGGTGGTGGCAGGTTTCCAGGGCTTGAACAAGCTGGATGACATCACCACTCTGGGACGCGGCGGCTCCGACACCAGTGCTGTGGCAATTGCCGCTGCCCTGCACGCTGACCGCTGCCAGATCTACACGGATGTGGAGGGCGTTTATACCGCCGACCCGCGCAAAGTGAGCAAAACCCGTAAGCTGGAAGAGATCACCTTTGACGAGATGCTGGAACTGGCATCTCTGGGCGCACAGGTGCTGAACAACCGCAGCGTGGAGCTGGCTAAAAAGTACAATGTGGAGCTGGAGGTGCTCTCCAGCCTGAACCCCATCCCGGGTACGGTGGTTAAGGAGGTTACAAAGGACATGGAAGGTATGCTGATCAAGGGTGTCGCCAAGGACACCGATGTTGCCGTTATCACGATTCTCAACGTTCCCGATGAGCCGGGCATGAGCTTTAGGATCTTCGGCCTGCTGGCACAGAAGAACATCAACGTGGACATCATTCTGCAGTCCACCGGCCGCGACGGCAAGAAGGACATCAGCTTTACCTGTGCCGAAGGCGAAGCCGAGCTGGCCATGCGTGTGCTGAAGGAAAGTGCACACTTCAACGATGTCAGTGTGGACACCACCTGCGCCAAGGTCTCCATCGTGGGTGCCGGTATGCAGAGCCACAGCGGCGTTGCCTCCAAGATGTTCGAGGCAATGTCCAACAACAATATCAACATCAAGATGATCTCCACCAGCGAGATCAAGATCTCCTGCATCATTGCCCGTGACGATGCTGACAAGGCGGTCAGCGCCATCCACGATATGCTGTTTGACTGATCTGCGTAAAATTTTCAGTTATGGCCTGTCTGCTCCCTGCTGGGGGGCGGGCGGGTCATAATTTTTTTACACACAGCGGCGTTTACACAAATTGCAAAGGGGTGTATAATATAGTTTGAATCTGTGCGGCGCACCGGCGCTGCAACAATGCCGAAAAGGAGCCCCGCCGCATGAGTGAATCCACCCGTACCTCCAGAGCGCCTGCTGAGAAGCGCCTGACCTATCAACAATGGAAGCGCCGCAAAATGCTGCGGCTGGCCCGCAACTGGGTGCTGTTTCTGGCCGGCTGCGCGGCGGTGGTAGCGCTGCTGACCGGCGGCATCCTGTGGCTGCTGCCCAAGGTGCACGGTCTGCTGGCCGGGCCAAAGGTATTTGCAGCCAGCGTGTACGACGGCACAGACTATGTATTTAACGCCGCAGATGCCCGGCTGGTACTGGTGAACGCCAACCTGCCCTATACCGCTGAGCCTGCTCCGCTGCTGGATACCGCCGACGAGGCCACCGGCCAGCAGCTGGAAGCCGAAGCAGCCATGCAGTATCGCAGTATGGCCGCCGCCGCGCAGGCGGACGGCGTCAGCCTGACCCTTGTGGCCGGTTATCAGGACGCCGACACCCGTCAGGCCGCCTACGAGGCCCGGGTGCAGACCTACCGCGATAAGCGCAAGAGCGAGGAGGAAGCCGCCCGTCTGGCGGCTACCATCCAGCCCGCCGCCAACGCCAACGAGCACGGCACCGGCTACGCGGCAGATATCCTCAGCGCGGACAATCCGCAGCAGGACACCGGTTTTGCCGAGACCCGCGCCTACGAGTGGCTTACGGCCTACGCGGCGGAATACGGCTTTATCCTGCGCTACCCGCAGGACCGGCAGGCCACCGGCATCGTGTTCGAGCCGTGGCACTGGCGCTATGTGGGGGTGGAAAACGCCCTTGCCATCCGCGCCAGCGGCCTGAGCCTGGAAGAGTTCATCGCCCTGCAGAGGGCAGACTGAATCAAATGCTCTGTGCTGCGGCACAGAGAGAAGGGAACTATCATTGGAACGTACTCTCATTGCACCGGGCGTGCATCTTTCCTGCGACCCGGCTTCTAAATTCAACCGCTGCCGCATCAGCATCCATTTTGCTTTTCCGGCCCAGCGTAAAACGGCCACTGCCCATGCGCTTTTGCCGCTGGTGATGGAGCGCGGCTATGCGGACTGCCCGGATATGACCCGGCTGACCAAAAAGCTGGCAAAGCTCTACGGTGCAGACCTGACCGTAGACGCCCGCCCCATGGGCTGCAACCACAACCTCTGCGTCAGTGTGACCGGCATCAAGGATGCCTTTGCGCTGGAGGGCGAGGCACTGACCGTCGAGTATACCAAAATCGCGCTGGGTGCGGCCTTCCATCCCTATCTTGTGGACGGCTGCTTTGACCCGCAGGCCGTCAGCATTGAAAAGCAGATGCTGAAAAAAGGCCTTGAGGACGAGATCAACGATAAACGCATCTACTGCCTGCATCAGGCCAACCGGGAGTTCTTTGGCGACAGCCCGGCAGGCGTGCGGCAGGAGGGTTATCTGGAAGAGGTGGACAGCCTTACCCCCGCCATGCTGACCGCCGCTTATCAGCAGATGCTGCGTACTGCAAACATCGAGCTGCTGGTGTTGGGCTGCGACGCCGCCCAGACCGCCGCCATCCGGGACGCCCTGCTGACAGAGCTTGCCTGCATCGACCGCGCCCCGCTGCCGCTGGTGGAAAACATGGCCATGCCCGCCATTGCACCGGTGCATAAGACCGAAAACTACGATATGGTGCAGGCAAAGCTGTGTATGCTGTTCACGCTGGGGCAGCCCATGCAGCCGCAGCAGCTGGCAGCGGTGCGCCTTGCCATGGCGCTGTACGGCGGCAGCGTGACCAGCCGCCTGTTCCTCAATGTGCGGGAGCGGGACCATCTGTGCTACTACTGCTCCTCCTCCTTCCAAAGCTTTACCGGCAGCATGGCGGTGAACAGCGGTGTGGAGCACGCCGATGCCGCCCGCGCAGAGCAGGCCATTTTAAAGGAACTTGCAGACCTGTGCACCGGCCCTATCACCGACGAGGAATTTGAGGACTGCCGCCGGGGCTTGCTCAGCGGCATGAACGGGATAGAGGACAGCCTTGGCGGCATCGAAAGCTGGTACTACATCGAGGTGCTGCGCGCCGGTGCCAACAGCGCTGCACCCATCCAGAGCCCGGAGCAGGCGCGGAATGCTCTACGCGCCGTGACCAAAGACGAGGTGCGGGATATCCTGCGCCGCCTGACCCTCTCGGTCAGCTATCTGCTTACAAAGGAGGATGCTGCCCATGCCGCAGAATAACCAGACCCTGCTGGAAAAGACCGTGGCCGACCAGTGGCAGACCCTGCCCTCCGGCCTGACGGTGCTGGTGCGCCCCATGCCGGGCTATTCCAGCACCCATGTGATCTATGCTACAAAGTTCGGCTCCATCGACCGAGATTTCTGCCTGAACGGGCAAACGGTGCATCTGCCGGCGGGTGTGGCGCATTTTCTGGAGCACAAAATGTTCGAGGACGAGGACGGCGATGCCTTTGCCAAGTACGCAAAGACCGGTGCCAACGCCAACGCCTTTACCAGCTTTGACCGCACCTGCTACCTGTTCACCGCTACCCAGCAGTTGGACGAAAGCTTGGACGTGCTGCTGGGCATGGTAGGCCACCCCTACTTTACCGAGCAGACCATCGCCAAGGAGCAGGGCATCATCGGACAGGAAATCAAAATGTACGACGACAGCCCGGACTGGCGGCTCATCACCGGCCTGTTCGAGTGCCTGTACCACAG
>ENA-OOWO01002669-OOWO01002669.1-human-gut-metagenome-genome-assembly--contig:-NODE-2669-length-10077-cov-1.925763_pt1 | contig 10077 bp, 10 predicted proteins | sample MGYA00241579_ERZ501327 | MGnify/ENA primary metagenome ERZ501327 (study PRJEB25962, sample SAMEA2042836) | human gut metagenome | biome: human gut; feature: human-associated habitat; material: faeces...
TACTCTCACGAAATCAAGCACAAAAAGATTCCGAGAGTACATATGAAAGTGTTCGATAGTAAATCATATTAAAACTTCGCATAAATAAAATCGGCAACGCCCCATCCAGGTCCATAGGCACCGGCAATGATGATCAGTATAATAGGAATCATATATAGTCCCCAGCGAATTGGTAAGGACTGTTTTGATATGAGTTCGCGGATAGAATGTCCCTCTTCCTGGCTCTTCCCGATGAGATAGAGAAGAATAATACTAAAGACGATTAACAGGAAATCCAGTTTAAATAATCCTCCTTGATCAAAAGCTATCTGCCAGAAAGAGACTTTGCTGTTCCATGGACGAAATACAGAACAGAGCATAGCGATAGCAACGTTTAAGTTTCGTGCCCGGAAAATAAGCATACCAATATTTACAAGAATAAATGTACGGGCTGTCTGCATTATGTGATACCAGGATGCATTTCGATCAATGTTACATTTCCTGCAAAAAGCAGCAAAAACAGGTTCGAGAAGCATCCCAAGGACCATGATGACATAGTAATAAAGACCGTAAATAATGTATTTCCATTCTGCTCCATGCCAGATTCCATTACCGAACCAAACGGCGAACAGAGCAAAAATACCGGGAATCGTGGCAGCATAATAACGATTCATATGGGCTCGGCACTTTTGGCTGAACTTCTGAAAATGTGTTCCAAGAGAAATCGGGTAAAAAATGTAATCTTTAAACCAGGCTCCTAGAGTAATATGCCATCTGCGCCAGAAATCATTAACGGAAGTGGCGAAAAATGGACGTTTGAAGTTCTCTTCTAAAGTGATGCCGAAAAGCTGGGCGCTTCCTCTTGCAATGTTAATACATCCGGCAAAGTCCATGTAAAGCTGGAAAGTATATAAAAGAATTGCCATGATAACAGGAAAACCGGAGTATCGTTCGTGATTTGCAAAAATAGCACGAACATACATATTTACGCGGTCAGAAAGAAGTACTTTTTGAAAAAGTCCCCATGTAATAAGCTGGGCACCAAAACAAAACTGTTTATAATCAAAGCGATGTTCTGCTTTTAATTCTTCACCAAGCTGCCCATAGCGGGAGATTGGTCCCTCGGTGATGACTGGGAAAAAGATTAAAAACAGAAGCAGGCGCAGGTAGTTTCTTTCGACCTTACATACGCCGCGGGCAACATCTGTCACGTAGCTGATGGCAGACAGTGTGTAAAAAGAGATTCCGAGAGGAAGAAAGATATTTAAAAACGGAATCTGGGCGGGGATATGTAAAGCATTAAAAAGTGCATTGATATTTTCACCAAAAAAGTTAAAATACTTTGTAACAAATAAAATACCGAAGTTTATAAAGCATAAGAATGCGATAACATAGCGGATTTTTGTCGTGGTCTTATTCTTTAGTTCTTTTCTTGCAGCGCGGTCTAATTCTTTCTTTTTTAATTTAAATGTTTCGTTGAACTGCTCGATAACTCTTGCACCAAGATAAATGGCTGCCGTTGTAAACAGGACAACGACAACCAGACTTTTCATTGTAAGAATATAGAACAGCAGGCTCGAAAAGAGGAGTCCGATCCAGCGGCGCTTTATGGGAAGTAAATAATAAAGGATCAGACTGCCGCCAAGAAATGGAAAAAGATAGAGCCATGAATTATACTGCATATTCTCACCTACTCATCTTCTAAAATTTCCTGAACCATGTGGTAAATACTTTCTACAGATTTAAAGTTCTCTGGCTTAATATAAGGAAGTGTAATGTTGATATCAAATTCATCATTAAGCTCAGAGACAAGCTGAAGAATTTCCATAGATTCTAAAAGGTGTTCTTCAATAAAATCTGTTGATGCCGCAAAGTCAGCGCCAGGTTTAATAGTTTCTAAAATTTCAAGAATAGTGTCCATAGTTAATCTCCTTTGTGTATTATTCAAGAATGTCTTAACATTCCTGATAGCTTTCTTTTAATAGTTTTCTGTCAATCTTTCCGTTTGCATTGTAAGGCATCTGTTTGATTCGGATGAACTTATTCGGTCGCATATACGCAGGCAGTTTAGAGGCTGCTGTAACGGAAAGTGCATCTGGTTTTGTCTTTCCCTGATAAAAAACAAGGATTTGATCAGTTGTTTCTAAGTAAATACATACACAAGCATGAATTTCCGGTAAAGCCCCAATAGAAGCTTCGATTTCACCGGGTTCAATACGGTATCCCATATGTTTGATCTGGAAATCTTTTCGTCCCTGATATCTTAAAAGTCCATCTTCCCCTCGATATACAAGATCTCCTGTGCGATATACAACTTCCGGATAAGCATCATTTAACGGATTTTGTACGAAAGCTTCGGAAGTTTTTGATGGATTATGATAATAACCATCTGCAAGAAACGGACCGCTGACAAGAAGTTCCCCGCTTGCAGCTTCTTTCCCGTTCTCATCTACGATGATCAGGTCACAATTGTCACAGGCAACGCCGATAGGAAGTGTTTTCTCATCGGAAAAAGTGTGATTAACAACATAGTAACTGCAAATATCGGTTGTCTCTGTCGGACCGAAAAGATTTGCGTAAAAAATATCAGGAAGTGCCTGGCGCCAGTAATTCAACTGCTTTACAGGCATAACTTCTCCGGCAAACAATACTTTCTTAAGATATTCCGGTTTAATATAAGAAAATGTATCCCAGTTCGCTACAATATTAAGTGCGGAAGGAACCCAGTAGATGGTATTTACTTTATAAGTATTCAGATATTCCATAAGCTGCATCGGGAATGAAAAATACTTCTTTGGAATAATCTGATAAGTTGCCCCGGTACGAAGTGATGCATAAAAGTCAGAGACAGACATACTAAAGTACAATGGGGTCTGGCTTCCAAAAATAGTTGCTTGATCAATATCAAATGCATGGATAAACCAGCTTCCATAAGAAATCAATGCACGATGGCTGATCACAGTACCCTTTGGCTGACCGGTAGAACCGGAAGTATAGAGAATATATGCCGGATCACGTTCCGTCATCTGGTCACGTACTCTGTCAAGAAGCTTGTTATCTATTCCTGCCAAAGCACTATCTTCTATTAAAAATGTCTTAATTGTCTTTGAGAACGGTTCACTCTGGTCCTCTTCAAAAGAAGAAGGCATATCAGAACGGCTAGTGTGAAATGCATTCGCTTTATCAATGTATGAGCTGTCTGTAAGAATCCCAGCCGGCTGTAATGTTTCAAAAATACGGTGTACACGTTCTACAGGCATCTGTGTGTCAAGTACGACATAAAAATTACCACTGTAAAGAACGCCGAGCATTGCCTCTGCCAGAGCAGGGCTCTTATCCATATAAATAGCAACAGGAATGCGGTGCTTCTTCAAAGTAGAAGCAAGCATGGTACCTGTCTGCTGGCTCTTTCTTTTCAGATCATGGAAAGTAACCGAAGCATGGTCGTCTGCAACGGCTATATGATCAGGAAAACGATCACAGGTTTTCTCGAAGTATTGTAATATATTTTTCATATGTAGTATCTCCTTAGTGCTGTTAGCGACTATTGATTCATAGTTATAAATACAACATAACAAAGAAATCTTAAGTAATAACCAAAGAGAATCTAAAACATTCTTAAGAAATAATTCTGGATTTAGTTCCTTTCGTTATTTATTTCTTTTGCTTGAACAATGAAAACTTACATATATTTTACAAGACAATCTCTTTTGATTTTACATCTTTGTGTTAGAGTTATGCACATAAAGGAAAGGACAGATGGGTGATGAAAGTGAAAGAAATATATAAAATATCAGAGGTTGTTCATAGAGCAGCAGGGGGAAAAATAGAAAATATTTTCCTGTTTTTAAATACAGTGTTCTGGGCATTGCTTGCGCTTATTGTTGGCGCGGCAGGATTTTCCCTGGCAACGGGAAGTGTGATTGGACATGGAATTACATTGTTTTGTATTGTAGGATATACTGGAATGATCATAGGATTTTTTGGTGGAAGTTATTATTTATATAGAAGAGATGAGAAATAAAGTAAGCAAGAAGCTATCGCAGTAACAGTGTTACAACTGTAACTGTGGATAGCTTTTTTTTATTGTATTTATGTGTCTGCTATTATTATATTTACAAAAGTAAAAATAAAAATAAAAAAGTGCCCAAAAATAGGGCGGAATATTTGGTTATATTGAAAGAATGTAAAAATATAAGCCATATTTTTATTGACAATCTAAAAGGGAGAATTTATAATAAAAAATAGTTATGGGAGGGATAAATTATGAGAAAGGTAATTGATGACCCACGCCTTATGGTTCGGGTATGCGATTTATATTATAATCAGGGTATCAGCCAGCAGCAGATTGCCAAGGACCTGAATTTATCCAGACCTACGGTATCTAGAGTGTTGGCGCTTGCTAAGGAGCAGGGAATTGTAAAGATTAGCATTTCCAATGTGAATGCAGTAGAGCATTGGGAACTTGAGAGAAGACTTGAGAAAGAATTTGGTCTTCGGGAAGTAATCATTGTAGGAGAGAATTCCTCAGAGGATGGGATGAAGGAGTCGCTTGGAGAAGCGGCCGCCAGATATTTGGAATATACGATTAAAGATGGGAATATAGTAGGTGTTTCTATGGGTTCCACTTTATTTGAAGTCGTGTCCCATGTTGTACATCCTGCCGCACAGAAAGTTACATTTGTTCCGTTAGTCGGTGGAGTTGGAAGAGTTCGTATGGAACTTCATGCGAACAGTCTGGCGGAATCACTGTCTCGTATATATGATGGTAAGTTTGTACCGCTGCATGCACCGGCCCGCGTTTCCAGCAGGAATATCCGAGATGAGCTTTTGAAAGAAGATAGTTTATTACCGGCGATTTATCTGACACAGAAATTAGATATTGCAGTAGTTGGTATCGGATATCCGAATGAGAAGTCAGCGATCATGGCAACGGGATATTTTAAGGAGAATGAGATAGAATCTCTTATTGACCGTAAGGTAGCCGGAGAGCTATGTATGCAGTTTTATGATATTTACGGAGATACTGCTCCGTATAAAGATGATAATAATGTTATTGGAATGGATATCAGTATGCTTCGTTCTGTTCCACGTTCTATTGGTATTGCCGGAGGTGTTGAGAAGCTTCGGGCAGTCAGAGGAGCGATTAACGGACATTATATTAATACGTTGATTACAGATATTGAATGTGCAGAGGCATTGATATCTGAATAATAAATCATGATGCAGCAGTGATAAATACTGCCGATGCAGTAGATGCAGCATCAGAATATATCCAGTTCATAGTTTTGATCAAGGAGGTAAATATCATGGATGAAATTCTAAACCTGTCAATTAATGAGATGCCACAAACTGAGTTTGATTGTTCTTGTGGAAAGCACCACAATTTTAGCGTACACGATATGTCTATCCGTAAAGGAGCAATCGAAGATTTACCAAAGATGGCAGAACCATTTAAAGATGGTAAGATTCTTGTAGTATTTGATAACCATACTTATGAAGTAGCAGGTAAGAGAGCGGTAGAACTGTTAAAAGAGAATGGCTTTAATGTTAAGGAACTGTTATTTGACACAGGAGATGACATTTTAATTCCAGACGAGAAGACTCTTGGAAGAATCGTACAGGAGCAGGATTTAGATACAAGCCTTATGGTAGCAGTTGGATCTGGTGTTATTAATGACTCCGTTAAGTTCGTAACTTCCCGTTCCGGACTTCCTTATATCATTGTTGCAACAGCTCCATCTATGGATGGATATGTTGCAGATGGCGCACCAATCTTTTCACAGGGATATAAGTATTCTCCGGTAGCTCATCTTACATACGGACTTGTTGGAGATACCGATATTTTAAAGACTGCTCCGCAGGACCTGATTCAGGCAGGTTACGGTGATGTTGTTGGTAAGATTACTGCAATCGCAGATTGGGATTTATCAGTTAAGGCCAATAACGATTATCGTTGCGATACTTGTGTTACATTAGTTAACAGAGCATTAGATAAGTGTTTTGCAAAAGCAGAAGGATTAAAGGAAAGAGATCCTGAGTCACTTGGAGCATTATTAGAAGCATTAACTTTAACAGGTGTTGCGATGGCATTAGTTAATATTTCCCGTCCAGCATCAGGTGCAGAGCATATGTTATCTCATTTCTGGGAAATGGATTACATTGCACGTGGATTAAATCCAAATCATCATGGAATTCAGGTTGGTGTAGCAACGCCGATTATTGCTCGTTTCTTTGAAGAATTAGCAGATATCCTTCCAGAAGGAACCGGAGCACTTTGCCCGCCTCATGAGGAGATTGAAGCACTTTTAGCAAAAGGTGGAGCACCAACAAGTCCAAAGGATATTGGTATCAGCAAAGAACTGTTCCATAACAGTTTACTGAAAGGATATACAGTACGTCCTCGTTACTCTATCATGCAGTTTGCAAAAGATAATGGACGTTTAGAAGAAATCGCAGATAAGATTACAGAAGAGATTTACGGCTAAAGAATGCCGGGCTATTCTTGAGGAATTCTCAGAATTTCTGACGACGATGATAGATATGATCAGGAATATATAAACAGGTAAGAGGTATATTTTATGCAGAAAAAGGAAGACGCATTAAAAGGTGTGAAACTATTTGTCCTTGATATGGATGGAACAGTATATTTAGGTGATCAGCTGATCGAAGGTGCATTAGATTTCATTCGTGAGGTAGATGCATCAGAAGACAGAGATTTCATTTTCTTTACGAACAATGCTTCTCGTGTCCCTGCAGTTTATGTTGAAAAGCTTCATAAGCTGGGACTTGATGTAGAGGAAAGTAAAGTTGTAACAGCTGGAGATGTCTGTGCAGAATTTTTGAAGGTGAATTATCCGGGAGCAAGAGTTTATCTCAACGGTACTCCTGTTCTGGAAGAGAACTGGAAGGAAAAAGGAATTAATCTTGTAGAAGAAGATCCAGATGTTGCAGTACAGAGTTTTGATACAACATTAACTTATCATAAACTAGATCGAATCTGTCACTACGTAAGAAATGGTGTTCCGTTTATTGCAACACATATGGATACGAACTGCCCGACAGAGTATGGATTTATGCCTGATTGTGGAGCAATGTGCAGTCTTATTACAGATTCTACAGGAGTGAAGCCTCGTTTCCTTGGAAAGCCATGGAAAGAAACAGTAGATATGGTTGCAGAGATTACAGGTTATAAGGCAGAAGAGATGGCTTTTGTTGGCGATCGCTTATATACAGATGTGGCAACAGGCGTAAATAACGGAGCGAAAGGATTTCTTGTTTTAACCGGGGAAGCAGATATGCAGACTGTAGCTGAATCTGACGTAGAGCCAACTTGTATCTATGATTCTTTAAATGAAATGAGAAAATATCTGTAGTTTTAAAGTATAAATCAAAAGGGATTTTTTACCACTCAAATAAAGAAGGAGATTAAAAAATGAAAGTAGTATTTGGATGTGATCCTAACGCAACACAGTTTAAATTAGACTTAATGGAATATGTAAAGAGTCTTGGACATGAAGTAGCAGACTTAGGAAGTGATGATCCGATTTATGCGAATACAGCCATTGAAGTAGCAAAAGCTGTAGCTGCTAAAGAATATGACAGAGGTATCATCGTTTGTGGAACAGGTATTGGTGTTTCTATTGCAGCCAATAAAGTAAAAGGAGCTTATGCTGCATGTATTCATGATGTATACCAGGCTCAGAGAGCACAGCTTTCTAATCATGCAAACATTATTACTATGGGTTCACAGGTTATCGGAATCGAACTTGCAAAACAGCTTGTTAAAGAATATCTTTCTGTAGAATGGGATCCTAACTGCAGATCTGTTGCAAAAGTACAGAGAATCATTGACTTCGAAAATGAAGAATAATCTATCAGATCTTACATACGTTTGATTGGGAATATATGAAATAAAAGTGGGTATTGGGTAAAACAATATAGTATAGAAAGTATGCTTTGATGATGAAAGGAGTTACAAAATGGCAGAATATTTAATGGGTATTGATGCAGGAACCGGTAGTGTACGAGTAGCGTTATTTGATTTTAGAGGACAGAATCGTGCATACGCTGTTGCAGAGTATGGAACAACTTATCCTAAAAATGGATGGGCAGAGCAGAGCGACTACGAATGGTTTGAGGCATTAAAGAAAGCAATTCCTGAGTGTATCAAGAAGGCTGGTATCGCAGCAGATAATATCGCAGCGATTACCTGTGATGCTACAACAAACACATTAGTGTACTTAGATGAGAATGATACTTCTGTACGTCCGCCGATTCTCTGGATGGATGTTCGTGCGACAGAAGAAGCATCCTTCATCGATACTATTCGCGAAGAATATGATGCAACGAAGTTCTATAAACCAGGATTTAGAGCAGACACTATGGTTCCAAAGTGTATGTGGGTTAAGAAGAACGAGCCTGAAAACTGGGCAAAAACGAAGACGATCATGGAATTTGAAGACTGGCTGAACTGGAAGCTTACAGGAAGAAAAACAGTAAGTATGTCCGTTGCAGCATTCCGTTGGAATTATGATGATAAAAATGGCGGATATCCAGTAGACTTCTATAATGCAGTAGGACTTGATGATGTTGTTGACAAGTTCCCAGAACCAGTATTAAAGGTAGGAGAAGTTGTTGGTAATATCAGTGCAGAAGCTGCAGAAATCTTTGGTCTTAGCAAAAAGACAGTTGTAGTAGAAGGTACAGCAGACTGTAATGCATGTATGTTTGGCGTTGGTGGTGTAAGACCAAACGGTATGACATTGATTGGTGGAACATCTACCTGTCTGTTAGGTCTTTCTGAAGAAGAATTCCACGTAGATGGTGTAAATGGAACATATCCAAACTGTATGTATGACGGAACCAGCTTGTTAGAAGGTGGACAAACAGCAGCAGGTTCTATTCTGACATGGTTCAAGAATAACCTTCTTCCGGCAGCATGGATGCAGGAAGCTGTAAACCGTAACATGAATATCTACGACCTCATCACAGAAAAAGCATCTGCTGTTCCGATCGGATGTGACGGTCTCGTTATGATGGATTACTTCCAGGGTAACAGAGCTCCTTATGCAGACTCAAAAGCAAGAGGAATGTTCTGGGGATTATCTATCGGTACAACACCGGCTCATCTTGCAAGAGCGGTATATGAAGGTGTTGCTTATGGTGCAAACCATTGTATCGTCAGCATGAAAAAGGCTGGATATGATGTAAAAGAAATCTACGCATGTGGTGGTTTAGCACAGTCTGACTTCTGGATGCAGATGCATGCCGATATTATCGGAGTGCCAATGTATACAACAATAGAGAGCCAGAGTGCAGGATGTCTTGGTGACTGTATCATTGCAGCAGTTGGTGTTGGTATTTACCCTAACTTCTGGGAAGCAGCAGACAGTATGATTCGTGTGGATAAAGAGTACATTCCTAATATGGAAGCACATAAAGAATATCAGTTCTATATGGAAAGATATATGGAAACATGGCCACAGATGAGAGAAATTGTACATAAAACAGTAGACCATAACAACAAAAAATAGTATTATATTAATATTGTAAATAACTGATAAGCCCGCGGAGGATACGCTACTGGTATGCTTCGCGGGTATATTAGATTTTAACTTGGAGGATTAACTATGTCAGAAGTAAAAGTAATTGGTATCGGTAATGATCACGCAGCAGTAGACCTGAAAAATGAAATCAAAGCATATCTTGAAGAAAAAGGCTACAAAGTAGTGAACTACGGAACAGATTCTTCCGAAAGCTGCGATTACCCAGTCTACGGGGCAAAAGTAGGTAATGCTGTTGCAAGCGGTGAAGTAGATGCAGGTGTTTTAATCTGTGGAACAGGAATCGGTATCTCCATCGCAGCCAACAAAGTAAATGGAGTTCGTGCAGCAGTTGTAAGTGAGCCGGTATCTGCAAGACTCACAAAAGAACACAACAATGCAAACATCATTGCATTCGGTGCAAGAATCGTTGGAAGCGAGACTGCAAAAGCAATCGTTGATGCATGGTTAAATGCAGAGTTTCAGGGAGGACGTCATCAGACAAGAATCGATATGATTCATAAAATTGAGGAATAGTCCATAAAAAGGTTGA
>ENA-OOWO01002679-OOWO01002679.1-human-gut-metagenome-genome-assembly--contig:-NODE-2679-length-10050-cov-1.515158_pt1 | contig 10050 bp, 8 predicted proteins | sample MGYA00241579_ERZ501327 | MGnify/ENA primary metagenome ERZ501327 (study PRJEB25962, sample SAMEA2042836) | human gut metagenome | biome: human gut; feature: human-associated habitat; material: faeces...
CAGTTCTATGTAAACGAGAGATGGTTAGGTGGTATGCTTACAAACTTCAAAACTATCCAGAGCCGTATTGCAAGACTGAAAGAAATCGAAGCTATGGAAGCTGATGGAACATTTGACGTTCTTCCTAAGAAAGAAGTTATTGAGCTGAAAAAAGAACTTGCAAAATTACAGAAAAATATCGGCGGTATCAAAGAAATGAAGAGACTTCCGGATGCAATCTTCATCGTAGATCCTAAGAAAGAAAGAATCTGCGTACAGGAAGCTCATACATTAGGAATCCCGCTTATCGGTATCTGCGATACAAACTGCGATCCGGAAGAACTGGATTATGTAATTCCGGGTAACGATGATGCAATCCGTGCAGTAAAATTAATCGTTTCCAAAATGGCAGACGCTGTTATCGAAGCAAAACAGGGTACTGCAGATGCAGACGGTGAAATCGAAGCTGAATCTGAAGAGTTCGCAGCTACAGAAGAATAATTTTTTGAACCAGTACAGGAAAGCCGACAGGCTTTCCTGTCATTGAAAAAGGAAAAGCCCCTCCGGGCGATTTACGAATATTATTCAGGAGGAAAATGAAATGGCTATCACAGCAGCACAGGTAAAAGAATTAAGAGAAATGACCGGCGCCGGAATGATGGATTGTAAGAAAGCTCTTACAGCTACAGAAGGTGATATGGATAAAGCAGTAGAATTCCTTCGCGAAAAGGGTCTTGCTACAGCACAGAAGAAAGCAAGCCGTGTAGCAGCAGAAGGTCTTTGCAAAACTTTAGTTTCCGAAGACGGAAAGAAAGCAGTTGTTGTAGAAGTTAACGCTGAGACAGACTTCGTAGCTAAGAATGAAAAATTCCAGAACTACGTTGCAGATGTAGCAGCTCAGGCTATGAACACAACAGCAGCAGATATCGATGCTTTCCTTGCAGAAGCATGGGCACTTGATACAACTAAGACTGTTAAAGAAGCTCTTGCAGCTCAGATCGCAGTTATCGGCGAGAACATGAACATCAGAAGATTTGCTCAGGTTACAGAAGAGAACGGTTTCGTTGCTTCCTACACACATATGGGCGGTAAGATCGGTGTTCTTGTAGACGTTGAAACAGACGTAGTTAACGATGCTGTTAAAGAAATGGCTAAGAACGTAGCAATGCAGATTGCAGCTCTGAAACCACAGTACACAAGCGATAGCGAAGTAAGCGCAGAATACATTGAGCATGAGAAAGAAATCCTTATGGCTCAGATCCAGAACGATCCGAAAGAATCCCAGAAACCGGCTAAGGTTATCGAAGGAATGATCACAGGACGTATCAAGAAAGAGCTTAAAGAGATCTGCCTTCTTGACCAGACATACGTAAAAGCAGAGGACGGAAAACAGTCCGTTGCCAAATACGTAGAGCAGGTAGCAAAAGAGAACGGCGCTAAGATCCAGATCAAAGGCTTCGTTCGCTACGAGACAGGCGATGGTCTTGAGAAAAAAGAAGAGAACTTCGCTGAGGAAGTTGCAAAACAGATGGGTAAATAATCCATTAACTTAAGTTTTCATTATATTATTTTAATAAGTCTGAATTTAAGTATTTAAAAACCTTGAAAGCCGATGGTGTAGATTGATAACAGTCAAAGCCATCGGTTTTCTTTATCCAAATATTCTGGACACTCTGTCATATATATTGGCCGGATCTTCAAGGCGCATCAAAACAAGCATGCTCATGCATTGGCAGAGATAAGCGATGTTTTCGAAACTTCTGAATGTCACGGCCTGCGCCTGTTTCCGCTTATAATTCTTTAGAAGCCTTTCGGCTTCATTATTCGTGGCAGGTACCCGGATATCATGCAGGAACAACAGATGGTTGTGCATGTTCTCGCGGGCAAAGTACAGGGCTTTTCCGTCCGGTGTTGCACAGACATATACCTGGCAGCTCTTTCCGTTTTCCCTGGCATTTGTACAATCTGTATGCATAACAGGGGAAAGCAGCATATCTGCATAGGCAGACCTGCGTTCAGGCTCAGTTTTTAAAGCAAACTCCGGTTTAGTCTGCTTATCATGCCTTTGGAAATATTCAGTTTTCCACCCGTCAGGTCGGACAGAAATGCCCTGCTCTTATCAATGGATGTACAGCAGTCATTGTTCAGAAGGAACAGAAATGCCCGTATGCTGCCATCATAATTCACATCATCGATAACTCCGTCTGGAAATGCTGCATGTGCACGTTCTCCCGTATGACTGTTATAATAAACATCTGCATGATATTCCGTTACATTCAGGACCATACGGATACTTACCATCTGCTTTACGATGGTCCTGGCAGTCTTTTTAAAAGCACAGTCTTCGAGCACTTCTTCAGGTGGAGGAAGAAGAATAACTGGCTGTGTAGGCTCCTGTCTTTTCCGGCAGTGCCCTTTGTGGCCGGGCTGCCCGCCTGGTCTTCTGCCTGTTTTTTCCCTGTTGTTTGTGATCTTTTTACGTCGTACTGCTTTTGAAGAAGGAATAGAAGAGTTTTCATAATCACGGTTGATCTGTGCCCGTAGTTTCAGATTCTTTCCCTGTTCTTCTTCCAGTCTGGATGCCGCTTCATAAAACTGATGTCTGAAAACGGCTGCTTTATCCAGTGCATCCTCTCTTTGCTTTTCTGCATTCAGTGCACGGATCTCCATTTTTCGGAGTTCCTGCGCGGACCTTTTTTGTGCCTTTTCAAACTCCCGGAGCATATCCTCCAGTACCTGAAACCAGTAATTGCGCACACGGATCGTTTCTTTGTGCGCATCTGCAAGTTCTTTTTTCAGCTTCTCAATCTTATGTTCATAAACGTTGTACTCTTTCTGATGAAGTTCTTCTAACTGGATATATCTTTCACCAGATTCCAGTTCTTTGTTTCTGCGTTGTGCAGCTTTCAGCCGACACATGAGAGTGATATGATCATAAGTATCAGGCATACGTTTTCCTCCGGTACAGTCCTGCTAAACACTGCCGACGATATCTGTGATCTTTGAGATATGATCCTCGAGATATTCGATCAGCTCTTTCTGTTTCTGGATGAATTCCTCCTGGATCTCGATCTGCCTGAGATAGCCGTCAAGAAGTTCATCACGTTTTTTTAGTTCCTGTATAAAATCAATCTCCATAAAAACAACCTCTCTTTCTTGAAAAAAGTATAGCAGAAATGCAGGAAAAAAGCGAATTTCCGGAAATGACCCATTGGGCAATCTGACTGTGGATAAATCTCCATTATAAGATTGGAAATGAGTAGATATAAGGCCTCTGTCTGAAAGAATGGATAGGATTCGGTGTATAACTTTTGTGAAAAAGAACAGCAGAAAAAACTATAAATACAGTTTTTTCTGCTGAAGATAATTATCCACAAAATAGAGAAAATAATTTCGTCACTTTTTACAATGACTTATACATACCTTTGAACAGTAACAAACTAAAAGCGAAATCTCTGATGAGAATAGAAACAGCTATACAGAAATAGACTGATATGATATAATAAAATCGTTCCTACATTTGTAGAAAGAGGGAGAATGAGAGCGTGAAAAAAACATATCAGAGACTTCCAGAATCAGAACTGGATATTATGCTTGTTCTTTGGAATAATACACCTCTGATGAACAGAATGGAAATTGTAGCAGCAGGTGAAGGTGATGAAGAATCCAGAGTCCTTTACAATAACGGAGACGGAACCTGGATCGATGAGAACGGAAATCTTCATGAAGAGTAAATGAAAAGAAACGTTTTCCGTAAGCAAATAAGGGAATGGAAAACATTTCTTTTTTTATAAAATGTTATATGAGATATAAAAGCTATTTTGAAATATAAGTATTTGATAAGAAAGACATTTTTATTTTACAACAAACAGACATTTTTATGATAAAATATCGGTAAAAATAATTTTGGACTGTAACAAAAGTCGTTGCAGTGTCTAAACTACATCAAATGGATACGGAGGAAGAAATGTGCGGGATTTGTGGATTTACAGGTTACAGACAGGATCAGAAGACAGTAATTGAAAGGATGATGAAAGCCATTGAACATAGAGGCCCGGATAGTGAAGGCTCTTTTTGCAGGGAGAAGATTACGCTGGGCTTTCGAAGACTTAGTATTATTGATTTAGAAGATGGGCAGCAGCCTATGGAAAGTGCGGACGGAAACCTGCATATTGTTTTTAATGGGGAAATCTATGATTATAAGGAACTGCGGGCAGAACTTGAGGCTTCCGGCATTTCTTTCTGTACCCATTCTGACACGGAAGTTCTGGTAAATACCATTCAACAGTATGGGGAGAAGGCACTGGATAAGCTCAGGGGAATGTTTGGGTTTGCAGTATGGAATGAAAAAGAGCAGACTTTGATGCTTGCAAGGGATTTCTTTGGAATTAAGCCTTTCTACTACACTGTAGTTGACGGCAACATTATATATGGTTCTGAGATTAAGAGCATATTGGCACACCCTGCATATAAGAAGGAAGTTAATGATGTTGCTCTTGAAAATTACCTCACATTCCAGTATTCAGTGCTTCCTGAAACATTCTTTAAGGGTGTATACAAGCTTATGCCAGGTCACTGCTTTACTTTCCATAATGGAGAAATCAACATAAAAAGATACTGGGAGCCTACATTTGAAGCTGATGAGAGCAAGTCTTTAGATGAATTCGTCAAAGAGATTGACGATGCTATGCACGACTCAGTTGAACACCACAAGATTAGTGATGTTGAGGTTGGTTCATTCCTTTCAAGCGGTGTTGACTCAAGCTATGTTGCCGCTACATTTAATGGTGACAAGACATTTACAGTTGGATTTGACTACGAAAAATATAACGAGATAGATTACGCTAAAGCCTTATCTGAGAAAATCCAGATAGACAATTATTCTAAGCTTGTATCAAGTGAAGAATACTGGGCAGCTATCCCTAAAATCCAGTATCATATGGACGAGCCTTTAGCTGACCCTGCTGCTATTGCCCTTTACTTTGTAAGCCAGACTGCTTCTAAGTATGTTAAGGTTTCAATGTCAGGCGAGGGTGCTGATGAGTTCTTTGGCGGATATAACATTTACAAAGAACCTCTTGATACAGCAGGCTATAGAAAGCTTCCAAAGGGACTCCGCAAGGGTCTTGCCAATGCTGCACAGGCTGTTCCATTTAAGTTCAAGGGCAAGAATTTCCTTATAAGAGGAAGCAAGGATATTGAAGAACGCTTTATCGGTAACGCATTTATGTTCAACGAAAAAGAACGTGCCAAGATATTAAAGAACCCTACTGGAAAGTATAACCATAAAGAACTTACTAAGCCATTTTATGACAAGGTTAAAGATAAAGATGATGTAACTAAAATGCAGTATATAGATATTAACTTCTGGCTTATCGGTGATATTCTTCTTAAGGCTGATAAGATGAGTATGGCACACAGCCTTGAAGTAAGAGTTCCTTTCCTTGATAAGGAAGTATTCAATGTAGCAAGAACTCTCCCAACTAAGTACAAAGTTAATAAATCTAATACTAAATACGCTATGCGTAAAGCTGCTAACCAATATCTTCCTGATATGGTTGCTGAGAAGAAGAAGCTTGGTTTCCCAGTGCCAATCAGAATATGGTTAAAGGACGAGAAATATTACAATATGATTAAAAAAGCTTTCACAAGCGAAGCTGCTAACAAGTACTTCAACACAGATGAGCTTGTTAAGTATCTTGATGAACATAAAGAAGGCAAGGCAGATAATTCAAGAAAAATCTGGACAGTATATATGTTCCTTGTATGGTACAATGACTTCTTTGGTGACTCAGAATATGCGGCTTAACTACAAGACTGCGGTTATAGCTGTAATTTTTCTGAAATTCAGGATTTGAGAAAAATTTCAAGAATTAAATATAAAAAATTTCAAGAAATTCAGTATTTTAAAGAAAATCAAAAGAAAACATCTTAATTATAAATAAAAAACTGTCCTGTTTAATGATTAGATTAATATGAGCTAATTATATCTGCTCACTTTATCCAATTCATTAAACAGGACAGCTTTTTTATTACTCTACATTCTTTAATGCTTCATCCATAGGTATCTTCTTTATCTTATACATCATAAATACTGAAATCAGAGCATACACACCGATATTCAGCACGAACATAACTACGAACAGATATGGTGCATAGTAGCAGGAAATCCAGCCGGACATTTTCTCCATAAATACCCTGAACAGGCTATTCATAATTACAACTGATAATGCAATATTGATAACAACTGATATGACAACCACTATTGTTGTTGAGGTGACATACAGCCTGCTTATCTCACTGTTGGAATAACCTAATATCTTAACCATAGAGATTGATGTTGAATTCTTCTCAACAATAAGCTTAGTTAACAAGAACATTAATACTGCAAATAATACAACTGCAAAGACTTTAATAATTCCAAATACTTCTCCCATAGAACGGTCAAGCTGTCTTGAAACCTTAGTTAAATCATCAAGTGTAATCTCTGTTGCAATATATTTCTCATCAATATCAAGCTTCTCTGATGATAAGTAGCCTGAATAGTAATCATCCTCTTTGTCGAATAGATTTTTAAAATATCCTTCATCCATAAATACTGCAAATGCTGATGGATAATCATACATATCCTTAACTGTAAATGTATATTCCTTGTCCTCATATTTCTCTTTGAGCGTTATCTTATCACCCTTATTAATCTTGAACTTTTCAGCATAGCCGTGTGACACATACACTTCACCATCTTTAAGTTCACTACTGTTAATGTCAACATATTCGCTGTCATCAGCAATTCCGTATATCAATACATCTTCACTCTTTAAACGTCCCTCAAGTGTTGAAAGTGTCCTGACACAGTATTTCTCTGCGGCCTCATTATCCACCTCGACCGGAACTTTCAATACATACTGATGTTTAGCTATAAGTTTGTCCTGTATCTCATTCTGGTAATGGTCAAGAAGCGGGGTCATCATAATACCGAACAGAAGGAGTATATTGGCAAATAATATACCCACAAATAATGTAATGTAATTTGGCATATTCTGTATAATTATTCTTAAACGAAATCTGTTAAAGAACTTGAATCCTGGCAAATGCACAGCTTTCTTCTTCTGTCTTACAGCCAAGTCCTTTCTTAAGAACTTAAGTGGTGAAAGACGAAGCCTGTAACCTATGAGCAATACATTTATCACTACCATTATTATAAATGGAACAACTGTTGTTAATACAAATGCTTCACCATTCCAAAGTGTTGTATAAGTTGTAAGCGAATAACTCTGATAATATGTATCTACAAATATATCCTTAAAACATGTATATCCTAATATGTTACCGACAAGTGCACCTGCTAATGTAACAATAATCGGTAGAAGAATATAATGTAACAACAGCTCTCCCCTTGTATATCCCGAAGCTCTTAAAGTACCAATAACATTAGCTTCTTTGAATATTGTATTATTAGTTGTAACTGCAAATACAAATGCCATAATAGCTATAACAACATATAAAAGAACTATCATCATAGCCTTGTCGCTTCCCATATCATCACCGGTAAAATGTATCGCCTGATTAAGATATCCTGGAATATAATTAGTAAGTATAGCATTATTAGATATTACTTTCATAAAATCATCTGCCATCTCTTTTTCTTCTATATCGTCTGCAGGCTTATTATCATATTTCCACGAATATACATAATGAATATGTGTATCATCATACATATCAAAACAGCTCTCTGACACTACACCAACACCGAATTTTAAAGAGTCAAACATTGTATCTGAGTTGTTCGAGAAAAGACAGCTGTAATCAGATAATGCAACATAACCTGTTGCTTTAAGTGCCCTTGTGCCAACATTAATTATGTCGCCGATTTTAATATTATTATTGACAGAATACATTCTATCCAATGCAATCTCGTTAATATCCTCTGCGAGTCTGCCTTCCATAACATCAACCTTATCAATATCATCTCTATTAATATAGAAACGTATTGTGCTCTGGTCGTCTTCTCTTAACTTCTCATTATTGTGTACTTTTAAAGTTTCTTCTTTATAGAAGTTCTCATATATAGTAACATTTTCTTCTTCCAACCTGTCAATCAGCTTATCATCGGCCTTAGAATACAATTCAAAATTACCATCTTCTACATTATATTTATCAAAACTCTTATTATATGTATCAAGCACGCTTCCATCAGCTATAAGAAAACCACTTATAAGCCCTATAACAGCTGTCATAAATATAAATATGACTATATATTTGGCAATTTCACCAGTAAATTCTCTTGGCAATCGTTTAATTAAAGGATTTTTCATATCTAACTCCCATTATATAATATTTAATCTACCATTCAAGGTCAGCGGCAGATACCTTATTGTTATTAACTATATTATCTCTTATCTGTCCATCTCTTAACTTGATAACCCTGTCAGCCATATTCTGGATAGCATCATTATGTGTAACCATTATGACTGTGTTGCCGTATTTCTTGTTGACATCTTCAATAAGCTTTAAGATTTCCTTAGATGTGTGGTAATCAAGTGCTCCTGTAGGCTCATCACATAATAATATGTCGGGATTTTTAACAATAGCCCTGCCTATTGCAGTTCTTTGCTGTTGTCCGCCAGATAACTGGTTAGGAAGCTTATGCCTGTGCTCATACAGCCCTAATGTATTAAGCAGTTCGTTAATATCAAGCGGTGAATCACTAAGATAAGCACCAACCTCGATATTCTCCTTAACATTAAGGTTAGGTATAAGATTATACATCTGAAATACATAACCAAGGTGCTTTCTTCTGTATCTTGTAAGCTCTTTTTCTTTCATATCTTTAGTCTTTTCACTATCAATGCTTACATATCCCAAATCAGCATCATCTATTCCACCTATTATATTAAGAAGTGTTGATTTTCCCGAACCAGATGGTCCAAGCAGTACGCATATTTCCCCTTTTTCCACTTCAAAATTAATTCCCTTAAGAACTTCTACTTTATTAGAAGTACTGCCATATGATTTTTTTAAATCTTTTACAGTAAGAAACATATAATTTTCTCTCCTTCATATTTAATATTATCAGGTTAGTCTAACCTAACCTTTATTAGTATTATAATATCAATAACATAAAAAAGGAACACACCAAATGATAAAATATATCAATTAGTGTGTTCCTTTTTATAATTTTTAGTAATTTATATTCTGGGATTATTGCTTCTTCCAAGCAATACCTTTGCGGCATTATAAATTTCTATGCTTAAGATTATTACTTATGCTCCTCAGCTAAAGTTATATTCTTCATACTATTCATACTGATGAAAAGTGTTGATGTATTATGTAAAAGTGCTGATGTTGTTGGCTGTATTACACCTAATACACCAAGTGCTATAAGTCCTGAGTTGAAAGATACTATAGTTCTGTAATTACGGTTAATCTTCTTAATAAGATTGTTGCTTAAATCCTTAAGATATACAATCTGCCCTAAATCATCAGCACTAACTGTAATGTCTGCAATCTCTCTTGCTATCTGAGCACCATCACTTATTGCAATACCAACATCTGCCGCTGACAATGCTGGTGAATCGTTAATACCATCACCAATCATTATAACCTTACGTCCGGCAGCTTTTTCCTTCTCAACAAATGAAGCCTTATCTTCTGGGAGTACTTCTGAATAATATTCATCTACACCAACCTTGCCTGCGATTGCCTTAGCTGTACGTTCACTATCTCCTGTCATCATTACAACCTTAGATATTCCAAGCTCTTTAAGTGAACTAATTACCTCCTTAGCCTCTGGTCTTACAGGGTCTTCTATACATATAACCGCCGCAAGCTTATCCTCAATTGCAAGATAAAGGTGTGAATATTCTTCTGGAAGATTATCAAACATTTCCTGTCTGCCTTCAGGCACAGTACAGCCTTCATCTTCAAATACAAAATGATAGCTTCCTATTATAGTCTTCTTATTATTTATAGTAGTTGATATACCATGTGCAACTATATACTCAACCTTTGTATGCATTTCTTCGTGGCGTAAGTTCTTCTTAGCTGCTGCATCAACAACTGCCTTGGCCA
>ENA-OOWO01002682-OOWO01002682.1-human-gut-metagenome-genome-assembly--contig:-NODE-2682-length-10042-cov-2.415140_pt1 | contig 10042 bp, 8 predicted proteins | sample MGYA00241579_ERZ501327 | MGnify/ENA primary metagenome ERZ501327 (study PRJEB25962, sample SAMEA2042836) | human gut metagenome | biome: human gut; feature: human-associated habitat; material: faeces...
ATAAGAACATGATGACAAACGGGGAACTGCAACGCCAAAAGTTCGACACAATGGCACGCCAGCAAGAGGTCTTGATAAAATCGACTGAAAAGCGGCTGGATGATATGCGACTGATGGTGGAAGAAAAATTGCAGAAGACATTGAATGAACGCATTGGACAGTCCTTTGAAATCGTCCGCTCACAACTGGAAAATGTACAGAAGGGACTGGGAGAAATGAAATCTCTCGCACAAGACGTCGGCGGACTGAAAAAAGTATTGAGTAACGTAAAAATGCGCGGTACATTCGGTGAAGTTCAGTTAGGAGCATTGCTGGAACAGATGATGAGTCCGGAACAATATGACGCCAATGTGAAAACCAAGAAAAGCGGAACTGAATTTGTGGAATTTGCCATTAAGTTACCGGGTAAGGATGATGCGAACAGCACTGTATACCTGCCTATCGATGCAAAATTCCCGAAAGATGTATATGAGCAATACTACGACGCTTTCGAGGCAGGAGATACTGCATTGATGGAATCATCCGGCAAGCAGCTGGAAACAACCATCAAGAAAATGGCGAAAGATATTCACGATAAATATGTAGACCCGCCTTTCACCACAGACTTTGCCATCATGTTCCTGCCTTTTGAAAGCATCTATGCAGAGGTGATCCGAAGAACAAGCTTGGTAGAGACGCTACAAAAAGAATATAAAATTGTAGTGACGGGACCAACTACCCTTGGTGCTATATTGAACAGTCTTCAGATGGGGTTCCGCACGCTGGCTATTCAAAAACGTACCGGAGAAGTGTGGACCGTTTTGGGAGCAGTTAAAACCGAATTCAGCAAATTCGGAGGACTACTCGAAAAGGTACAGAAGAACCTGCAAAGTGCCGGTGACCAACTGGAAGAAGTGATGGGAAAAAGAACCCGCGCTATTGAACGGAAACTACGCCAAGTAGAACAATTGCCCCATGAGGAAAGTCAGAGAATTCTGCCGATAGCGGATGACGGGGATGATGAATAAAACAAAAATTATAGACCTTTTAAGATGGTGTCGCTATCCGGTTGGGATAGTGTCACTATGCTGATTGGATAGTGTCACTATGCTGGCTATATAGTGACACTATTTATAAACTAATTAGTTATCAGTTGAATAATTAATCTTCAATGCACTACATTCCCTCAGCACCTGCTTGGTATCCGTCACGTATCCCATCTTACACCCTTTCTCTATCTTGAGGCCAATAACCAAACTTTCCGGATCAGCAGCTTGCTTTGCACGTGCAGCAGTGACTTTCTGTTTCAATTCCGTTAAAGTATAATCTTTCATTACTTCCTTCCCTTCCGAAGTGTGAATTGTTACCACAATCCCACTGATTTTCTCCTCCATTGACAGCTCTTTCAATCCATAATTTCTCGTAGCACCTTCCGACAGTAGAACGGGAAACAATCGGTCCAACGCTTCTTCACTTTTATCTGTCAATGTAATAGACAAATCAGCACGAATTTGCTCAAATGCTCCTTTTACTTCTTTGAGTATAGTAGTGAGTGCAGCAATTTCACTTCCGCGATCAACCTGAAAAGAAATAACTTGGTATTCTTTCCTCTTACTTTCTTCCCAGGACTTCGTCAAATTCTTCACAATAGTAGACTTCAACTCATCCACTGAACATACATCATTATCGAACATCACCCTATTTTGTTTATTAACAAAAAGGGAGTGAACCTGTCTTGCTTTAATCTTAGAGGGTGGATACGCTCCATTAACCAGCTTGCTGTATCTCTCTCCCCCTTCTTTGAAAAAAAACATCAAAGATGAATAATCATCCGCTTCTTTCTGCTGAAGTTCAGACTGAATCTGTCGCGGAACTTCTTTCACTTCCGGCTGTGCAAACACATAAAGCGCTCCAGCCATCACAGGCACGGCAAGCAACAGCTTTAATCGTGCCCAACGATTGGTTCTTTCTTTTAACATCATAGTGATACGTTTTTTAAGTTTAGAGTGATTAAAGCCATTAGCCATAGAGTAGAGCCTTGTACCAACAGCTTTTTTCACCAGTAATAATTGATATTTAGTTGCATCGATGCCTGTATTAATTACACCATTATCGGCTTCAAATTCATGTACTTCCTGCAACTCCCGTTTTAGTAGCCAAACGACAGGATTAAACCAATAAACAAGCAGGAATATCTGCATAAACAATAAGTCCAAAGTATGATGATTTCGTAAATGCATCATTTCGTGGAGGAGTATTTCTTCGGACTGTTGAGAGTAGTCAGCTGCTGAAATAACAATATATTTACCCCAGCTAAATGAAGCAGTTGGCTGCTGAGGAATCACTAATACATAGTTTCCAAACCGTTTTTTCTCTGACGTACGAATCAACTGAATCAAACGACAAGTGGACAAAGACAACCAGATCAGTGTCACCAAAGCCCCCACTCCATATATAAAAGCTAAAGTCACAGGAATCCAATTCAAAGAGTTTATTTCCGGATTCTTTTCAGATATAAGAATAGGATCTTCCATCTGTTCCGGATTTAGAATGACAGATTCCGTACTTTGCAATATCTCGTGAATGGCATACAACGGAGTATGCAAAAAAGTCTCCTCGGTAGTTGTCAGCTCTATAAGTGGAAGCAAAGTACATCCTAACAACCCAACCAACAAAGTGATGCGGTTGAAATGGAAAAAAGTACTCCGGCTCATCAGCAGCTTAAAGAAAATATAAAAGACCACTAAGCAACATCCGGATTTCAGCAGATAGAATAAAAAAGCTCCCATTGTGTTTTCAGATTAAAAGTTGTTTGTCCATAGAATAAAAATCGTATCTGTCCGATAGACCAGAGAGAGATTACTTCTTCTTTTTACTTTGCTCTATATACTCTATAAGCGATTTTAGTTCATCAACAGACATCCCTTCTTCTTCAATAAAAGAAGACACTACATTGATATAGGAATTATTATAATACTGGGAAACCACTTCTTTGAGTGCCGAACTCTTATACTCCTTTTCCGAAACAAGAGCATAATATTGATAAGTATTTCCGTAGGCTTTATACCCCACAAAACCTTTCTCCTCCAGCCCTCGAACAAGGGTAGAAACTGTGTTATAATGCGGTTTTGGTTCATCATAGAATGATAGAAGTTCACGAACAAACATAGGTCCATGTTCCCAAAATATACGCATAATTTCTTCCTCTTTGACGGTCAATCGTTTCATCTGTTTCATAGTCTACATATTTATTGTTCTTCCAATGGCACAAATATAATACTATTTTTCAAACAAACAACTAACACTATTAGTTAATCTACTAAATAAAGCAGTTGTTTAACTAATATTATTAGTAGATATCATTTTCACCTTATTATATATACAATAAAAAAGGCATATCGCCTGATGAATATCCGATATGCCTGAACGACTGATCTCTAGTTATTATTTCCGCTTTCGGACAGGTAATACTATCCTGAGTACAATGTATCCTAATAATCCGGAAAGAATAGTCCCCGATAGCACTCCGAACTTAGCCTGATTCAACAGAACAGGGTAGTTTGCACCAAAAGAAAGATTGGCAATGAAAAGCGACACCGTAAAACCGATCCCTCCCAACAGAGCTATACCGGAAAGATTCTTCCAAGTCATGCCCGGCGGCATTGGAGTAAGTTTTATCTTTATAGCCAACCAGGTAAAGAAATAAATTCCCGCAAATTTACCAAACAGCAACCCTGCTGCCACTGCCATCCCTACACTTCCCACCAACTCACCGCCGCCACTAAAGACAACGCCTGCATTGACAAAGGCAAACAACGGAAGAATCAGATAATTGACAGCTCCATGCAAATTATCCTCCAAAGACTGCAGAGGACTGATAACACGGTCGGAAGCAGATTCGACCTCTTTCAGTTTAGCAATCTGCTCATTAGTCAATACGATACTTCCCGATTCCACCACCGGGAAACCTGCAATTGTATGACGAATATGCTCGATATATTTTCCGACATCCAGACGGGGTTTCGCCGGAATGACAAACGCCAGAATAACTCCCGAAATAGTACTATGAATGCCGGATTGCAAAAATAAATACCATATAACGACACCGATCACTAAAAAGAAAATCTTATTGGTAGTCCCACGCTTTCCTATAAAATAAAGTAAAACGTAAAGCAATGCGGCTATCAGAATATACCCATACGACACATGCGAACTATAAAAAAGAGCAATTACAAGGATACCTCCGATATCATCAACTACCGCAAAAGCCGTCAGAAATATCTTCAGGCTCAACGGCACACGGCTTCCCAACAGACTTAATACCCCTAACGAAAAAGCAATATCCGTTGCCATTGGAATGGCCAATCCCTGACTTCCCGCACTGCCCGGAGGACAGATTGACATGTAAACAATCACCGGAAACAGCATACCGCCACAGGCAGCAATAAAGGGAAGCGCCGCCTTGCGGAAGGAAGAAAGCTCACCAACCAACAACTCCCGTTTGATTTCCAATCCTACCAGCAAGAAAAAGATGGTCATCAACCCGTCATTGATGAACTCGATCATCCGCAGATTCTCTCCGCCATGCGAAAGCAGATTAAAATTACCGATCTGCAAATGAAGTTCATGCAAAAGGAACTCCTGATAAACCGGAGCAACCGGAGAATTGGCTATGATAGCAGCCGCTATTGCCGCTACAAACAAAAGGATACTCGCCGCGATATTCATTGACGAGAAATTTCGCATTGTACGCAAAATTGTCATAATGAAAGGTGTTTATAGTATTTGATCCGCAATATATGGATTTTTTTAATCATTATAGCTCCTTAAAGCCAAGTTTTTCACCCAAAGGACAAATATTCCTGTCAGAATAAGATTCAACACCAATGTAAGTACGGAAATGACCAGTGCCGGACCGCCGAGATTATACCCCAATGCAATAAATATAATTCCGGCACCTACCTCACCACGAGTAAACATACCAATGGAAAGGGCCAGTCGCTCACTCAACTTCCGGTCACGATAGAAGAACATCGGACAAAGTTTGCCTATATTCGATAAGAAAGAGACTATGACAACATGGAACAAAATCATTCCCCAGGACATCATCTCCTGCGAACCTGTCACCGAATGCGTTCCTGTATGAGTTTCCGCAAAGTTAACTCCGATAAAATGAGGCATACTCATACCTACCAGGAACATAAACAGGAAGGAGATTCCAGTAGAGACTTTTCGTTCTACAGGAGTATCGTGCTCTTTATGCTTCATGATCATACCCAATACAAATGCCGGCAACAGAACTTCGATATGGATACTTCCTTCTTCTCCATACAGCTCTTTACTGCCGAGATAAAGTATCTGCGTAGCCAAAAATATGATAACGGAATAGAAGAGAATAGCTTTCCAATCCTGCCGCCAGTTATACTTATTCAGTTGTTTCCATCCAATGGACAACAGCATAAATACGATAACCACCACAATAATCAGCTGCCAACGCAAACCAATCATCATGATCTGAAGAGGGATCATCAAAAGAATGGTATCCAGATCATCAAAAATAGCCAGGACCTGAATCTTCTTATATATCCAGCTGGACTTTAACCCGATAGCCGCCAGCATCGTAAACAAGATGCCGGCCGACGTAGGTGCGGCAAAACGACTTAGTAACAGATTCTCTTTCCAAGCCTCCCAACTATTCCAGTAATCAGGCGGAAGAAGCACGAATACATAATAGATAGCAATCATGAACCAAGGCAGGGCAGCTGTAGCCATCGCTATAAGATAATCCTCGGCATAACTTTTCCAGCGGACTTTGTCGAGCACAAACTCCCGACCCACATTAATCATTATAAAACTAAGACATACATAAAGTAGTATATTCGACAGGACCTTAACAGTTCCATATCCTTCTCCCGCTATCATCGGGAGGAATTGTGAAATGACGAGCCCCAACATCAGGAAGCCCGAAAAAGACAGAACTTTTCTCATATTTATAGTTGTTTGTTTCAAAAAAGGTGATTGCCAAGGAAAGCTCTGCAGACAGAAGACAATCACCTGGTGTATTAAAAAACTAACCGCAAGCCGATTTGTTCAGAATAACTCTCTGAAAAATCGCTTGCGGTTCATTTTTTAATCCAGCTTCAGTACGGCGAGGAAGGCTTTCTGCGGCACTTCCACATTACCGATTTGTTTCATTCGTTTTTTACCCTTTTTCTGCTTTTCAAGCAGTTTACGTTTACGGCTTACGTCACCACCATAACACTTCGCAGTTACATCCTTGCGAACTGCCTTAATAGTTTCACGAGCTATAATCTTAGCCCCGATAGCTGCCTGAATAGCGATTTCAAACTGCTGGCGAGGGATTAATTCTTTCAGTTTCTCACACATCCGGCGTCCCATATCATACGCGTTATCGAAGTGAATCAGCGTAGAAAGCGCATCGACCGGTTCACCATTCAACATGATGTCCAGTTTCACCAACTTGGAAGGACGGAAACCATTGGGATGATAGTCGAACGACGCATATCCTTTCGAAATACTCTTCAATCGGTCATAGAAGTCGATCACGATTTCACCCAAAGGCATGTTATAATATATTTCCACACGATTACCGGAAATATACTCTTGTTTCAAGAGTTCTCCACGTTTCCCCAGACAGAGGGTCATAATCGGGCCGATATAATCGGTAGTCGTAATAATAGACGCTTTGATATAAGGTTCTTCAATATGGTCGATCAACGTCGGATCAGGCATACCACCGGGGTTATGCACTTCTTTCATATTGCCTTGTTTATCATATATATTATAAGATACGTTAGGCACGGTAGTAATCACGTTCATATCGAATTCACGATCCAAACGTTCCTGTACAATCTCCATGTGAAGCAATCCGAGGAAACCGCAACGGAAACCGAAGCCCAGTGCCAATGAAGATTCCGGCTGGAAAGTCAGCGAAGCGTCATTCAACTGCAATTTTTCCAAAGAAGCACGCAGATCCTCAAAATCTTCCGCCTCAATCGGATAGACTCCGGCAAAAACCATTGGCTTCACTTCTTCAAAACCCGCAATCGCTTTATCACACGGACGGGCAACATGAGTAATGGTATCTCCCACTTTCACCTCTTTCGAGGTCTTGATACCCGATATAATGTAACCTACATCGCCCGTACGAAGTTCGTTACGTGGAACCAGTTCCATTTTCAGTACACCTACTTCATCGGCATCATACTCTTTTCCCGTATTGAAAAACTTCACCTTGTCGCCCTTGCGAATCGTGCCGTTTTCAATCTTGAAATAAGCTATAATTCCACGGAAAGAGTTGAATACAGAGTCGAAAATCAAAGCCTGAAGCGGTGCCTTCTCGTCTCCTACCGGAGCAGGAACACGATTAACAACAGCTTCCAGTATATCTTCTACACCCTCACCGGTCTTACCTGAAGCACGGAGAATATCCTCATGCTTACAACCGATCAGGTCTACAATTTCGTCTTCTACCTCATCAGGCATAGCTGAAGGCATATCTATCTTATTGATTACCGGAATAATCTCCAGGTCGTGCTCGATAGCCATATAGAGGTTTGAAATGGTCTGTGCCTGAACGCCTTGAGTGGCATCAACAACCAGCAGTGCTCCCTCGCAAGCAGCGATGGAACGGGAAACTTCGTATGAGAAGTCAACGTGTCCCGGAGTATCGATAAGATTCAGGATATAGGTCTGTCCATCCTTTGCCTTATATTCCATTTGGATAGCGTGACTCTTGATTGTGATACCACGTTCTCTTTCCAAATCCATATCATCAAGCATCTGTCCTTCAGTAATCTTGATGGTCTGAGTCTTCTCCAGAAGTCGGTCTGCCAAGGTACTTTTACCATGGTCTATATGTGCAATAATGCAGAAATTTCTTATTTTATTTATATTCTCCATATAATTTTCTCTCTTTAGAGTGCAAAGATAGTATTTTTTTTCGTATCTTTGCACAAAATATTGAAAATAATAGAGATTTTTAGATAAAAAATAGAAAAATCATGAAGAAAAAGTTGATTTACATCGGTATTTTTGCTTCTTTGCTCGTTTCTTGTACAGAAAGTCTGGAGGACAAAGCGGCTCGTGAAGCCAAGGAATATACTGAAAAATACTGTCCTACTCCATACGTTAACGACGCCAGGACTGACAGTGCTGCATTTGATAAAACCAAGAAGATGTATACGTACTATATCTCTTTGAGAAACAAGGCAGATAACAAGAAGGCGATTGATGCCAACAAGGGTAAACTCCATAAGATTCAGAAGGAAGCCCTGGACAACAACCCTGGTCTGAAGAAATATAAGGAAGAGCATTTCACCTTCCGTTTCGTATATCATTCGGCTAAGAACCCGAAAGAGGTGTTGCTGGATGATATCTTCAAGTATTAGAAAAGACACGGAGTACTAGTAGTAAAAAGGCACGGATTACTAGCTAGTAATCCGTGCCTAAAACACTATTAATATCCCATTTCCTGCAAAGCTGTCGCCAACTGGTCTGGACAGCTTGTAGGCTTATTGCCACAAGTGATACCCTTCAGTCGGGCGATGACCTCCTTTGCCTTCATGCCTTTAATCAAAGCACAAACGCCCTTGGTATTGCCATCGCAGCCTCCGATGAACTGGGCATCCTGCACATTTCCATCTTCATCTATACTGATGCAGATGTATTTTGAGCAGGTGCCATGAGTCTGATAAGTTACCTTCTGCAACTTATCCTGTTTGTCTTGCTGCAACATAATGCTTATTCTGCGTCTGCAGGAATTTCTGGCTTCATGTTGGTATATACAGTCTGAACATCGTCAAACTCTTCCAACTTCTCAACCATCTTGTCGATAGTTTCGCGCTCCTCAGGAGTTACATCCTTCAAATCGTTAGGGATGTAAGTGAACTCAGCACCAGTTACCTCGAAACCCTCAGCCTCCAGATGCTTCTGAATTTCGCCGAAGCTTGTAGGAGCACCATAGATAGTGATTTCGTTGTTCTCCTCATCCTCATCAAACTCATCTTCTACGCCGTAGTCGATCAGGTCGAGAATCATCTCATCCATATCCACCATCTGTGCCGGAAATAGTCTCGGTGTATTCTCTCTTGCCGCTAACAAAAGCTCGTTCATAGAAATCCCCCACGCTTCCATCTCCTGATTCGTTACAAGTGCTGTAGAAATCCCTATATCATCACTATGTGCTACCCAGCGAAATGTCAGCGCGAGATCATACAACTTTAAATAAGGACAATCTTCTAAAATCTCTTCATTCTTCTTATAATTCACAAGCCGATAAATAATTCTGTCCTTTACATACTCAAACTTTTCCAACTTAAAATGATAATCCGCAACTCGTGAAATCTTCCATTCATATTCTTCTCGAATTCTGCGAATAATCTCTTCCAGACTCTCCCCTTTTAAATAATAACTATAATACTCATCCAGATAGATTGCCGGAGAAACATTCATCTCCTTACTCTTAATATACAGTCCTCTTAACTGTACCCCATTATTCTTCGTTACCATAGCAACATCTAATTCCACATCACTTTTCCAGCCTTCTAAAATATGCTCCTCTATGTATTCCTGAAACATGTCAAATGTCATCTTTATTCCTCACTTTCCATAATATATGCTTTTTTATTTATTATGGAAATATCATAACATATTTTGTAATATTTTTCCAGTATTTTTTCTATTTTTTTCTATTTATTTTATTCTATGACAGATTAGAACATTATTTTACATTTTGTTCCAATCTGTCATCTTTTCAAGAATGCCCAGATATTCTTAAATTTTAATACTCCGTAATCTTATTATCTTCTGTATAAAGATATACTTTACCAGTATCTTTATCTACGTAATAATCCCCTGTTTTTTTCCCACCATCAGCTTCATATACGTGGAACTCATATCCTTCTGCTCCTGGATTTTCACTGTTATAAGCAGTAAGTTCCTCATTTTCCTCACGAAATTCATACGAAATATCCTGATGATCTGTTTCTAGTTTATCCTTCAGATAATTTTTAGCATCTTCATACGTATCAAAAGTACCTGC
>ENA-OOWO01002684-OOWO01002684.1-human-gut-metagenome-genome-assembly--contig:-NODE-2684-length-10038-cov-2.015827_pt1 | contig 10038 bp, 8 predicted proteins | sample MGYA00241579_ERZ501327 | MGnify/ENA primary metagenome ERZ501327 (study PRJEB25962, sample SAMEA2042836) | human gut metagenome | biome: human gut; feature: human-associated habitat; material: faeces...
AAGAAGAATTAAAAACAAAAGGCGTTCTGCTCCCTTGGATGAATGGGACAAATGCCAGATAAAGGTGGTTTTGCGGATTGAATAGTATACAGGCATTGCTGATTAGTGCGATTGGTGTATTTTTCTATGTATTGGAAATTCTCATCTTCGTGCGTATCCTGTTTTCCTGGCTGCCCTTCGGCGTTGGCTATAACAGCAGCATTGGGCGTTTGCTGTATCAGCTGACAGAGCCGATTCTGGGGCCTGTGAGAAATATGGTAGATAAATCCCCGCTCGGCGGCGGCATGGGGCTTGATTTTTCCCCTATTTTTGCGTTAATCCTGATGAGATTGGTGCAGACCCTTCTGGTTGCAGCCATTCGGATGTTCTGATGCCATGGACAGACAGGCATTATTGAAAAGCGTACCGGAGGGCGAGGAGCGGCTGCTGTTTGCAAAGGCGCTGGATCAGGCGATTTTTGCGATGAAGCGCAGAGAGCCTGCGTTCACGGATTTCATGGATCGGGCAAAATGTGCAAGATTTCGGGAACGGCTGCAGGGACTTCGGGAGCTGGAGATTACGCTTTTCGGCGGAACGGAGGACTGCGAGCGGCAGATGATGGGCTTTTTTACAGAACCGCTTGCGGCAGAGGAATTCCCGATTAAAATTGTAAAAATCAGAAGAAAAAGTAAAAAATTCGGACAGACGGATCTGAGCCACAGAGATTATCTCGGCTCCCTCCTTGGGCTGGGCATTGACCGCGGCAAGGTGGGCGATATTCTGGTGGCGGAGGATACGGCGGTCTGCTTTGTGGCGGAGGAAATTTCGCCATACATAACGGCTGTGCTGGAGCAGGTTTCCAGAACCGCGGTAGTGGCGGAGGAAACGGAGCAGGCGGAGGACATTCCCCAAAGGCAGACGGAGGCAAGACGCTTAACGGTGGCATCCATGCGGCTAGATGCGGTGGCAAGTGAGGCATTTCATCTGGCAAGAGGGAAAACGCAGACGCTCATCCATGCGGAAAAGGCACAGGTGAACTGGAATATTGTAACAAGCACATCCCATCTGTTAAAGGAAGGGGATTTGGTGAGCCTGCGCGGCTTCGGGCGGTTTCGCGTGAAGGAAATCGGCGGCAGAACCAAAAAAGACAGAATCGGATTGGAAATTGAAAAATATGTATAAGGAGGTTTTTTCGTGATCACACCGAACGATATCGCAACCAAGGACTTTAAGAAGGTAGCTGTAGGCTATTCCCCCGAAGAAGTAGATACCTTTTTGGATGACATCTATGAGGACTATGAGAAGCTGTATAAGGAAAGCCAGAAGGAAAAATCAAAGACAGAGGCTGTGGCTGAGGATACCGACCGGTTGAAGCATCTCGAAAAATCCATTGAACGTACATTAAGCCTTGCGGAGGCGGCTGCGGAGGAAACAAAGGCGGCGGCAAAAGCAGATGGCGATGCCATCATCAACAGTGCGAAGCAGCAGGCAGAGGATATTCTGGCATCCGCAAGAACAAAGGCGTATGAGCTGGAACAGAAGATTTCCGGACTGGAAAGCCGCTACGAACTGATGAAAACAAGAATCAAGCTGCTGCTTTATGCAGAAATCGAGCTGCTGGACAAGGGCGAGGTTCTGGCAGAAAAAGAAGCAAAGGCACAGGAAACAAAATAAAAAACAGACAAGCTGCGGCGGGGTCTTCTTGCCGTGGCTCGTTTTGTATAATGCAAAAATCTTCCGAAAGGGTGATTGAATATGATACCGATTTTGATAACGATACTGCTGATTTTATTAGACCAGGGGACAAAGCTCTGGGCATTGGGAAGCCTGAAGCCGATTCACAGCATGACGGTGGTGGACGGCTTTCTGGATTTGACGTTTGTGGAAAACAGAGGGGTTGCCTTCGGGATGCTCTCCGGGCAGAGGTGGCTGATTTTGGTGCTGACAGGCGTAATTGCCGGTGCGCTGATTTATTTTTACCGCACACTGCCGAAAAAGAAGGCATATCTTCCCTTGCGCGCGGCACTTTTACTGGTGCTTTCGGGCGCGGTCGGCAATATTATTGACCGCGTATGCCGCGGCTATGTGGTGGATTTTTTTGAATTCACCTTCTTTGACTGGCCTGTGTTTAATGTGGCAGATATTTATGTTGTCGCAGGGGTCATCCTGATGGTGCTTCTGATTGTATTTGTGCTGAAGGATGAGGATTTGGATTTGAAGAAGAAAAAGGATGAATGAAATGGAATATTTTACCTTTGGGGCGGAGCAGGAGGACGTTGGGACAAGAATTGACGTTTTTCTTGCGGATGCCATGGAAAATCTTTCGCGCAGCGGTGTGCAGAAGCTGATTGAGGAAGGGCATATCACGCTGAACGGCGGAAGGACAAAAGCAAATTATAAGCTGCGGGAGAGGGACATCATTGATGTAGAGGTGCCTGAGGTGAAGGAGGTTGAAATTCTGCCGGAGGATATCCCGCTGGATATTTTATATGAGGATGCGGATGTCATCGTGGTGAATAAGCCACAGGGGATGGTGGTGCATCCGGCTCCCGGACATACGAGCGGCACATTGGTCAATGCGCTGATGTTTCACTGCGGAAACGAGCTGAGCGGCATTAACGGGGAGAAACGCCCGGGAATTGTGCATCGCATTGATAAGGATACCTCCGGGGTGCTGATGGTTGCGAAAAACGATATGGCGCATCAGTCTCTGGCGGCACAGCTTGCAGAGCACAGCATTACGAGAAAATATAATGCGGTGGTCTACAACGGCTTTACGGAGGACGAGGGGACGGTGGACGAGCCTATCCGCAGGACAGAAAGAAAATGGCGGTGACGCAGAAGCACAGCCGCCATGCGGTGACGCATTACCGCGTGATCGAAAGAATGGAGAAATTTACACTGATTGAGGCGCAGCTGGAAACGGGGCGGACGCACCAGATTCGCGTACACATGACCTATATCGGGCATCCGCTTCTGGGTGACATGGTATACGGCCCGAAGAAGCAGCCGATTCACTTAGAGGGACAGGCACTGCATGCCCGTGTGCTGGGCTTTATTCACCCGCGCACAGGGGAATATCTGGAATTTGAGGCACCTTTGCCGCCTTATTTTGAAGCATTACTGGAACGACTGCGGAAATAAGTAGGAGGGAGTAACATGCCGCTGCATAAGAAGGATTTTTTCGGCTTACGGGGAATGTCTGCGGATGATATCCGCTATATTCTTGGGACTGCCGAAACGATGAAATATATTTTGAACCAGAAGGATAAGAAAACACCGCATTTGCAGGGAAAATCTGTTATCATGCTTTTTTATGAGCAGAGTGCCAGAGCGAAGCTGGCGTATGAGCTTGCGGCGCAGTACCTCAGCGCAAATGTGATTGATATGACAAATACGGTACATTCCATTGAGAAGGAAAGTTTGCAGGATATCGGACAGCTGATGGATCAGATGGGGGCGGATTTTATTATTCTGCGTCATTCCATGGCGGGCGCGCCGAGACTGCTGGCAAGCTGTGTGGAGGCTTCTGTCATCAATGCGGGGGATGGCTTTAATGAAAACCCCGGACAGTCTCTGCTTGACCTTCTGACGATTCGGGAGCAAAAGGGCGGCTTTGAGGGGCTGAAGGTTGCCATCATTGGGGATTTGCTGCACAGCCGCGTTTCCAAAAGCAACATCTGGGGTCTGACGAAGCTGGGCGCGGAGGTCTGCGTTTCGGGGCCGCCGACGCTGATGCTGCCTGCCATCGAGAATTTCGGGGTGGAGGTATATTATGATGCCAGAGAGGCGGTCAATAATGCGGATGTTATCCTGACAACACGCATGCGGATGGAAAAGCAGGATAAGAAGTCGCTGCCTTCTCTGGATGAATATAAACGCCTGTTCCGTATTGATGAAAATCTTTTGCGCTATGCAAAGAAGGATGCCATTGTGATGCATCCCGGCCCGATTCAGAGGGGGATTGAGATTTCCTCCGGAGTGATTGACAGCAAGCAGTGTATCATCAATGACCAAATCGGGAACTCTGTTGCGGTGCGTATGGCAATGTTCTATATCCTTTCTCAGGTGGGAGGTGCGTTCAGATGAAGACAGTTCTGAAAAATTGCAGAGTGCTTGGAACAACCCATGATAAGGATATGCTCCATGATATTTATGTGGAGAATGGGATTATTGAAAAAATCGGTCTGAATCTTGAGGTTGAGGGGGCGAAGCAGATTGATGTCGGCGGACATACGGTGATGTCCGGATTGATTGACATGCACTGCAACATCTGCGACCCCGGACATGAATATATCGAGGATATCGCAACGGCTTCCCGTGCGGCACTGCGCGGCGGCTTTACAACGATTACCTGCGAACCGAATACAGACCCTGTCATTGATAATAAAACGGTTGTGGAATATATTGTTTCCAAATCGAAGGAAAAATCTCTGGTAAATATTTATCCCTACGGCAGCATGTCTATCGGCTGTAAGGGGCAGGAGATTGCGGAAATCGGGGAAATGTACGATGCAGGGATTGTCGGTATTTCCGATGGGGATGAATTTACGGATTCTGCCGCATTTCTGAGAAATGTGATGATTTATACGAAGATGTTTGATTTGCCCGTGCTGACACATTGCGAGGATCGGTCGCTTTCGGGCGTGGGTGTCATGAATGAGGGCTACACGGCGGCATGCCTTGGACTGACGGGGATGCCGCGAGAGGCGGAGGAAGTGATTGTTGCAAGAAATCTGAACCTTGCGGAGCGGACAGGCGTGCATCTGCATTTATCGCACATCAGCACGAAGGGCTCTGTGCAGCTGATTCGTGAGGCGAAGGGCAGAGGGGTTCCTGTGACCTGCGAAACATGCCCACATTATTTTATTCTGACGGAGGATGCCATCGGGGATTATGATACATTTGCGAAGGTGAATCCGCCGCTCAGGGCAAAGGAGGATGTTTACGCCATTATTGAGGGAATTATGGATGGGACGATTGATGTTATCGCATCGGGTCACAGCCCTACAAATATGACAGAAAAGGAACGGGAATTTGATGTTGCGGCGTATGGCATTTCTGCACTGGAAACGGCACTTTCTCTGAGCTATACGCATCTGGTGGAGACGGGATATATTACGGTGGAGCATCTGATTCGGCTGATGTCCGCGAAGCCGGCGGAGATTTTGAAATTATATAATAAGGGAAGCCTGGCAGAGGGAAAGGATGCCGATATTATCGTGGTCGATTTTCTGGAAACCCACCGCATTGACCCGGAGCATTTTGCATCCAAGGCGAAATTTTCTCCCTTTGCGGCGGAGGAGGTGCGCGGCAAGGTGCTTTATACCATGGTTGGCGGCAGACTGCTGACCTAAATGAATAAATGAGGTGTAAATGAATGTATTTGAAACGATTGGATTTACAGGGTTTCAAATCCTTTCCCGAAAAAGTGAAGCTGGAATTTAACCCGGGGGTGACGGCGGTTGTCGGCCCGAACGGGAGCGGCAAGAGCAATGTTTCCGATGCGGTGCGTTGGGTGCTTGGGGAGCAGAGAGCCAGAAGCCTGCGCGGCGATAAGATGGAGGATATTATATTCGCCGGAACGGAGAACAGAAAGCCCCTTGGCTTTGCGGAGGTTTCCATTCTGATTGATAATCAGGATGGCAGACTGCCTTTGGCATACAGCGAGGTGCAGGTGACGCGGCGTGTGTTTCGCTCGGGTGAGAGCGAATACCGCATTAACGGAACGGCGTGCCGCCTAAAGGATATTCAGGAATTATTTATGGATACGGGCGTGGGACGAGAGGGCTATTCCATCATCGGACAGGGACGTATTGATGAAATTCTGAGCGCAAAGGGAGAGGAACGCCGCTGGATTTTTGAGGAAGCGGCAGGCATTGTAAAATATAAAACAAGGAAAAACGAAGCGGTCAATAAGCTGGAAAAGGAACAGCAGAATCTGTTGCGTGTGGATGATATCATCAGCGAATTAGAGGTGCAGGTGGAGCCGCTGGAGAAGCAGAGCGAGAAGGCAAGGGAATACCTTCGTCTGAAGGAGCGGCTGAAGCAGGCGGAAATGACTGCCTTTTGCAGGGATGCGGCGCGGATTGCAAAAGAAACGGAAATGCTTTTGCAGGCGGAGCAGACTGCGGCGGAGCAGCTTGCACAAAGCCTTGCCGAAAGCGACCGGGAAAAGACGCAGGCAGCTTCCTTCCGAGAGAAAAATGAGGAACTGGATGCCCTTTTGCAGCAGCAGAATGGCAAAATGACAGAGTTGCGCGCGGAGCTGGAAAAGACAGAGGGCGAGATTCGCCTGCGTGAGGAGCAGCGTGCCAATGACGAGGCAAACCGCAGCCGTATTGCCGGAGAAATGGCGGAAAAGGCGAAAAAGCAGACGGAAAATGAAGCGGAGCAGGAGCTTTGCCGCAGCAAAATGGCAGGACTGAAGCTGGAAATGGACGCAAGACAGGAGGAACTGGATGCCTTGCAGGAAGAATATGCATCCCTGAGCACTGTGCTGAGTCAGGATGAAACGAAGGTGGAGTCCTTTAAGGATGAAATTTTTGAGCAGATTCGGATTGGCACAGAGGCGAAGGGGGAAATCTCCAAGCGAGAGGCAATGCAGGAGCAATTTCTTGCCAGAAAGGCACAGCTTCTGGGCGAAAAGGAGCATACGGAAAGCAGACTGCATCAATTTGCGGTGCATTTGCAGGCATTGGAAAAGCAGGAGAATGACCGAAAGGAGCAGATTCGCTATCTGGAGCAGGAGCTGACTGCCTTGGAGCAGGACAAAGTCCATGCCCAACAGGAGAAGCGGAAGGCAGAGACAAGCCTTTCCGTACAGGAAAGACGCGGCTCTGAGCTGCAATCGCGATTAACACTGCTTTCTGAAATGGAACGGGAGCATGAGGGCTATTACAACAGCGTAAAAAGCCTGCTGAACTTGCCGGATGCGAAGGAAAGAGGCATCTGCGGCGCAGTCGGACAGCTTTTGAAGGTGGAGGAGACCTACGAAACTGCCATTGAAGCGGCGTTAGGCGGCGCATTACAGAACATTGTTACCGAAACAGAGGAGGACGCAAGGGATGCCATCGGCTATCTGAAAAGGCGGAACCTCGGAAGGGCGACCTTTCTGCCTGTGACCGCCATCAAGGGTAGACCGCTCGAAGGCAGACAGGCGATTCTGGCGGAGGTTGGTGTGATTGGTACGGCGTATGAGCTGGTTTCGTTTGAGGAAAAATTCAGACAGCTTGCAATGTATCTCTTAGGGCGGATTCTGGTTGTGGAAAATCTGGACAAGGCGGTACAGCTGGCGAAAAAATATCGCCATCAGTATAAGCTGGTTACACTGGAAGGGGACATTTTGAACCCCGGCGGCGCAATGACGGGCGGCTCACAGCAGAAAAAGGCACTGCATGTTTTCGGCAGGAGCAGAGAAATCCGCAGCTTGCAGGAGGCTTTGCAGACGGCAAACCGAACCATTGCGGAGATGCGCGACAGGCTTGCGCTTGCAAATGAGGATTTGCAGGAGATTGAGCAGGAAACGGTTGAGAAAAAAATGGAGCTGCAAAGGGTCATGGTGACGCAAAGCAGTGACAGCGGCGAAAAGGGAAAAACACTGGCGGAGAAGCAGGAGGCTGCCGAAAAGCTTTCCCTTCTGGAGCTGGAGGAAAAGCAGCTGACGGAGCAGACGGAAAATGCCGAGAAGGAAATTGCGGCACTGCGCGAAAGGGCGGCTTCCTCGGAAACGGCAATGGAAGCGGCAAATGCACAGCTGACTGCCTTTCAGGACAGCCTGACGGGCGGCAAGGAAGAAAAGGACATGCTGATGGAGGAGATTACGCAGAAGAAAATTACGCTTTCTTCCATCGGGCAGAATGTATACAGCATGGAGGAAAAGCTGCTGCGTTTGCAGGAGGAACAGAAAGCCCTCCGGACAGAGCAGAAAAAAGCAGAGGAGCAGGCGGCACTGTATGAAAAAAATACGGGTCTGCGGCTGGAGCAGCAGGAAACCCTGCAGCAGAGGGCGGCGGAGCTGGAGCAGCAGGCGGAGACCCTGCAAAGCCGACTGAATGAAACGGCGGCAGAGAAGCAGGAGACTGCGGAAAAAGCCGCAAAAGCCGAGGAAACGGCGGCAGAATGGAAGGAAACGGCAAACAAGCTGGAGAATGAGCAGCTGCGCATTTTGGCGAAAAAGGAAAAGCTGGAAGAGGAAAAGCAGCGCATTACCGCCCAGATGTGGGAGGAATACGAAATGACGCTGCGGATGGCGCAGGAATATACGGCAGGACTGCCACAGGAGCAGGAGCAGCTTTCCGTGAAGGAATGGAAAGGGAAAATCCGCGCACTGGGGGATGTGAATGTCGGTGCGATTGAGCAGTACAAGGAAGTGAAGGAGCGGTTTGAATTTCTGACGGCGCAGAGAGAGGATATTCTTGCGGCGGAGGAAAAGCTGCGGCAGATCATTGAGGAGCTTTCGATTTTGATGGAGCAGCAGTTCCGCGAGCAGTTCAAGGTGATTTCCGAGAATTTCAGCGAGGTATTCCGCGAAATGTTTGGCGGCGGCAGAGCACAGCTCAGACTGACCGATGCGGCGCATGTTCTGGAATCCCCGATTGAGATTGTGGCACAGCCGCCCGGGAAAAATTTGCAGAACATGCAGCTGCTTTCCGGTGGGGAGCGCGCATTGACCGCGATTGCGATTTTATTTTCCATTCTGAAAATGAAGCCCTCTCCCTTCTGTATTTTGGACGAGATTGAGGCGGCGTTGGACGATGCGAATGTCAGCAGATATGCACAGTATCTGAAAAAATTTGCAGAGGAAACGCAGTTTATTGTCATTACCCACAGAAAGGGCACGATGGAGCATGCAGATGTGCTTTATGGCGTGACGATGCAGGAGAAGGGCATTTCCAAATTGATTTCCGTTGACTTTTCGGAGGCGGAAAAAAGTATTACAGCGTAAGGATGAAAAGGAGACCGAATATGGGTTTATTTGATTTTTTTAAGAAGAAAGCCACGGAGGAGCAGCCGCAGACAGAGGAACAGCAGGAAGGCGTTCTGGAGCTGGATGGCGTGGAAGTGGAAACGGACGCGCAGGAGGCGGATATTGTTCTGGATGTGGAGGATGGTCAGGATATGAACCGGGCTGTCCATGCAGTGATGGATGAGGAGGAAATCCAGATTGACCGCGCAGGAGAGGATATTCTGTATCGGGAGGAGGCAGAAGAAGCGCCTGCGGAAGCGGAAATCGAGATTACCTTCGAGGACGCGGACGGAGAGGAAATCCTGACGGCAGAGGATGCGGCGGAGGCCGAAGCAGTTCTGGATGAGCTGACAGAGATTGCAGGAGAAATTCTTGCGGAAAAGCCCCTTGCGGAGGATGAGGTTATCGTTGCGACAGAGGACGGCGAGATTTTTACGGCGGACAATGATGCGGACGGCAGGGCCTTTGTAGAGGAGCTGGCGGACGAGGTTGCAGAAGAGCTGAATCAGGAGGAGACGGCAGAGGAAGCACAGAAAACGCCTGCGGAGGAAAGCGCAGAGGAGGAAAAGCCTGCGAAGATGGGCTTTTTTGCGAAGCTGAAGGCGGGTCTGGATAAGACAAGAAAGAACATCCTTGGCGGTGTGGACGGCGTTCTGGGCGCGTTTACGAAGATTGACGAGGATTTGTTTGAGGAACTGGAGGAAGCGCTCATCATGGCAGATATGGGCGTGCAGACGACAATGGATATCGTGGAAAACCTGCGAAAAAGGGTTAAGAGAGAGCATGCGACCGACCCTGCGGTAATCAAGGATATGCTGATTGATGAGATTACGGCGATTTTGCAGGAGGGCGCGCAGGAGGACGAAAATTTGCCCTCTCCTTCCGTTCTGCTGGTCATTGGTGTAAATGGTGTCGGCAAGACAACGACCGCACTGGCACTGAGCCGTCTTATGGGAATGGAATTTAACCGTATCCAGTTCACCCCGGATGTTGTCCCTTCCGATGTGACCGGATTTACCATGTACGACAAACAGAGCGGACAGTTCCTTTACCGTCCGGGTGCTGTCATGTGCAATCTTCTTCTTGCAGAT
>ENA-OOWO01002685-OOWO01002685.1-human-gut-metagenome-genome-assembly--contig:-NODE-2685-length-10037-cov-2.484773_pt1 | contig 10037 bp, 7 predicted proteins | sample MGYA00241579_ERZ501327 | MGnify/ENA primary metagenome ERZ501327 (study PRJEB25962, sample SAMEA2042836) | human gut metagenome | biome: human gut; feature: human-associated habitat; material: faeces...
TATCAGTGGGAGGCGCAGGTGCGGTTTTCTGGATGTGGATAACAGCCATTATAGGTTCATCCACGGCTTTTGTGGAGGCTACACTGGCACAGCTTCACAAGGAGCCGGATCCATTGTACTCAGGCTATCGTGGAGGTCCGGCGTATTACATACACCATTACTTTGAGGATAAATCAGGCAAAAAGAAAAAACATGTTATTATAGCTGTTTTGTTTGCTATATCCGGACTAATCTGCTGGTGTGGCATAAGTCAGGTTATAAGCAATTCAGTTACATCATCATTTGAAAATGCATTTGGCATACCACCTATTTACACTACCGTAATTTTAGTTGCAGTGGCCGCTGTCATTGTGCTTAGGAAAAATGCTACGGTAAAGGTGCTTGACATAGTTGTTCCTATCATGGCGGTGTGCTATTTTGCCATAACCATTTTTATCATAATTAAAAATATAGGCATGATGCCATCGGTTTTTTCAAGGATATTCGAGGAAGCCTTCGGTATCAGGCAGGTGGCTGCGGGAGGCTTTGGAGCGGTGCTCATGAATGGTGTAAAGAGAGGTCTTTTTTCAAATGAGGCAGGCTCAGGCTCAGCTCCATGCGCTGCAGCGGCGGCAGAGTGCGATACTCCTGTAAAGGCAGGACTGACGCAGGCGCTCGGTGTATTTATAGATACGATAGTGATTTGTAGCTGTACGGCAATGATCATGCTCACTGCACCGGAGAATATAGTGGCAGGGAAAGAGGGCATGGATTTATTACAGTCAGCTATGAGGTATCATCTTGGAGATTTTGGAGTTATTTTTATAGCAGTCACATTGTTTTTATTCAGCTTTTCCACCTTCCTTGGTATACTTTTTTATGCAAGGAGTAATGTTGCGTACCTGTTTGGGGATAACTGGATTTCACAGACCATGTACAAGGTGCTGGCTCTTGTTATGCTGTTTGTAGGCGGTATCGCGGCATACACATTTGTCTGGGATCTCGGAGATGTAGGAATCGGCCTTATGACTATATTCAATACAGGTATTCTCTATCTGATGGGTGGACAGGCAATAAAGGAGTTGCGAGTTTTTGAAGAGAGTAATAAAGCACAAAGCAATAGTCAATGCTCACAGCAGGGTGATAACGTAACGCAATAACAATAGGAGATATATAAATATGAAAAGAGAATCATTTAAATCACGTCTGGGATTTATACTGGTAAGTGCAGGATGCGCTATAGGCATAGGCAATGTATGGCGTTTTCCGTATGTGACAGGTCAAAACGGTGGCGGTATTTTTGTACTGTTTTACCTTATATTTCTGGTATGCATGGGGCTTCCGGTGCTTACGATGGAGCTTGCTGTAGGCCGAGCCAGCAGAAAAAGTGCTGTGATGAGCTACAAGGCTCTTGAGAAAGAGGGCAGTAAATGGCATATTCACGGATGGATAGCCATGCTTGGCTGCTACATGCTCATGATGTATTACACAACAGTCTCAGGCTGGATGGTTGCGTATTTCTTTAAATTCCTAAAGGGAGATTTTACATCAGGCATGAATACTGATGACACGGCAGCTGCATTTGGAAACATGCTTGCAGACCCCAAGCAGATGGCTTTCTGGATGATAGTTACGGTTGTGCTTGGCTTTTTGGTGTGCAGCCGTGGTCTGCAGAATGGGCTTGAGAAAATCAGTAAATTTATGATGAGTGCTCTGCTCTTGCTTATCATTGTCCTTGCGGTGCACAGTATCACACTTTCAGGGGCTTTGGAAGGAGTGAAATTCTATCTTGTTCCAAATCTGGATGCGGTCTCTGAAATTGGAATAAAGAATGTCATAACAGCAGCCATGAATCAGGCGTTTTTTACGCTGAGTCTGGGTGTGGCCGCAATGGAGATATTCGGCAGCTATATGGGAAAGGACTGCACTCTTGCAGGTGAGGGTGCCAAAATATGTGCTCTTGATACATTTGTAGCTATAATGTCAGGCCTTATCATTTTCCCGGCTTGCTTCAGCTATGGGGTGGAGGTAGACGCAGGACCAAGCCTTATCTTTATCACTTTGCCAAATGTGTTTGTAAATATGCAGGGAGGCCGCATATGGGGCTGTCTTTTCTTCTTGTTTATGACCTTTGCCAGCTTTTCAACCGTTATTGCGGTATTTGAGAATATTATGTCGTTTGCCATTGATATGTTTGGCTGGTCCAGAAACAAGGCTGCGCTAATAAATGGTGTGATAATACTTATTGCAAGTATGCCGTGTGTACTTGGATACAATGTGTGGAGTAATCTGCACATCATAGGAGGCAGGGATGTGCTTGACAGCGAGGACTTTATGGTAAGCAATCTGCTTCTCCCGATTGGCTCACTGGTTTATCTGCTTTTTTGTGTGACAAAGTGGGGCTGGGGCTTTGATAAGTATATAGATGAGGCAAATACAGGATCAGGACTTAAGATTTCAAGGAAGCTTAAGCCGTATTTTCAGTTCATACTGCCGCTTTTAATTTTGTTTATTTTTATCCAGGGATTGATATAGTTATGTAGTTTTTGGAAATCAGACAGGAGAGTGTAAAATATGTTAGACCAGAATACCTTTATAGAGACAGTGCAGAGCGTGGCCGAGATTATCAGGACATCAGCGGAGCCGATAGGCAGAGATGAAATCATGTCTTATTTTAAGGATATGGAGCTTAATAAAGCGCAGGAGGATATGGTATTTGAATTTCTCATCACACCACATGAGCAGGAGAATGAGAGTGCAGGTGATTATGAGGATGAACCACAGGACGAATTACATGGGGATGAATCGTCTGAAAATGCTGCATTGAACAATGTAATTTACTCAGAAGGCGATTCGATGGATGCCATAGCAGGTGGAAAGAATAATAAGGCCAAGCAGGATAATGAAGCTGAGCCTGACATAGATGAGGATAGCCTTATCCCGGATTCACCTATGTTTAGGATGTATCTTGAGGAGCTTGAAGAGATACCTGATTACACAAAGGCCGAGCAGGACGATATGTACAAAAAGCTGCTCGCAGGTGATGAGAGTGTGATACACACTATATCAAATTTCTGGCTCAAAAGTGTGCTTGCCATGGCAAAGAAGCTTGCTGTTACATCAGAGGGCTTTGAGGACGTAGTACAGGAGGGAAACATGGGACTTTTCATGTGCCTTACTGAGCTCTGCGGCTGCGGGGATGAGATAGATGTGGAAAAAGAGCTTCTGGATGCCATAGAAGAGTCTATGAAAGAGTGTATCAGGGAGCAGACCGGTGAGGATGAGAGCGAGAATACTGTTGTAGGAAAGGTTTCATTGGTAAACCGTGCAGTGGAGAAACTAAAATCCGATAAGGGTTTCGAGCCGAGCCTTAGTGAGCTTTCAGGCTACACCGGCGTGGATGAGGAGGAGCTTGAAAAGCTTCTTGAGCTTATCAAAAAGGCTGATGTGGAGAAAAATAAACAGGACAGTAAATAATCTGTGGCATTTGTAGATTTGTGTCATATATTAAACCATACCTGAATATATGAAAGGATGGAAAATATATGGCACGATTTACTAATCAGGCACAGCTTCGTTATGGCAACAATGTAGCCAATTCAAATATAGCAGTCGGAGAAATACTGGAGGTGCTTTCTGCTACGAAAACAGCAGTCAAAAACACCTACAATCAAAACGATACAATAACCTATGTGGTGAGCATCGTAAACTCCGGAAATACCGCGATAAACGGTCTGACACTTTCTGACAATCTAGGTGCTTATACCTTTAACACCAACACTCTTGTACCATTAACCTATGTGAATAACACTGCAAAATACTATACAAACGGCACACTCCAGGCAGCGCCTGCAGTAACACAGGGACCGCCTCTTAGCATAACAGGCATAAATGTTCCTGCAGGTGGCAATGCAACTGTCATCTATGAGGCAGCGTTAAATGAGTATGCTCCTCTTGGCATAGAGGCTGCAGTCACAAACACTGCTACAGTTAGTGGCACCGGAATCACTCCGGTCACAGCAGCAGAGACAGTAAATGCCGAGGCTGCGCCAAATCTTGCAATTACTAAGTCAGTAAGCCCTGTTCCTGTGACGGAAAACGGTACACTGACCTATACCTTCAGGATTCAAAACTACGGAAGCGTTGCGGCAACCAATACCACAGGCGTGGTTATAACAGACACATTTGCTCCGGTTTTGAACAATCTTACAGCCGCATTAAACGGCACAGCCTGGACTGCAGCTACAGATTACACTTATAATGAGGCGACAGGCACATTTTCGAGTACGGCAGGTGCAATCACTGTTCCGGCGGCAACCTACACACAGGATAGCACAACCGGAGCGTGGGTTGTCACACCGGGTGAGAGCACACTTGTCATCACCGGAACAGTGTAGCGGCAGAAGTGATTAATTTTAAGAATTGTTTAATTTAAGGGATAAAAGTTGAAATATTGATACAAAATATGTAAAATAAATATAGCTATTTATGAATAAGATGATGAAGATGATCATCGGCAGTTTAAAATGATTAACCGGGGGATAAGACAAATGAATAATGCACAGTTAGTGATAGACGAAGTAAAAAAGGCAGTAAAGGGCAAGGATGATTGTATCATCAAGGCATTTGCTGCCTTTTTGGCAGGTGGACATATACTGCTTGAGGATGTGCCGGGAGTGGGAAAGACTACGCTTGCAGTAGCTTTTTCAAGGGCGATGGCGCTTGTGAATCACAGAGTACAGTTCACTCCGGATGTGTTGCCTGCTGATATACTTGGCTTTTCTATGTATCAGAAGCAGACCGGAGAGTTTGTGTACCGCGAGGGTGCCGTGATGTGTAATCTGTTTCTGGCAGATGAGATTAACAGAACAAGTCCCAAAACACAGTCTGCGCTCCTGGAGGTTATGGAGGAAGGAAATGTTACTGTGGATGGAATAAGCAGGAAGGTCCCGGAGCCGTTTATAGTGATGGCCACTCAAAATCCAAAGGGCAGCGCCGGTACACAGCTGTTGCCGGAGTCACAGCTTGACAGGTTTATGATATGTATGAGCATGGGATATCCTTCACATGATGCAGAGGTGGATATCGCAAAGGGCAAAAGTGTGAAGGCTGATGAGTATACGATAAAGCCTGTTATGAATGCACAGGGACTTGTTGAGATGCAGGGAGAGGTTGAGAAGGTGTTTATACATGACAGTATTTATTCGTACATTGTGGATCTGGTTGATGCGACAAGGACAAGTCCGTACATTGAGCTTGGAGTGAGTCCTAGAGGTACGATTGCGTGTGTTAGGATGGCAAAGGCATATGCGTATCTGAGTGGGCGAAGCTATGTCATACCATCTGATGTGGTTTCTGTATTTGCGGATGTGACAAAGCACAGAATCGTGCTGAATACCAAGGCGAGAGTATCACATGTATCAGAGCTTTCAGTGATAGATGAGATACTAAAGGCTGTTAAACAGCCGACAACTTATGTGAAAAAGGCAGGTAATCGTGATTAGTTTTTTGATAGGAATAATTAGTGCGGCAATAGTTTTTTATATGTCGATGATATACGGTAATGCTGCGCTGGCACTGCTTGGCTGCTTTATGTGTGTGTTTATGGTGCTGACATTTATAGCATTGCTTGTAAAGGCGCACCGGGCAGTGGCAGCTATAAACATTCCGATAGCTATCGCCACACAGGGCGAGAGCATCAGGGTGAGTCTTTCCTGCCGGCTGAAGGAGGCAGGCTTCGATGGTGTTAAATACCGTGTAACGGTGAAAAATAATTTATCCGGCGAAAAAAGTACAAAATGGCTGTCAGGAGGCAGTGATTTTTTGTACAGCGTAAACCTATGCGGCAATTATGAATTTGAGCTTGTAAGGATAAAGCTATATGATTTTTCGAGGCTTTTTTATGTCACGAAAAGAGTTAAAAAATATGCAAATGTTGAGGTGATGCCGCAGATTGATGAGATTCCTGTGAGGATAACGGACAGAGTAAGAAATTTCTTTGGGGATTCTGATATATATGATGATTTAAGACCGGGATATGATCCGTCGGAGCTGTTTGATGTCAGAGAGTTTCAAAACGGTGACAGGTTGCAGAGTGTGCACTGGAAGCTTTCTGCAAGGACTGATGAGCTGATGGTAAAGGAAAACAGCCTGCCAAAGGCATGTGCGGTGGCCATAGTAGCAGACTTAAAGGGGATAAAGAAGGGCAGACAGACGGATGCATTTATGAAGCTTCTTGTCTCACTTTCCTTTTCACTTATGGATCAAAAATGCTCTCATTATGTGGCGTGGTATGATACCGCCATAAACGATATTGTGAGAGCCAGAGTGGATGACGAGGAGGGCTTTTACATATTTTTGAACAGTTTTCTTAAAATAAAGCCGGATACAAAGAATGATGTACTTTTTTTGTATGAGGAAAAGTACCGGGCAGAAAAGCTTGTGTGTCTGCTTAGCGTGGACGGAAGACTTCAGATAAAAAGGGGAGAGGAGATAGTTGGCAGAGCGGATGAAAAAAACGAGATTGTCATTTAGGAAAAGCAGATGGCAGAGATCTGATACAAATGAGATAAAGCCTGATTATAATAATGCATTTACAGTGCTTGGTGTCCTGCTTACTGAGCTTGCCAATGCAGCTGCAGCAGTACTTCTTACGGTGTGTGCAGTGTCTGTTGTGAATACGACCGTTTCACATGTGAGATGCCCATATTATGTGTATGTGTGGCTGTTTATTTTTTCGGTGATAAGCGGCTTTATAAACAGGCTTACATCGCTTGACACAAGAAAATGGGTGCGCCATGCGATAAATACGGGGCTGCTGCTTGTATTTCTGCTTGGAGTGTTTATTGCAAACTGGCAGGCTGCAGAGCATATAAAAGACGGCTTTTTGTATGTAAAGGGCAGGTATCTTGAGATAATAAATGTGTACTATGGCACTTCGTTTGTCTGTCCAAAGGGCGATAAAGCCTTTGCGGGGGCATTTGTTGGCTTTGTATCGTTTATAGTTATGCTTTTGCTGGTGACACTGGCGGTTCAAATTAAAAGAAGACGCATGCTCACATTATTTCCAACGCTTCTGCTTGCGGTACAGCTGTGCATAGGCAAAAGCCCAAGTGTCAGCGAGGTTGTTATGCTCACGCTGTGTACACTCTGGTGTCTTATCGCAGATGGCAACGCACGCACAGTGGCAGGATATGATGCAAATGGCAGTGTACAGGGCAATGAGGCTTTAAGGACAGCGGCGGCGTTTTTATACATGGCGGCGGTGTCTGCAGTACTTTTCATATGTGTATTTTCATTTAAACCTCTTGCTGATACACTTGCCGATAAAAAGCCACAGATGCTTGCCTTTCAAAAGGATTTGGAGGGCAGCGTAAAATCATTCTTCAGCGTGGGGATTGATTTACAGGATGGCACGGTTAGTAATCACTATCCAAGCTACAGTGAAAAAACAGTGATGACGGTAGAAGCAAAGGCAGGAGTACCTTCTAATATTTATCTGAGAAGCTTCTACGGTGATACCTATGAGAATGGCAGATGGATTAAAAAGTCTGATTTTTCCGGGATGGAAAAAGAGTATCATGATGCTTCAAGGATGACAGCGTGGCAGAATGCAATCGGATTAGCCACGCTGCTTGATGGCTATTATGATGATGAGACCAATCCGGCTACCGAAAAGTATACTATCACGATGGAGAAGCTTTCCACCAAATACACCTATTTGCCGTACTGTATCGACCCATACAGTATAGATGCCAAGGGTGATATAGATTTTGAGGAAGACTTTTTTATCACAAAGGATAAAGGAACAAAGACTATCGAGGTGTCGGCGTGTCCCGGCTTTTTCCATGGTAGTCTGGAAACGTCCAGCCTTGAGCCGGAGCAGCCTCTTGAGGTCAACAGTGATTTTTATGCGGCATACAATAATTATGTAATGGAAAACTATACTGCAAAGCAGGGCGGTGACGGGATTGTTGCAAAAGATGCGAAGCTGCTTCTTAGGACAGGACAGCTCACAAGCAATATGATGTACACAGGCTATATAAGAGAAAATGATGCTAACAGGATTGCGGCAGCACAGCTGGTGCAGCAGTTTCTGACGTCGAAGGCTTTTAAGTACAGCAAAAATCCTCCTTCAACAGGCGGTAAGGATGTAGTTGAAAATTTTCTCTCGAATAGCAGACAGGGCTTTTGTGTGCATTTTGCATCGGCTGGCACGATGATACTCAGACAGATGGGCGTTCCATGCCGTTATGTAAGCGGATACTGTGCAAAGGAGGACAGCTTCAAATCCGGTGAAAATGATGAGGATATATGTGAGGTGAAGGATTCGCAGTCGCATGCCTGGGTTGAAATATATCTGGATGATTTCGGATGGATTCCGGTGGAGATGACACCGGGATATTTTGAGTATGTGACAGGTGAGAATCCGTTTGACTATATTGGTGTCAACGGAAAGAAAACAAACACCGGTGCTGCTTATAATGATAGTGAGCATATGAATGATACTGCGGCAGATGAAGATAAACTGGATGAAGATGCAGCAAATGAAGATACAAAAAATACAGATGCAGAAAATGATGACACAGCAAAAGATGATACATCAAAAGCTGCAGCAAACAGTACATCAGGTGATGGCAGTGAGAAGGCTTATGGTTCACAGTCAGGTGCGGATAAACGTACAGATGCTCAGAACTTAAAAACGAGACCTCATATACCACCGGTGATTTTAAAAACCTCACTCTGTGTGATTTTTCTGACTGCACTTACAGCCATCATAGTTTATATCAAAAGGCGAAGAAATATTTTGTGGGAAGCAAGACTCGCAAAAAGGGTGAAAAAAGGCCGTTACAGCAGGGCAGCAATAATGATAAACAACCGCATCTACAAAGGACTGGGACATCCTTCAAAAAACAGGACAGATGAGCTTTATCTGGCTAACCTGAAGGAAAAATACTGCGGACCGGATTATTGCGGAATCCACTGGGACGAGTACATGCGCATCATACAAAAGGCTGTGTATTCATCAGAGGGCATCACAGGGGAAGAATGCTTTATGATAGTGGAAACATGGAGGCGTCTGGAGAAAAAAGACATTAGACATAATTCACAAAAAAACATGTATAAAAACAGCATGATTAACAAAAAATAAACTCGTAAGGAAAATTGTGTTGAAATAATAAGGCTTCTGTGATATAAACTTAAGCAGACGTGTTACTTTTAGGGAGGCATTTGTCGTACATAACTTTTAACAGGGTTAGTGTATGATAAGTGCCTCCTTTTTGTTGCTGGAGCAAAAAAGAATGATAGGTGCAAATCGGTACATACCCTGCATTTATAGGAGGAAAAGCTCATGAAAGACAAAATTTTTGGTGTCCTGCAGAGAGTAGGACGAAGCTTCATGCTTCCAATCGCAATCCTTCCGGTAGCAGGCTTGCTTTTAGGACTCGGAAGCTCATTCACCAACACCACAACAATTGAGACCTATGGTTTACAGTGGCTGCTCGGAGATAAGACTATACTCCATGCACTTCTTGTAATCATGAATGCGGTCGGAAGTGCCATATTCGATAACCTTACTTTCTATGGTGCACCAAAGATTGTAGCAAGTCAGGTTTAAAGGAGGTATTATCGTAGGTGTAGCCGGTGGAGTACTCGGTATTGTTGGAATGTTTGTAATTCCCGGTTATCCGGCAAACAACATTCTTGATGCAATAGCCGTTGGCATTGTGTCGGGCATGGCAAGTACCGGTGTTAATCAGATTTACAAGCAGATAAAGAAAAATGCTTGACATCAATAAGCAAGCCATGAAGTACGCGCTTCAAGGTCAAACAGTCACAGTTTATGAAAAAGACGAGGACGGAAATCTAAAGTTTTACGAAACAGAGGACGGAGAGAAGATATATTACACCCATGAGGAAACAGGCTTTTCGGAGCCGGTTGATTTTAGGACGAATATATCATTTGACGGAGGAGAAGCGCAGAACAAGGAATATGGCTTTAATACGGCTGACTTTGATGCTGTTTTGCTGACAGACAGAGGAGAATACCCTTTTAA
>ENA-OOWO01002687-OOWO01002687.1-human-gut-metagenome-genome-assembly--contig:-NODE-2687-length-10035-cov-1.379359_pt1 | contig 10035 bp, 9 predicted proteins | sample MGYA00241579_ERZ501327 | MGnify/ENA primary metagenome ERZ501327 (study PRJEB25962, sample SAMEA2042836) | human gut metagenome | biome: human gut; feature: human-associated habitat; material: faeces...
CAAGGGTCGCACGGTAAGTAGATACCTTCTCAATTGCAGCATCTATAGACTTCATTGCCTTGAATGCATTTGTCGTATTATCAACTGCGATCTGAGCAATAGTTAATGCTGTCGCTGTCATAGTCATCTGTAAAACAGTCATTGCGTTGGATGCATCTGCAGAAGCACCGATGAAGAAAGTCAGGTTCTTCCCTTTCGTCTTCGTATCAGGATTTAAAGGTTTCTCACCGTTGAACTCTGTAGTAGTAGCGATACGGGTGATCTCTTTATTCAGTGCATCAATCTCAGCCTTGATGTTGTCTCTTGCAGTTTTGGTATAAGTACTATTTGCTGCCTGGGTAGTCAGAGTCTTCATACGCTGAAGCATGGAGTGGGTCTCTGTCATAGCACCTTCTGCTGTCTGGATCAGACCAACTGCATCGTTTGCGTTGTTTACAGCCTGGTTTAAACCATTGATCTGGGAACGCATGGTCTCGGAAATAGCCAGACCTGCTGCGTCATCGCCTGCACGGTTGATCTTGTAACCGGAAGACAGCTTCTCTAAGTTTTTGCTCAATGCACTCTGGTTGGTACTTAAGTTTCTGTAAGAATTGATCGCTGCAATATTATGCTGAATTACCATAATGAATTCCTCCTTTTATAAAAGAAAATATGGCAGTGGACTCCTTTCCTCTGTCTTCTATTGTCCCAAGGGCCCTTTCTGGAACAGCAGAATTTTCTTTCTATATATATATATCGTCTTATGTTAAAAAAACATAAGCCTGTTTTTCATTATTACTTTCATTTTTATTTTAAAAGTTCAAGTATGGTCTGAGGGAGATTATTTGCATTTGTAAGCATCATATTAGAGGACTGTAGGACGATGTTACTGCTGGTGTATTTTGTGATCTCCTCTGCCATATTGGTATCACGGATCTGGCTTTCTGCCGCCTGCATGTTTTCACTTGTAACACTTAAATTATTGTGGGTGTGATCCAGATGCATATAAGCAGCTCCAAAAGATGCCCTGACCTTAGAAACAGCCTCTATCGCGTTTTCAATGTATCCCACAGATTCTTGTCCCTTTTTTACATCGGAAAAATCTGTCTGATCCAGCTGTAGTTCCCTACTTCCTATATAATAGCGTTCTACATCCAGAACTTCTCCAGCCTGAGTAGAACCGCCGATCTGGAGCGGGATCGTATCGTCCAGCTCTGGCGGCTGCCAAAGCGGGGGATCTGTATTTGTATTGGCATCTGCCCTGGAAAACAGGGAGATTCCTCCAAAATTAGTGGTAGAACCAATCCTGTCAATCTCCTCAAGGATATGGTCTTTTTCCATGTTCAAGGTTTCCCTGTTGGATTGATCGTAAGTTCCATTTGCAGATTTTAAAGCCAGAGTCTTCAGTCTCTGGAGCATGGAATGGACCTCTGTCAAAGCGCCATCTCCTACATTGGTAAGTCCGATGCCGTCATCAATGTTTTTCATCGCCTGGTTCAGGCTGTTGATCCTGCTGCGCATACCTTCCGAGATCGCCAGTCCAGCTGCATCATCTCCCGCCCGGACGATCCGAAAGCCGGAAGACAGCTTTTCAAGGGACTTTTTCAGCTTTCCTGTTTCGATCCCCTGATTTCTGGCAGCATTTATGGATGCTATGTTATTCTGCACCTGCATGATGTTTCACCTTCCTTTGTATCTTCTATGAATATCATCAAATAACCATTTGTTTTTATTATCGGCAAAATGCCTTATTTTATTGATATCAGGGTCAAAAGGCCGGAATTGCGGGAGTGCAAAGCACGCAGCAATCCGGTATCTGTCTGTCAGATCAGCGTACCCGTATCCTTTCCCATATTCATCATCATCTGAAGACGGAGGATCTGCACCATATTAGACCAGTCTTCCCCGGAAAGGTTCTCTCCCTTTCCTGCTGCCAGAAGTGTACCAAGGCTGCCGGCGCCGAACAGACCTGTATTTCCCGCAAAGCTGCCTAAAAGACTGCCTGCTGTCAGACTGCTTCCTGTAAGGCCACTTCCTATAAGGCTACTCACTGCTGTACTGCCGGATGTTTTCCCATATGTTCCGGTACTCACCGTACGTCCTGCCAGGATCGTATTGTTTCCCGTATAATCTGCCATGATCTTTTTTACATAATTCTGGGTTTCTTTATATGGTGGGATGCCTCCGTATTTGGTCACACTGTTCGGACCTGCGTTATAAGCTGCCAGTGCAAGGCTTACGTCTCCTCCGAACCGGTCCAGATTTTGTTTTAAGTATTTTGCCCCTCCAAGGATATTTTGTCTGGCATTGTAAGGATCGCTTACTCCAAGAGAACGGGCTGTTCCCGGCATCAGCTGCATCACGCCCATAGCCCCTGCTTTGGATACAGCCTTTGGATTAAACCCTGACTCCGCCTTTGCCACCGCCCTGAGAAGTTTAGAAGGGATCTGATATAAAGCAGAAGCTTCTTCGAAAATAGAATCCATATCTTCTTTTATGGCATTCAGCCCATTTTTCAGTATCCCCTGAAATTCCTGGACCGGTGTTGTCTTCTGTGTCTGATCTGCTGCCTGTGCAGCTAACTTTACTCCATCTCCTGTTATCGGTGCTAAACTCATATTTCTTACTCCTTTCGGCCTGCGCCGTCTGCTCCAAGGTACCAGCCGTCCTGAGAACGGTTTACTGCCATAGACCCATCGTTATTTAAATAATACCAGATATTTTTATCATACAGCCAACCGGTCTTCATATCCCCATCCGGGTTTAAGTAATACCATTTTCCGTTTCCTGTGTTCACCCATCCGGTCTTCATACATCCATTTCCATCAAAATAATACCATTTTCCACCATACAGGAACCATCCCCTGGTACGGTTTCCTTCAGCGTTAAAGTAGTACCATATACCTCCCACCAGCTTCCAGGTATTGACTGCCAGAGTACCATCCGGCATAACAAAGTTGTCTCCCTTTAGAGAACCTGCTACGCCTGGACCAGTACTGCAGCTCTGGGAAGTTGCTGCATGTTCTTTCTTCTCTTCCTCACTGTCATCTATATCCTGTTCCTGTGATGTAACAAATTCCCCTTCTTTTAAGTATTTTTTCTGTTCTGCCGTAACCGGGACCGCTTTTACCTGATAATAGTAGATCTTGTCCGGATCTGTCATGTACTCCTTTAAGCTGACAGAGTTACCTGTAACTGTCATCCGTTTCACCACTTTATCATTTCCATATAAAGTCAGGGTATAGCCCGGAGCATAGTCTACCTTCTTCCACACTGCCTTTTCTGAGTCAAGTGAGCTCCAGCCTGCTAAAGCTGTGTCACCCAGAACAGTGACCGGCGTATAGTTCACCTTTACCTGCATGGTGGTATTATCCAGGGCTTTCGCCGATACAAAATCAGCCCCGGTCACACGGCATTTGGATCGTCCAAGGGACACAGGGAAATACTTTCCCTGTGCAGCATCCACAGTGATCTCCATCCGTACCTTTTTACCAGGTTTCCAGTTTTCATATTCTGTTTTGTAATAAATATCCCCAATGGATACCCCTGATCCGCTGATGGTGATCTGGGGCTGTGGTATTTCCTCCGGATCTCCAAACGTGGTGTCAAATTTAATACTCATGGTCTCGATGATGCTGCTCTCTGCCCCATAAGCTGTATACATATGAAAGATTCCCCCTGGCACAGACTGCAAGCTTCCTGTGCTAAGCAGCAGTCCTGTTCCGGCACAAAGGAGTATTTTTCTGATCATTTTCATTTCCATTCCTCACATATCTTTACCTGTACCAGATCCCGTCCTCATTAACATAAAATCCATTGATATACTGGTTTTTTGCCATTTCACCTGAATCCGGCCAAAAATAATACCAATTCCCGTCAACCTGATACCAGCCGGTAGCCATAACTCCGTCAGCATCCAGGAAATAAGTTTTCCCTTCCCGGATCAGCCAGCCGGTAAACATGGCTCCCTGAAGGCTGTTGTCAAGTGTGTTTAAGTAATACCAGGAACCATTCTGTTCCAGCCAGCCGGTATATAAGGAGCCGTCTTCTCTGAAAAAGTAATAATCCGCCCCTATGATCTTCCAGCCTCCATAAGCCATAGTTCCCTGTGTATACCCATTTTCCGTTAATGGCCAGAAATAATACCACTGTCCATTGATCTTTGCCCATCCGGTTGCCATTTCCCCGGTACCATACAGGTAATACCAGTCATTTGCCAGCTTCTGCCAGCCGGTGAGCATCGTGCCATTGACATCAAAATAATACCAGTATCCGTTGATCGACTGCCATGTACCCCGGCATATAGAGCCATCCGGAAATCTGTAATTCCATATATTGTCTTTTTTTACCCAGCCTACTTTATCTGTGGTTCCGCGCTTTGCAGAAGGATTTTTTGTCTGCTGGCCTTTACCATCTGATACATACCGGTCTGTAATGGAAAGCTCCCCGGATTCTATCCATTCGCTTTTTCCACCATATTTTTTTTTGGGATCCGTTCCCGGTACTGTGCGTACCTTAAAGGTATACTCTCCTGTTTTTGTCATATATGGATAAAAATTATACTGGACTGCACTGGTCTGGGAGACGCTGTAAACTTTCGATTTTCCTCTGTAAAGCTGCACTTCGTAATAACCGGAGGTGTTATCCGGCTTTTCCCATTTCGCCTGTCCCAGGCTTTTTTCATTCCACCAGGCATCTTCCGGAGCAGCATAGTCTCCTTTGATCCCTTTTACCCGCAGGGTAACTACCAGTTCATCTCCATCTCGTCTGGCAGACACAAATGTGCCCCCACTGATCTTTACATTCGCTTTTTTATAGCTGGAAACAAAATAATCTTCACTGACATCTTCCGGTTCCAGGGTGACTTTCATCTGAGGCTCTTCAGCAGCTTTCAGTTCATTGGAGCTTTTATCCGTCCATTCGGCCTCGGAAACGCTGTATTTACCTCCACTTGCATCTACTGCCACTTCTCCATCTGAAACCGTGGTCGTTTCCAGTTTTATATCCGGAAGCTTGCTGCCTGCTTCCAGCTTGGATGTAACACGGATATTTACTGTTTTAATCTCTTTTGCTGCTGCAAAAGCATCTATCTTTCCCCATTGGAACAGCAAGGCTCCCGAAAGAAGGAGCAGAAACATTCCCCGTCCGTGTCTGGATCTTCTGTCAGATATTTTCAGCTTTTTCTTCATTTTCTTTTTCCTCCGGTGACGGCACATATCCTAAAAAGTAAATATAGATCTCTATGATCGCCTGATATAATTCTTCCGGCACAGCCGCTCCCAGCTGTAATCTGCTTAAAAGAGTTGCAAGAGAGTCATCCTCATAAACCGGAACCCCTGATTTTCTGGCTGCTTCCGTGATCTTTTCTGCCATATATCCCATTCCGGAAGCAACGATCACCGGGGCAGTGTCCTTTTCCGGCGAATATTGAAGCGCAACTGCCTTTTGCTCTAATAACCGCTCAAACGCTGACATTAATACCATTCTCCTTTTTTCTTATCTTTGGAAAAACATCCAGCAGACGGTAATGAGCTTTCCGTTCCTGCACCTGCATCATTTTCACGCGCATCCCGTTTCTGGCACATATTTCCTGAAGCTTTGCCTGTATCTCTCCGGCTCCGGCAGAAAGATTTTTAGGAACTCCCAGCTCCATGGATATTTTATGATCCTGGAGATCTGCCAGAAGCTGGAAATCTCCCAATCCCCTGATCTCAAAGTCCACCAGAAGGCGTATTTTCCTGCCTCCATCTTTCTCTTCTTCTTTTTTCTCTGCATCCGGATCGATCCAAAATTCAGATACTGCCTCTTTTCCCTGATATTGAAAAGGAAGGATAAAATGATTGACAGGCATATATACGCTTTCGTTTACCAGCATCCCACGCATCAGCTGGTAAAAATCCTGTACCTGTTCCAGCCCGGCTTCTCCTTTTGCTCCTCTTTCCACAAGTGCGCCAAAGATATCTCCATAAATATTTCCTTTTTTTCCTTCTGAACCGGTAAGTACAGCATACAGTTCTTCAGGCTCTGTTTCAAAAAAACGTTTAAAATCCCTATTAGCTGCCATTTGTTCAAAAAGGCTCCTGAGAAGGACACTGCTTCCGTTTTCATAACGTGCCCCATAAAGGATCAGCTGGATCACGCTGCTTCTTACATTGCCATAATCATGAGTACGGGAAATATATCTTGAAAGAAAGGGGACCAGCTTCTGAAACAGAACCTGGGAATTTTCCTTCGTTTCCCCATTTTCTGCCTTCCAGTCCAGCTGATCCAGAATTGATGCATATTCCTGTCTTGCAGAGGTGTAAAGCATTCCTTTTATTTCATCTGTCAGTTCCTGCATCTGCCCTAAAAGATGCTCACCACTGGAATAATTATTGAATACCTGAAGGAATTTGAGGGCTGTTTCCTGCAGGCCTCTGTTTCCTTCCTGCTGCAAAAGAGTTCTCAGGTTTTCAAAGAAAGTACCGGAAAATTTAGTCTGTCCCTGCATTTTTAAAAAATCCAGCAGCTGGCCAGAATCTTCAAAACTGGCAGAATCCAGCAGCTGCTGCACCATTTTACCCAGACCTTCATCACCTTTAGCGATAAAGGCTCCATCCCGGAACAGGATCCGGCCCAGGGAATCCTTTATTTCATTTTCCTGCCCCAGCTTCTGAAGAAAGTCAGTATAATTTCCCTTATAATTGCGGATGCTGAAGCCACTTTCATTTTCCTGGTCACCAGCGGTACCGCTTTTCTGTCCATCTGCCCGCACTACGCGAGATGGGTCAGAAGGATTCTGGATCTGGGAACTGTTCAGGGCGCTTTGCTGCTCCTGGCCTATATGGACATTTCTATTATCTATATATGTAGAAGGATCTGTTACCTGTAATATATTAGACATGTTTTATCCCTTTTCTTTTTGATTCTATATATTGTAATAATATGAGTTTATCCTGCATACTTTCATATGTATATTTAATCGGCGTTTTCCCATTTTTTATAATTATTATTTTTCTTATATTTTCAAGAAAAAAGGCGATAATTTACATAGATATAGATTCAGTAAGCATGTGAAAATCACAGGATACTTTTGTGGTCCTGCCGTTTTATTTTAAGGTGAGGAGTAATTGTATGAAAATTCAAAATTTTATCCAGGAGCAAATACATATGGAACATGTACCAATGAGACAAAGCAATATTGCTTTGTCTGATAATATTTCTGCAAAACCGGCTGATCTTGACCGAGCCAGTTTTGAATACACCGAAGGTATTTCGGCTGATGAAACACTTTTCGCACGCTCTCTGGCCCACAGCATTACAGAAGATGTCTGCCGCGAGAAAGGCGTTTCCGTTGAAAAGGTTGCCCAACTGAAAAAACAGGTTGAGGAAGGAACCTACGAACCGGATCCCATGGCCATTGCAAGGGCCATGTATGATCTATGAGGGCGCCTGAAAGCCTGATCCCGGTATTAGAACAGCTGTGTACTGTATTAGAACAGCTATGCCAGGTTGAGGCTGATAAACTAACCGTTATTTCAGCTGATCATCCCGACCAGCTGGAATCTCTTTTAAATGATGAAAACATGCTTTTACTGCAGCTGCGCGGACTAGATAAAAAACGAAGTGATCTTCTTCGCAAGTCGGGTCTTGAGGGCCTTACTTTCCGCCAGATTTTGATGCAGGAGGACAGCGAGGAGGTTGTGGCACTTCTTTCGCCGATCCTGGAACGGTTATCCAGCCAGGCTGAAAAGCTGAAAAAGATAAAAGGCGGCACAGACCGTCTGATCCGGATCCGCATGAAGCAGTTAGAACAGCGCCTTTCCGGTGCGAAGCAGAGCGATCCTCATGTTTATGACAAATATGTCTGATAAAACTGTGGGGACTGCAGGATACTTATATTTTGGAGGTAATAATATTTTATGGTAAGAGCAACTTTTTCCGGTTTTAATACCGCTCTGTCCGCTCTCCAGGCCAACCAGAAACGCCTGGATATTACAGGACAGAATTTGTCAAATATGAATACTGCCGGATATACCAGGCAGCAGTTAGAGGCATCCAGCCTTAATTATACGAATCCTGTTTCCCATTATTCTAATGGGAATGAAACTGCAGTAGGCTTTGGGGTAAGCATGAACCGGGTCTCACAGATCAGAGATCCTTATCTGGATATCCAGTACCGCAGCCAGTCTGCTGACTGCAGCTATACCAATCGTTTACAGACTGCCCTTAATTCCCTGTCAAAGGTACTGGACGAAACAACCATTTCCGGCATCCGCAAGGCATTTGATGATGTCCAGTCTACCCTTACAAGCATGCAGGATCCTGCAAAGGTATCCGATCCCATCTATGAAAGTGAGCTGCGCTCTAAAATGCAGTCTGTATGTAACCTTTTTAACCAGGCATCCAGACAGATCACACAGGCCGAACAGAATGAATTTCAAAGGCTCACAGGGGAAGGCAGCAGTGAACAGGGCGATGTGCAGAAGATCAATGACATCCTCCGCCAGATCGGCGACCTGAACGTGCAGATCAAACGTAACCAGGTTGCCGGTCATCCTTCTCTGGAACTGCAGGATGAACGTAATCTTCTCCTGGATGAGCTTTCCGGTTATATTCCTGTTGAAACAAGATATTACAAGGATGATGCCCATTCCGGGAATAACGCCTATGACTATGATGCAAATGGTGCTGTGATCGGCAAGAAGGATTGGCCTGATGACCTGGAAGTGAGCATGAATTATATTGATGCCCAGGGAAAGAGCCAGAAGCTGATCCTGGTAAATGGATCTGACATTGGTGCTGACGGTCTCACAAAAAACTACGGTCAGTTAAGTGTGTTAAAAGGCGATCACCAGACAGCTGCTTCTGTTTCTGATCCTACAAACATTTCCATCAAGTTTGAAAAAGCCCCCAGCTATAAAGGGAATGGACAGGCTGCAAATGATATATACGCAGAGTTAAAAGGCATCCATTTTGAAGGCGGCTCTCTTCAGGCAAGCCTGGATATGCTCCAGAAAACAGGTACCGGCAATGTGATAAATGGATCTACTGCTGTGGATGATGTCCGTGGATACCAGTATTACTCAGAAAAACTGGATCAGTTAGCTTTAACTTTCGCAAATTCCATGAATGACATAAACAATGGCAAAAACCACACGGATCAGAATCTTTTATCTAATTCCACCGATGACTCAACAAATAATATAACAGCCGGAAATATCGGTATCAGCAAAGGCTGGACCAGTGGAACGATCCATATTTCTACAGACGGCACCAACCGCACAGATACAATCCTTGATATGATCGCAGCTATGAAGGATACCAAGAAATTGAACGGAAAAACATTTGCTGATTATATGAATAACCTTTCCACCCAGCTGGCATCTGATTCCAGCTCCAACCAGACTGCATTAAAGACGGGCACAACTGTTTTAAACAGTATCCAGGACTCCAGAGACTCTCTTTCCGGTGTCAGCCTGGATGAAGAAGCAACCAATATGATGGCCTACGTTTCAGCCTATAATGCTGCTTCCCGTCTGATGACTGCCCTTGATGAAGTGTTGAATACCCTGATCAGTAATACTGGTGCATAAATATAAGGAGGATTAATAAATTATGAGAGTTGTACGTTCATCTGTTTACCGCAGGTATACTTCTTCTTTAAATGATCTTCAAAGCAATCTGAATAAAAGCATGAACAAGGTTTCTACCGGCGCTGCTTATGAAACAGCTGCTGATAATCCTCTTGCTTATTATCAGGGAAAGAAAATGGATCATTTATATCAGGATGCAAAGAGTAAAAGTTCTATTTTAGGTGATATTAAAAACCGTCTGTACCAACAGGAGCAGGGCGCAAGGGATATCCAGAAAACTTTAAGCAACAGTAAGACTTCCATGCAGTATCTGCTGGATTCCTCCCATAACAGCTCAAAAACTTCTGTCCAGACAAAAAGAGATGCTCTTCTTCAGGATGTGCAGAGCATGGTCAGCAATCTGAACAGCCAGTATCAGGATTTTTATATTTATGGCGGAAATGATATTACAACATCTCCATTTTCTTTAATACCGATAGAA
>ENA-OOWO01002693-OOWO01002693.1-human-gut-metagenome-genome-assembly--contig:-NODE-2693-length-10023-cov-1.799860_pt1 | contig 10023 bp, 8 predicted proteins | sample MGYA00241579_ERZ501327 | MGnify/ENA primary metagenome ERZ501327 (study PRJEB25962, sample SAMEA2042836) | human gut metagenome | biome: human gut; feature: human-associated habitat; material: faeces...
TTTTCCAACAAACCTTGACGGACAGGATTTCCCGTCAGGATGATTTTCTCTTTCGGGAAAAAACGCTCCATTCCGTCGTAAGCCACACAAATCTTGTCGGCCCGCTTGGCCAGCAACTTATTGGTCACTCCGGCATACGAATTCTGCTCCTGTATCAATGTGGGGATTCCCATCGCCTCGGCCACATTCAACGTGGGACCGCTGGCATATCCTCCCACTCCCACGGCCGCCATCGGCCTGAAATCACTGATAATCTTCCTCGCCATTCTCCGGCTTTTCCAAATCTTGAAAAGCACGGCAATATTCTTCAGCAAATGCTTGCGGTCGAAACCGCAAATCGGCAATGCCTTGATAGGATAACCGGCAGCCGGAACACGCTGCATCTCCATCCGCCCCTCGGCTCCGACGAACAATATCTCGGCTTCCGGATGCTGCGATTTGATGGCATTCGCAATGGACACGGCAGGGAATATATGTCCGCCCGTTCCTCCTCCGCTCACGATAATCCTTAACTCTTCTCTCATGAAACTGAATTTTATCAGCAAAAATAATAATAAATCCGGTATTTCTATCCTTTTTTCTTCCTAATTTTATTCCGGATAAGAATTATTCCTTACAAAATCATTTGATTCCGCCCATTGTCCCACCCACTTGCGGCAAACGTTTTTTCAATCTGCGCCAAATGATTTTTCATTCTCAGTCGAACGATTTTTCAATCTCCTGAGACCGGTTTTCCAATCTACGGCAAGAAATCCAAAGAATACAACCTCTTGAAAACAAGCCTTCTATACACGAAACCACCCACAAGCTTTCCACAAAGGGCAAGCAGCGGATGGAGAATCATAAATCATGACATAAAGGAAAGTCCGTTCCCTTCCCGGGAACATTACCGTCCCTCATGTGAATCTTTCTTCAATCTTCAGTTTCTTCCGTTACCTGGGGCTTTTTCTTGGCCGAACGGCTTACGCTCAGGATGACTCCCATATACACGCAATTAATCAAAGTGGAGGTACCCCCTTTACTGATTAGCGGCAAGGGTTGCCCCGTCACCGGAAAGACCCCGACGGCCACTGCCATATTAATCATGGCTTGCGTGACGAGCATCAACGATAGCCCCATCACAAGGAAAGCCGGGAAGTTCCGCTCGCACCGGCTGGCTATCCTGGCCGACCGGAAGAGCAACACGATATACAGGAACATGACGAAAGCTCCGCCGCCCAATCCGAGTTCCTCTATGACGATGGCATAAATAAAGTCGGAAAACGACTGTGGCAGGAAATCGCGTTCCACGGAATTTCCCGGCCCCCGGCCTATCACATTACATGTGGCAATGGCTATCTTGGCATGCGTCACCTGCGGATTCTTGGTCAGGTCGTAATCCGCCGCATCCTCCGGTATATTCCCATGCCCGCGTACACGACTGGCCCACGTAGGCAAACGGTGCAAGCCGGGCCATTCGCTCATGGATTCTGTCGTAGAGTCCGGTGCAAAACGCAAAAATGAGAACAAACCGGCTCCGGCAATAACGATAATGCCCAATAAGGTGCCCAACTGTTTCCAAGGTATCCCGCCTATGAACATCATCACCAAAATGACCAGGAAAGTCATGGCGGCCGTAGAGAAGTTTTCGGGGACAATCAGCGCACAGATTACCATCGAAACGCCCATAATCCACTTGAACGCACGACGTTGCGCACCGGCCTCGTCACGCATGCTCGAAAGAATCATGGCTGTCGTGGCTATCAATACGCCTTTGGCTATCTCGGAAGGCTGAAAACCGATACCGCCCACCTCAAGCCATCGGCTCGCGTTGTTCACCTTCGTGGTGAACATGGCTATCCCAAGCAAGAATACGGACAACGGTATGCCGGCCAAAGGTATCAACTTAAAATAACGGCACGGTATCTTATGCACCAAAATCGTGGCCAACACGCCTACGACGAAATATGAGGCATGCTGCAGAATCGGCTTCCAATAATACCCTGTCTTGTAACTCATATTACTGGAGGCACTATACACTTCTATGATGGATATCATGCCGAGGAAGAACAAAATCATCCAAATGACCTTGTCACCTTCGAACAGGCTCCACTTCTTTAAAACTTTTACAGGTGTGACCATCCTTTCGCTCCCTTACTTTACAACGCCCTTACCAATGATTTGAACTGTTCGCCACGGTCTTCCATGTTCTTGAACAAATCGAAGCTGGCACAACAAGGGCTCAACAATACGGTATCGCCGGGACGGGCCATTCTGTAACATGCCTCCACGCAGTCTTTCATGCTATGGGTGTCGGCAATGGGAATACCGAATGAATCGAAAAAGGCATGCAGTTTCCCGTTGTCTGCCCCAAGGAACACCAGTCCCACACATTTTTTCCGCACCAGTTCGGCTATGGCCTCATAATCATTCCCTTTGTCTTTTCCTCCCAAAATCAATACCGTGGGCGTTTTCATGCTCTCCAATGCGTACCAACAGGCATCCACGTTGGTGGCCTTGGAATCGTTGATATAATCCACGCCACGCACACGCACCACTTTCTCCAAGCGGTGTTCCACGCCTTCAAAATCACTCAGGCTCTGACGAATCACCTCGTTCTTCACCCCGGCAATGTCGGCCGTGATGCCTGCCGCCAAAGAGTTATACATATTGTGCTTCCCGGTCAAAGCCAATGACTCCTGTTCCATGTTGAACGGCGTGGGGTATTCTATCACATATTGCCCGTCGGCCAGATAACCTATCATCCCTTCTTTCTTCAAGATGGAGAACGGACACTTCTTGGCCTTGATTTGGTATTTCTCCAATTCTTTCCGGATAATCGGGTCGTCATTCCAATAAACGAAGGCATCCGTCTCTTCCTGGTTCTGCAAGATGCGCATTTTGGCATCCACATAATTCTGCATGCAATGGTCGTAACGGTCCAGATGGTCGGGCGTGATGTTGAGCAATACGGCAATGTTGGCCCGGAAACGGTACATGTTGTCCAACTGGAAACTGCTCAGTTCTATCACATAGTAGTCATAATCTTTCTCGGCTACCTGCAGGGCCAGGCTTTGGCCGATATTCCCGGCCAACCCGACATTGTAACCCGCTTTCTTGAAGATATGGTAAATCAAGGATGTCGTGGTAGTCTTGCCGTTGCTGCCCGTAATGCAAATCATCTTGGCATGCGTATAACGTCCCGCAAACTCGATTTCCGAAATGATAGGGATACCGGCCTCTTTCACTTTCAACACCATCGGGGCATCTTCCGGTATGCCCGGGCTTTTTATCACCTCGTCCGCATTCAGGACTAATCCTTCCGTATGGCCGCCGTCTTCCCACGCAATCCCGTAACGGTCCAACATGTCTACATAATGAGGTTTGATTTTTCCCATATCGGAAACAAAGACATCAAAGCCTTTTTTCTGAGCCAGCACTGCAGCACCCACGCCGCTTTCGGCCGCTCCCAATATTACCATTCTTTTCCCCATAGCTTCTTCCTTATCTAATTTTTAACGTTATAATCGTCATGGCCGCCAAGATGATCGTGATAATCCAAAAACGGACCGTAACTTTCGACTCTAACCAACATCCTTTAGGCCAGTTGCACAGCACTTTCACGTCCGGAGCCAACTGCCCCGGGCGCACCCGGAAAGTATCATGGATCGGGGCTCGCTTGAACACTCTTAACTTCAGTCCTTTCCGGTTCCCCCATTTCGCATAGTTCACTTGCAGAATCACGCTCAGGCTCTCCATCAGGAACACGAAACACATCAAGGGGATAAGCAATTCTTTATGTATGATGATGGCCGTCACGGCAATGATGCCTCCAATGGACAAACTGCCCGTATCCCCCATGAATATCTGGGCAGGATAGGCGTTATACCACAAGAAACCGACCAATGCCCCGACAAAAGCACAGATGAAGATGACCAGTTCCTCCGAACCGGGTATATACATGATATTCAGATAACTGGCAAAGGCTATATGACTGGACACGTAGGCCAATACGCCCAACGCCACACCGATAATAGCCGAATTGCCCGCCGCCATGCCGTCCATGCCGTCGTTCAGGTTCGACCCGTTGGACACGGCTACCACGACCAAGGTCGTCATGATCACAAACAAGAACCACCCGGCAGCCGTCTTGTATTTTCCGCAAAAGCTCATCATCTCGGCATAATCCAAATTGTTGTCCTTCACGAACGGAATCGTGGTAATAGTCGATTTCACTTTCTCGCTTTTGTGCACAACGACTTCTGTATTGCCCAAGCGCTGTGTCGAAACATTCTCCCGGATCACTGCGTCGGGACTAAGCCACAATGTCAGGCCGACAAAAAGTCCCAAAAGGGTCTGTCCCGCCAACTTGTAAATGGGGCGCAAACCATCCTTGCTTACTTTCATCTTGATATAGTCGTCCGCAAACCCCAAAACGCCCAACCACACAGTCGTAATCAGCATCAGTATCATATAGATGTTACGCAAACGCCCGAAAAGCAAACAGGGGATGATGATGGACACAATGATAATGACACCGCCCATCGTGGGCACACCCTTCTTCTCCACACCATAGGGATCTATGGAAGCATCGCGTTGCGCCTCACTCACGTTGTGGCGTTTCATCCATTTGATGAAGTATTCCCCGAACCAGACGGAAATGACCAACGACAGAATCAAGGTCAGCAAAGCCCGGAAAGAGATGTAGGTCCACATGTGCGAACCGGGAATCCCGTACTCTCCTAAAAATCGAAACAAATAATACAACATGCGCGCAACGGTTAAATGCCAAATACTCCTTTTATTACCTCATGGTCGTCAAAATGATGCTTCACGCCTTTCACCTCCTGGTAATCTTCATGCCCCTTCCCGGCCACCAACACCACATCGCCGGGACGTGCCATCATGCAGGCCGTACGGATGGCCTCCTTACGGTCGACAATGGAGATTACCTTGCGCATTTGCTCCTTGTCCAGTCCGGCCAACATATCGTTGATAATTTCCTGCGGCTCTTCGAAACGCGGATTGTCACTGGTAATGATTACCCTATCGCTGTTTTTCACTGCTTCCTGCGCCATAATCGGACGCTTGCCCTTGTCACGATTGCCTCCGGCTCCGCAGACCGTAATGACTTCGCCGCGCCGTTTCAGTATTTCGTTCACGGTCGACAACACATTGACCAACGCATCCGGCGTATGGGCGTAATCGACAATGGCAGTCACTCCTTCCTTCGAACGAATCGTCTCGAAACGTCCGTTCACCGGGCGCAATGTACTAAGGGCTACCAGAACGTCTTCAGCCCCGCGCCCCATACAAACGGCTGCAGCGTACACAGCTAACAAGTTGGATACATTGAAACGGCCTATGAAAGGGACGCTCACCTCTTTGCCATTGACATCCAAGCACATTCCTTCAAACGACTCTTCCAACACTTTTGCCTTGAAATCGGCAGCCGCACGCAAAGAATAAGTCTTCACGACGGCCTTTGTGTTCTGCACCATGATCATTCCGTTACGGTCATCGACATTCGTCACGGCAAAAGCCCCCTTGGGCAAACCGTCGAAAAATGCCTTCTTGGCATCGCGGTAGTTCTCGAATGTCTTATGGTAATCCAGATGGTCGCGCGTAAGGTTCGTAAAAATACCTCCTGCGAACTTCAGACCTGCGATACGGTGCTGGGCCACGGCATGCGAACTGACTTCCATGAAAGCATATTTGCATCCTTCGTCTGCCATACGCCCCAACAAACGGTTCAACGTAATCGGGTCTGGCGTGGTATGCTCTGTCGGGACAGCCTCGTCATCTATATAGTTGCAAACCGTGGAACAAAGTCCGCACTTATAACCGAACACCCGGAACATATTATATAATAAGGTGGCAATCGTAGTTTTCCCGTTCGTACCGGTCACTCCGACAAGTTGCAATTTGGGTCACCGTAAAACACCGTAGCCAACCGCCCCACCGCACTTTCGGAATCCTTCACTTGTACGTACGTCACCCCTTCAGCCTGCACCTCCGGCCATGCTTCGCACACTACGGCCACGGCTCCTTTCTCTATCGCCTTGCCGATATAAGCGTGACCGTCGGCCTGCGTCCCTTTGACGGCGACAAACAAATCGCCCGGCTGCACAAGCCGGGAATCCATATTGATTCCCGTAATGTTCCGTGCGGTATCGCCTTCGACCCGTACGACACTCACGCTTTTCAGCAAAATATCCAACTCCATCATCATGCTTCCCTCTTATCTTTTTAATTTAATCTGTATGGTTTGCCCTTTCTTATATTTGACGTACGGCGGGATGCTCTGCGAAACCACACGCCCCACGCCTTCCAATTTCACTTTCAATCCCCGGCTCTCCAACATATACACGGCGTCTTTCGCCCCCATGCCTTTCACGTCCGGTACGATTTCCATCGGCGTATTGTCACCGCGCAACGTCACGGCATTCCCGCTGTTCACCGCTTTCCCCCAAACGCTCTTTCCACCTTTGTCCGTGCTCCAGTCTTGTTTAAAAGGAATATCCAGTTCTTTCAGTACTGCCCGCGTGGCATTCAAGTCACCGTCCAACACATCCGGGACGAAGACGGAAGCCGAATCTGATGCTTCCGACACATCGCGATATACCCCTTTCGCCATGACGCTTTGGGCAATCTCGCTGAACACCGGACCGCAATGCCCCCCTCCCGAAGCAGGCAGGCCAGACTTTTGTATCGCGACGATGCAACTGTATTTCGGCCGGTCTGAAGGATAATAGCCGCAGAAACTGATAAGATATTTCATCCGGCCTCCATGATAGCCGCCCTTGCCTTGGGCCACTTGTGCCGTACCGGTTTTCCCCGACACCTTGAAATCCTTGCATCCGGCTTTCTTGCCCAGTCCCTTACTTACTACCATTTCCAGTATTTCCTGAATGTCGTTCAGGGTCTTCGGAGAGCATATCCGCTCTTTGATGACTTCCACCGGGAATTCGCGCACGATTTCGCCATTCTTCCGGACGGCTTTTACAAAACGCGGACGTACCATCTTTCCTCCGTTGGCTATGGCATTATAGAAAGTCAATGTGGCTATCGGCGGTATCTGGGTCTCATACCCGATGCTCATCCACGGCAAGGCCGTCTTCGACCAATTGCTGCCGTCCTTCTTCGGGCGGCGCACCCGCGGCTCTCCGCTTCCCATCAAAGGTATATTCAGGGGAATGCCCACTCCTTCACGATACAGCCCGTCCACGAATTTTTCCGGATGGTCTTTATAGTTGTCGTCTATCAAGCGGCTGACCCCGATATTGGAAGAATACATCAGCACTTCAGGCACACTGATTCTTCCGTAACCGCCACGCCGCCAGTTGTGATCCTTCATCACCCGCCCGTGCATCTCCCACTGTCCGTTACCGGTGTCTACGAAATCATTCTTCGAAATCTTTCCGTCCTCCAGTGCCACCATGATGGACGCGGTCTTAAAAGTAGAACCGGGCTCCATTAAGTCAGACACGGCGTTGTTCTTTACCTCGCGATACTCGCCATCCGCACATTTCGTCATGTTCACAATGGCCTTCACATCTCCCGTGGCCACCTCCATCAGCACCACCACGCCCACGTCGCCATTGATGTTTTTCAACTGTTTCAACAACGCCTTTTCCGCCGCATCCTGCATGGACATATCGATGGTCGTTTCAATATCATTACCATCCACCGGAGGGGCATCCACCAGACTCAACCACTTGTTACGCACCTTGGCACGATGGGACACGCCTTCCTTGCCCCTCAAAATGGAGTCGTAGGAAAGCTCCAGGCCGTAACGCGCCGAATCCTTACTGGCATACAAAGCCCCCAACGTACGCGTGGCCAATGAGCCGTAAGGCTTCTTTCGTTGATTGAATTCCTCTGCATAGAACCCGCCCTTGAAAGGAGACTCACGGAACAACGGCAGTTTCTTGCACTCCTTATACTGGATATAAGAGATTCGCCGACCGTATATCTGCCAGTTCCTCCGTCTCAACTTTTTTCCCTTTTTCAGCCGTTTCTTGAAATATCCGGCGGTTTTATCGGGAAAGATTTTACTCAACCCCCGGGAAATGGAATCCAAGTCGGCCATCAACACGCTGTCCCTCCAAGCCTGCAGTTCCTTGGCCGTCTCCGGATTCTTGTCCGATGCGACATAATCCATATAGATCTTATATTCCGGCAAGGAGCTGGCCATAATCTGCCCGTCTGCCGAAAGGATGTTTCCACGCTTGGCAGGAATGGGCACATTCTCTTTTACCAGTTTACGGCTCACCTGCGTCCAATACTCGCTCTCCACGAACATCAGGTAGGCCGCATTGCCCAATATATACAAACCGCCCAAGCTCATCAGTACGATGACCACGAAGAAACGGGGCATTATCTTTTTATTGTCGAAGTTCATTCTTCTTCCTCGTTTTGGGATTTAATCAAAAAAGGAGGTTCTTTCGGACTTTGCAGCACGCTGTCCGGAGTCTGTCTCAAACTTTTTTCTATCTGGCTTTGCCGTGTCTTTACGGTCAACTCGCTAGAACGGGTCAGCGCACGGTATCTCACCTCCGTCAATTCCGTCTTCAACTTTTCAATCTCAATCATCTCCTGCTCTGCGGAATAACGGTTCGTGATATAAATGATGGCAAAAAACGTACAGAGTAAAATCAATCCCATCTGGCGACGCAACCACCCGGCCGTAAGGATATCCCCACCCAATATCTCGCGTAAAGACACGTTAGGACGTTGGTCCACGCCCTCACTCTCCGTGAAAGCCTTGATAGGAGACAGTTCACCCGGCCCTGCCTTTTCCTCGTCGCCCGGCACCACGCCATCCCCCTCGGACAGCCCCCCGCCCGGCTCGGCCTCCTCTGCTCCGGGACTTCCGGCAGCTTCCTCCGTGGGCACACCGACGAGTTCCACGTCCGTTTTTTCTTCCAAATCCAGTTCTTCCTTCATCCTTTATTTCTTTTCCGCGATTCTCAACTTGGCACTGCGGCTACGGGGATTCGCACGCTGCTCCTCTTCTCCCGGCACTATCACTTTATTATGGACAGCCCTGAGCGGACAATCCACATTGCCATAGAAATCCTGTATCCGCTTGCCCTCCACATTTCCGGTTTTGACTAAATTCTTCACCATCCGGTCCTCCAAAGAATGATAGGTCAACACCACCAAGCGGCCTCCCGGGCGGAGCAATTCGACCGCAGCCGTCAACATCTCCTTCAAGGCGTCCATCTCCTGGTTCACTTCTATACGCAAAGCCTGGAACACCTTAGCCAATTCTTTCTTCTCCCGGTCACGCTCAAACAAAGGCTTTACGACCTCCATGAACTCTTCCGTCGTCTCCATCCTCCTGTGCATACGGGCTTTCACCACCCATGAGGCTAATTTACGGGCATTCTTCAATTCGCCGTACAGGTAGAAAATGTCGGCCAACCGCTCTTCCGCGTAATCATTCAACACATCCGCCGCTGTCAACTGCGCCCGCTGGTTCATCCGCATGTCCAACCTCCCGTCGAAACGAAACGAGAAGCCCCGTCCCGCATCATCGAAATGGTGGCTCGACACGCCCAAATCAGCCAGCAGGCCGTCCAACTCTCCCACGCCGTAATAGCGCATCCAGTTCTTCAGGTACCGGAAATTGCTCCGGACAAACGTAAAACGTCCGTCAGCAACGATATTCGCCTCGGCATCTTCGTCTTGGTCAAAACTATACAAATGCCCGGCCGTATCCAGTCGGGACACAATCGCCCGGCTGTGCCCTCCTCCTCCGAAAGTGACATCGGCATATACCCCGGCAGGATTGACCACCAGACCGTCTACACATTCTTTCAACAAGACAGGGACGTGATAAACTGCTTCTTCCATCAATATTTTACATTACGCGAGGTCAAAGGTACGAATTTTCATAGACACATACACCTTATTATAATAAAATATTTATCGACATGCTGTTAATAACTCCATGAAGAAAGAACGCGAGGCATCTGCAAGAAAAAGAGCGATTTATTTCCCGGCAGAAATAGTTTTTACTATCTTGCATTCCAGCGA
>ENA-OOWO01002694-OOWO01002694.1-human-gut-metagenome-genome-assembly--contig:-NODE-2694-length-10019-cov-2.062224_pt1 | contig 10019 bp, 9 predicted proteins | sample MGYA00241579_ERZ501327 | MGnify/ENA primary metagenome ERZ501327 (study PRJEB25962, sample SAMEA2042836) | human gut metagenome | biome: human gut; feature: human-associated habitat; material: faeces...
GGAATCGAGCCGATACGTATACCGGCGATCTCGGAGGAAGTGAGATCGATCCCTTTCAAAGAGGTCCGGTGAAGCTCCGCCTCTACTAAATTACAATGTTCGAATTCAACGTTCGTAAATTGGCAATTGTCCAATCCGCCCCCTCGTAAAAAGCATTGATTAAAAGAAACGTTCCGGAGTTTGCTCATGGAGAAGATTACATAATCTCCTTTGCAATCCCGGATGGTAGTATGATTAAAGATTGATTCGGAGAAATTCGTTCCGGTAAGTTTACACCCAATGAACTCTACCCGGTAAAAGCCACATCCGGATAAATTTATATTTGATAGGTCACAGTTCTTAAATACCACATCGCTAAACTGAGATTTACGATAATTGCAAGCAATGAAACCACAATTGGTGAATAAGCAGGAATTAACGGATAGGTTCTGTTTAGATACGTCCTCGACGCATAATCCATTGAAAGAACATTCTGTAAAATCATCCTCTTGTCTGGATATACAATCCATCCAGTCCACATCCTCCCGTAAGTTTTTTACCAATCTAGGCGCTGTTATTTTCAACATGTTATTGTTTCCTATTTTAATTTAGATGGTAAAGATAACGGATTTGGGCTAAATAAACGATATCTTTACTTTATAGTTCATTTTAGCAATATCGGAAAAGTGTGTTCGGGATAATTCTTCTACTTTTGCCTTGAAATCCTAAGAATCATGCGAATAAAGACAACGACAAAGACAGAGTATCAACAACGTATCAATGTATTGGTTGAATACATAAATAATCACTTAGGCGAGGATGTCGATCTAAATAAGCTGGCGGAGATATCCGGATTCTCTCGTTGGCATTTTCATCGGATCTTTGCGGAGTTCTTAGGGGAACCGGTCGGTACGTTTATCGTTAGGATGCGGGTTGAGACGGCCGCTCGGCTTTTGCGTTACACGGAAATACCTGTCAAGGAGATCGCTTATAAAGTAGGATATGACGTACCCTCTTCTTTGTCTAAGGTTTTTCGCCAGTTCTATGGTATTTCTCCAAATGAATATAGAAACAATAAAGATTATGTAATTATGGAACCGAATAGAATAATGCCCGATATGGAATTGAAGGTCGAGGTAAAAGATTTACCCGGTAAACAAGTAGCCTACATTCGTTTAAACGGAGGGTATAAAGAAATCGATTATCCGGGAACTTGGATGCGCTTGCTCCAATTTGCTAAGGAGCAAAACATCCAGCCATTGAGTTTTTCACCGATCTGCTTGTACCATGATGATCCGAAAGTAACCTCGCCGGATAAGCTGCATACCGATATTTGTATGGAAGTCGCTCCTTCAGTTTGTCCTAAAGGGGAGATTGGTACGAAAAAGGTATTGGAAGGGCGTTTTATGGTCGCTCTTTATAAGGGAACTTATCAGCAATTAGGGGCTGTGTATGATACGCTTTACGGCAAATATCTCCCCGAGATGGGTCTTTCCTTACGGGAAGTGCCTAGCGGCGAGATCTACTTGAATGATCCTCGTAATACGAAGCCGGAGGATTTATTGACCCAGATTTATGTGGCGATAGAATAATAAGAGCTAGAGAGGTTTCTGAAGTGAATAAATGAATTAATCTTGATTGCCGTCTTCTCTAATTTGCGGCAATCAAGATTTTTAATATTTTAGACGCAATTGTATGATGTGATAACTTATATACTAGCTTTTACAAATTCATTATCGATCCAATAAGTCGCTTCTTCGGAAGTGAATTTCAATATACAATAGCTCGGATCTATTACTCCTCCAGGGAAATGGGCGAACATCCAGTCAGACCAAAGGGCTTTCTTGATTTCCATATCGGAAACGATCTCGACCTTACCCGTTAACACGATACTGTCTCCTCCTTTCATAAAGCAAACTCCGGCTTTCGGGTTGAGTTGGAATTGTATTGTCTTATCAGAGAACGTGCCTGTAGAGAACCATATTTGGGAAATACCATCCGCTTTTATTTTTCCCATAGGAACCGGACGGGGATAACCCTCTTCCGTAACAGACGCGAGCATAGCGGTATCACATTCCGTTAATATGGAAATTGCTTTTTCCTCGATTAGCTTGAGGTCTATCATCTGGACGGGTATACATAAATCGATCATACATTTATCTTGTGGATGTTGATCGAGGGGGATGCTTTGATAGATCTCGAATGATTTGCCCGCACAAGGTTTGCATTGGTGTTTGGATGTAAGCGTGTACATCAAGCTCCATGCGGCGAGTATTTCATCCGTTCCTATCTCAAAATGCCCGATTGCGTAAAGTCCTCCGGATAATAATCCTTTTGAGATCTCATTTTCTCCCTCTACCTCTTGAGGCACTGTTAAACCGATATCCACACTTAACTCCTTTCCTTCGTGTTGGTAAACTGATATAAGTTTATTTGCCGGACCGTTTATAAGTCCTTTTGGCCCGGCCCATTGCATAAGCTTTCTGATAGAGCTTGGGATCAAGCTTATATCTCCTTGATGATGAAGATACACGATGTGTGTAGCTTGTAGTTCTTTTAGTTCAAAAGTGTAATTCATAAGATTCTTATTTGTAAAAGTTCAATAGTGCAAACATACGGAATGACTATTCTTTCTGGTTGTAAAAAAACGACTTTTTATGTGATAGATTCTTGCGATTTTATTTTTAATCAAATATAAGTAAGCGGTTCATCCGCAGGATTTGGTAAAGTAAGGAAGTAGGAGGGAACGTCTCCCGCTAAACGCTTGAATTCTTTGATAAAGTGGGAATGGTCATAGTAGCCGCAATCTAAGGCGATGCTGCTTAAGTCCGTGTGTGGGGCGTTCCTCAGTACTTCTATGGCATATTGGAATTTTATGATCCGGCTGAATTCTTTGGGGGTATATCCGGTGGCATCCTTGAACTTACGTTGGAAATGTCGCTGGCAGATGCAAATCTTGTCGATCAAGTTTTGTACGGGTAGCTGTCCGTAGGACTGTTTTATAAATGAGGTGGCGTATATAATTTGTCTGTCTACTTGAATGGATTGGGTGAGAAGGCGTATAAGATAGCCTTCGATAATGCGGATACGGACGGAATCGTCCGGTTGTTCGCAAAGCATCTCGGCAAAGGAATTATCGAATAAAAGGTTAATATCTGAAGACTGGATGCGAAGATCGGCAAACTGTCCCAAAGGCTCATTCGTGAAAACTGCCAGCCCACAGGGTTGGAAACGAACTCCTAGCATATGTAGGGAATCTGTCGTAGCGGTAAGATTGGAATAAGACCTCATGGGACCGACAAAAAAGGAACGATAAGGCTGCATGATCATCGAATGCTCGTCCGTAGGGACGGTCATGTTACCGATTGAGAAGATAAAGTCGGTGCATCCGTCCGCGAGGATCTTAAAACGTGTCCCGATGTCGGCAAAGCCTTTGAACACCCAGAACTTGTCGATAAAGGGCGCTAAGGCTGCGCAGGGGGTAAATTCGTGATACATAGTGCTTCTTTCGCTTGTTTTATACGGCGAAGATACTATTAAAAATCATAGTTATGAAATTTTCAAAACATAGTTATGAGTTGAACAAATCATAACTATGTTTTTTTATTTGTTTTTATAGGAGTGGGAGATAGTCGGCATATCCCTCTTCTTCCATCTTAGCTTTAGGGATAAATCTTAATGACGCGCTGTTGATGCAGTATCGTAATCCACCTTTGTCGGCTGGGCCATCATTAAAAACGTGCCCTAGATGTGCATCTCCTGTTTTGCTGCGTATCTCAATCCGTTTCATCCCGTGGGAGAGATCCGTTTTTTCCATCACCAAGCTCTTGTCTATCGGCTTGGAGAAACTAGGCCATCCGCAACCCGAATCAAACTTATCGGTAGAGATGAACAAAGGTTCCCCGGTCGTGATATCTACGTAGATGCCTTCACGCTTTTCATTCCAATATTCATTCTTGAAAGCTCTTTCCGTAGCGTTTTGCTGTGTTACCGCATATTGCTCGGCGGTGAGTTTAGAGCGCAATGTCTGATCATCCGGTTTCTGGAATTTCTTTTGCGATACAGGCTTGTTCGAGGCTTTCCCCTTATTAGCCTTTCGGGCGAAATCGAATAGATCCGGGCTTATGTGGCAATAACCGTCCGGGTGTTTATCTAAATAATCCTGATGATAGTCTTCTGCCGGATAGAAATTACTTAATGGCTGAATCTCTACGACGATGGGCTTGGTATAATTCTTGGCCAATGCCTCCACGGTCTCTTTGATGATCGGCAGATCGTCCGTATTCGTATAATAGATGCCGGTACGATACTGTGATCCGATATCGTTGCCTTGCCGGTTGATACTTGTCGGATCTATCGTCTTGAAGAATAGTTCGATCAATAACTTCAAATCGGCTTGTCGCGGATCGTAGCTAACTTCCACTGTCTCGGCGAATCCGGTATTATCGTTACACACTTGTTCGTAAGTCGGGTTTTTGATACTCATCTTCCCGTTCGCGTAACCTACTCGGGTATTCGTAACGCCATCGATTTGCTTCATGAAATGTTCTGTTCCCCAGAAACATCCACCGGCAAAATAAATTTCACTTTGGGTATTCATTCTTGTTGTTTTTGAAAGTTGATCACTCATTGTCGTTCTCGCGATTGCTAGTCCGTTTGATACTAGCAAAGCTATAAATAAAATTAGATGTTTCATATACTTTTTCTTTATTATCGTGAAGGGATGAGATCCATTATATTATATAACCAGAATAGCAGGAAATGGTTCTCCACCAAAGGCTTGATCCCGGCGGCCTCGGTCGGGGTGAATTTAAAGAAACTGATAATTGATTTCATGTTCTTGTTCATCTTAATGTTTAATCTATAATCCGTAATTTTTGTTCTTTGATAATTTAGTCTGTCGTTATGAGAAAAACTGACAAGATTTGTCGCGGGGGTATTTGCCCTTTTGGTGATGAACTATCGGGATTTGTTCGCTACCGATGTGATATCCTCATTTATGAAGCCGGTCGATGAGCCAATCGTGGTGTTAGGGCCTGTTCTGCAGATATTTCGCGGGATACTGTTGGCTTTGGTGTTATTGCCTTTACGGAAGGTGTTTTTTGAGGAAAAGAACGGCTTAATGAAATTAGGCGTAATAATCCTAGGATTGTCCTTGCTATCAACCATTGGGCCGACAATGGGATCCTTTGAAGGATACATATATACGAAAATACCCTATATGTATCAAATGTTGGGTTATCCGGAGGCGATACTATACGTGTTGTTGTTTATCGGGATATTGCATGTCTCGATAAAATATGCTCACAGGAGAATAATCACCTTGTTATCTATATTGATAATGGCGTTGATATGCTTTTGGGGGATAATGAGCTTTGTGATGGCGTGACGTATCTTAAATAATGGGCAATATCTCCGCCCAAATATGCTTCTTTAAATCCACGCACCCGTTCTTTTTGAAAGCGATGCCTTCTTTTTCCAGCAGTTCCCTTTGTTCCGTCCAATTGGGAGCCAATCTCCCTTGGCTGTTTACTACCCTGTGGCAAGGCAAGTTCAGCTCTCTCGGGGCGTTGAACATGGCTTGCCCTACCATGCGGGAACATTGTGGCCTCCGGGCGAGTTTGGCTAACTGCCCGTAGGTAACCACATTTCCCTCCGGTATTTCCTTTACGATGTTGTAAACTTCCGTGTAAAAATCAGCCTTCATCGATTCTCGCTTTTATCTTGCCCCATGCGTGCGTATCGAGGCTACACATACGCATCGTCTCGCACATCTCCTTGAAGCGAGACATCGGGATCGTGAAACTCAATACGTTGCTTTCCACATAAGGGCGGGCCGAGGGATCGAAGAAGCCAAGGAAAGCACGGTGCCCGCCACGCCGGTTCTCATTGACGGCTTGCGTAATGGTTGCGCTACATCCCGAGCCAAAAGGCGTGGAGATGGCCTCGGGCGAGTTATTGTCGAAAAACGCCCACGTGACCAAGCCGGACAGGATATCCGGGGTAGCGAGGAACAAAAGCCCTTCCACATCCTCGAAGGAAGTAAGCCGGTCGATTCTCGCGAAATGGATATATTGCTTGGTCGCCCTTTGTACATCTATCTTCTTGATGCCTTCCAGAACCATCTCGGGTGTTTGCTTATATCGTTCTTTCAAGGAAACGAAATTAGGTACATGTTCCGGCATGGGAGTGAATCCGGTATAGAATTTCCCACCTCCGCAACCGATGCTTTCTCCGCTCATGCTGATAATCTCTCCGTTCCTTATGGCGGGAAGCGCTTTAAACAGGCAACCTTGCGTCTTCCTTAATTCTCCCGATAGCGTATCGGAATACCAGAAGGCGATCGGTAATTCCGCTTTGCCGGAGAATGTCTCCTGATAGTTGTCGATAAACGTTTGAATGTCCATATACGATTGATTTAGGTTGATTTATACTTACCAATCGATTTCCGGGATGCCTTTACCCCGTAAGAAATCATTAGCCTTACTGAAATGCTTACAACCGAAGAAACCATATTCGGCGGAGCGGGGAGATGGATGTACGGTCGTTAGGACCAAATGTCGGCTCGTATCGATAAGGGAAATCTTGGCTTTAGCGTAACTGCCCCATAACATGAATACTAGATTTTCCCGTTCGTCGCTTAATTTCTTGATAATGGCATCCGTGAATGTTTCCCATCCTCTGTTCCGGTGCGAACCTGTTTGGTGGGCACGGACTGTGAGAACGGAATTCATCGGGAATACGCCTTGGCTTACCCAACGATCCAAATTCCCGGAGGAAGGGATCGGTTTTCCGAGATCATCGTGGATCTCTTTGAATATATTCATCAAGGAGCCGGGAATCGCCACGCCCTCGGGTACCGAGAAGCAGACCCCATAGTATTGCCCCGGATTTGGATAGGGGTCTTGTCCCAAGATAACGACTTTTACCTTCTCAAACGGGCATGCGTTAAATATATGGAATATCTGGGGCCCGGGAGGAAGTACGTGCGCTTGCTTATATTCGTTTTTGACAAATGTCACCAATTGCTCGAAATAAGGCTTGTCAAATTCTTCTTGCAGACGTTTTCTCCAACTTTCATCTATTCTAACATTCATGGTGTTTTTCTTATTCTTCCACCAAAGGTACGGAGAAAAGCTTAAAATTCGAGGATTTTGTGTAAGTTTGCCTTCCGATTTGAATTTAAATAAGAAAACATGATAAGTTACCTTCAGATAGATAAGCTGACCAAGAGCTTCGGTGATTTGGTTCTTTTCGAGGATATAACGTTCGGAGTCGCGCAAGGACAGAAGATCGGGTTGATCGCTAAAAACGGGACGGGTAAGACTACCTTATTGAATATTATCGGTGGTAAGGAGGATTACGACTCGGGTGAGGTGGTTTTCCGGAAAGACTTGCGGGTCGGGTATTTGGAGCAATCACCTTCCTACCCGGAAGAACTGACCGTGCTACAGGCTTGCTTCCACTCGAAGAACGAGACTGTCCGGTTGATCGCTGAGTACGAGGAGGCGATGGCGAAAGAGGATCACTCGAATCTGGAGGACATCCTTACCCGCATGGATAGCTTCAAGGCGTGGGATTATGAGCAGAAAGCGAAACAAATCCTCGGGCAGTTGAAGATTCATAACTTCAATCAGAAGATCGGGGAATTGTCCGGAGGACAGTTGAAACGGGTTGCCTTGGCGAATGTCTTGATCACGGACCCTGAATTGATTATCTTGGATGAGCCGACGAACCATTTGGATCTGGAGATGACCGAATGGCTGGAAGATTATCTGAGCCGGGCCAATATCAGTATCTTGATGGTGACGCACGACCGTTACTTCTTGGATCGTGTTTGTAGTGAGATCATCGAGATCGATAATAAACAAATCTATTCGTATAAAGGTAATTATAGTTATTATCTGGAGAAACGCCAAGAGCGTGTCGAGGCGATGAACGCCGACGTGGAGCGTGCGAAGAATCTTCTCCGTACGGAACTGGATTGGATGCGCCGCCAGCCGCAGGCACGGGGCACGAAAGCGAAGTACCGTATCGATGCCTTTTATGAGCTGGAAAAGAAAGCGAAGCAACAACGGGATACCGGAAAGGTGAACTTGGACGTGAAGGCTTCTTACATCGGTTCGAAGATTTTCGAGGCGGTGAATGTAAGCAAACGTTTCGGTGATTTGAAGATTACGGAGGATTTCAACTATATTTTCGCCCGTTACGAGAAGATGGGTATTGTCGGGAATAACGGTACGGGCAAATCTACCTTTATCAAGATGCTGATGGGGGAGGTGGCTCCCGATAGCGGCCATTTCGATGTGGGCGAGACCGTTCGCTTTGGCTATTATAGTCAAGATGGCTTGAAGTTCGATGAGCAAATGAAAGTGATCGACGTGGTGCAGGCGATCGCCGAATACGTGGATTTGGGTAACGGACAGAAGATGGGAGTGTCCCAGTTTTTGAACTATTTCCTGTTCACGCCGGAGAAACAGCATAATTACGTTTATAAATTGAGCGGTGGCGAGAAGCGTCGCCTCTATTTATGTACGGTATTGATGCGTAGCCCGAACTTCTTGGTGCTTGATGAGCCGACCAATGATCTGGATATCGTGACCTTGAACGTATTGGAGGAATACCTTCGTAACTTCAAGGGGTGTGCTATCGTGGTTTCCCACGACCGTGAGTTCTTGGATGGCCTAGTCGATAAGGTCTATGAGTTCGGTAACCAGAAAGTCGTCGAGCATTTAGGCGGCATCTATAATTTCTTGGAGCATAAGAAAATGGATAGCTTGCGTGAATTGGAACGTTCTACTGGGACGAGTACTTCCATGTCCGGTACCGGTGAGGCTCAGGTATCCCATAACAAGCTCTCCTATGAGGCAAGGAAGGAACTGAGTAAAGTGATTAAGAAAGCGGAGAAAGCTGTTGCCGAGGCCGAGGCCCGTATCTCGGAGCTTGAGAATGGCATTGCCGTTATCGAGGCGAAGCTGGCTACGCCGGAAGGTGCCTCCGACGCTTCTCTCTACGGTGAATATTCTGCCCTAAAAAAAGAACTTTCCGATGCGATGGATCTATGGACCGAACGGACAATGGAGTTGGAAGAGTTGAATACGCAGGATTCATGAAAAGGCTGCTAGCCAGTGAAAGGCAGCTTATCTGATCTTTTTGATTCAAATACTCCTGTTTTCGTGACAAGTGCTTGCCGTTGATGATGCGAAATAGCGGAAGAGAGAGTGCGAGAGCTGGCTTTTAAAAGGGAGAATATCCCTTTTCCCATGCGGGATAGGCCGCATTGGGCTACGCCAGTACTGCCATCGGCCGACGCATATGCCGCCGTTGGGCATCGTGACTACTCAAGAATAGGGTTATGACTACTCGTGAATAGGCATTCTTACCCTGCTAGAACCGTATTGTAACCCTATAAATGATACCAATCTCTCCCTTTGATATGAATTAGGATGAATTGATTTCGCTAGAATAAAAGGCTGTTTTGGGGTATGGTGTTGGCCATTAGTTGATTACTGAAATTTTCTTTCGGATTTAGAGGCGAGCTGTACTTAGGGCCCGGAATATTCGATTCTCCGGAGGTTCGGATTACAAAGTGTCATTTTGATTATTCTTTGAAAATAACCTCTAATAGCTTACTCGTTTTAAAAAGAAAGTCCTTAACTTTGCTATCCAAAGAAACGCGAAAGCTTAAAACACATATCATGTTAACACAGATCATTAATGGAAAGATTCTTACCCCGCAAGGCTGGCTGAAAGACGGCTCGGTATTGATAAGCGACGGGAAGATTTTAGAAGTGACAAACTGCGACTTAGCGGTAGTGGGGGCAACCTTGATAGACGCCAAAGGTATGTACATCGTCCCCGGAGGCGTGGAAATTCACGTGCACGGAGGTGGAGGCCGTGATTTTATGGAAGGCACCGAGGAAGCTTTCCGTGCGGCGGTGGCCACACACATGAAACACGGTACTACCAGTATCTTCCCCACCTTATCCTCTTCTACCATCCCGATGATCCGTGCCGCCGCCGAGACCACCGCGAAACTG
>ENA-OOWO01002698-OOWO01002698.1-human-gut-metagenome-genome-assembly--contig:-NODE-2698-length-9998-cov-5.105602_pt1 | contig 9998 bp, 6 predicted proteins | sample MGYA00241579_ERZ501327 | MGnify/ENA primary metagenome ERZ501327 (study PRJEB25962, sample SAMEA2042836) | human gut metagenome | biome: human gut; feature: human-associated habitat; material: faeces...
TCAGCACTGACCGGCTCTTTTCAGATACACCCAAGGAGGTTTATTTTTATGATCGCATCCGAAGTCCGTGAAATGCTGTCCTTCATCGACGGCAACCCCACCGCATACCACACCACCGCCGCTGTGCGGGATATCCTGCTGAAGGCAGGCTTTGCCGAGCTGCTGGAAAGCCGCAAGTGGGCGCTGGAACCCGGCAAGGACTATTTTGTCTGCCGCAACGGTTCCAGCATCATCGCCTTCCGCATGGGCGACCAGCTGGAAAATTACAGCTTCAACGTTGCCGCCGCCCATACGGATTCTCCCTGCTTCCGCATCAAGGAGAACGCCGAGATCCACATGGGGCAGAACTACACCAAGCTGAACACCGAGGGCTACGGCGGCATGATCTGCGCCACATGGATGGATCGTCCGCTGTCTGTGGCGGGTCGTGTGCTGGTGCAGGAGAACGGCGCTATCGTATCCCGTCTGGTGGCACTGGACCGCGACCTGCTGATGATCCCCAGCGTGGCCATCCACATGAACCGCGAGGTCAACGATAAGGCTTCCTTCAACAAGCAGGTGGATATGCTGCCCGTGCTGGGCGGCGCCTGCGAGGAGGGCGCGCTGAAAAAGCTGATCGCAGAGGAGCTGAAGGTGTCCGAGGAGCAGATCCTTGGCAGCGACCTGTTCCTCTATGTGCGGGAAAAGGCCACCGTCTGGGGCTGCAACGAGGAGTTCATCTCCTGCGGCCGTCTGGACGACCAGCAGTGCGTTTACGGCATCCTGAAAGGTCTGCTGACCGCCAAGAACGCCCGCTCCATCGGCGTGGCGGCCTTCTTTGATAACGAGGAGGTCGGCTCCGGCACCAAGCAGGGCGCAGCTTCCACCTTCCTGTACGATGTGCTGCACCGTATTGCCCAGAGCCTTGGCGGCAACGATGAGGACTTCCACCGCGCGGTGGCTTCCAGCTTTATGGTCAGTGCCGACAACGCCCACGCCGTGCACCCCAACCACCCGGAGCACACCGATGTGAACAACTGCACCTACATGAACAAGGGCGTGGTCATCAAGACCCACGCAGGCCAGAAGTACACCAGCGACGGCATGAGCGTTGCCGCCGCCCGGGAGCTGGCTGCCCGCGCCGGTGTGCCACTGCAATACTTTGCAAACCGTTCCGATAAGGTAGGCGGCAGCACGCTGGGCAATCTGGCCATGGCACAGGTGTCCATGAACTGCGTGGACATCGGCCTGCCCCAGCTGGCGATGCACTCCTGCTACGAGACCGCCGGCGCAGAGGATACCCTCTCGCTCATCAAGCTGATGCAGGAGCTGTACAGCAGCCACTTTGAAGAGACTGCTTTCGGTACCCTTTCCATCAGCAAGTAAACGGATAAAAGCATAAAAAGAACTGCTGTGCGCTGTTTTGCACGGCAGTCCTTTTTGCATAAAAGCTGATTTTCCGTGGCTGGTTAAGCCCGGATATAGAAATCCTACAGTAGTTGTGGTAAAATAAGGCATCCGGGAGCGCCGGGCGCTCCGCTGCAACATGAAAAATGGAGGTTTTCTATGAAAAAGACCTATCGCTCGCTCTTTTGTCTGCTTGCGGTGCTGCTGCTCAGCGTCAGCGTGCTGCCCTCTGCTTCGGCGCTGTTTTCCAAGAAGCTCTACTATTATGGTGTAGTAGAGGGCGTCAGCCGCACCGTAGAAGGCAAGGTGGAGTCCATTCTGGTGACTGCGGAAGAGCAGGAGACCTATCAGATGATCGTTACCGACAGCACCGTCTGGCAGGACCATGACGAAAAGACCACCTCCGACCCCGCTACCCTTGCGGTAGGCGAGCAGATCTGCGTGGTGCACGACCCGGCTGTGATGATGTCGCTGCCGCCGCAGTCGGTGGCGTATACCGTCATCCGCAACTTCCCCGCAGGCACGGATCTGGAACAGGAAGCCCGGGATGCCGCCTGCCCGGTGAAAAAGTTCTTCGCCGACACCCGCAAGGCCATTTCGGACTGGTTCTACCAGACCATGCCCATCTGAGGGGAATGCTCCTTCTATAACGCAAAAAACTGCTGCCCCGTACCGGATGCAAGAATATCCGGGCAAAGGGGCAGCAGATTTTTTATGCAAGGTCATGCGGTGGTTTGCGGCAAAAACGCTGCAGACCGCTATTTATTTTCGGGGGGGTAACGCGGAAGCGCTTTACCACCTGTTCCAGTGCGCTGATGTCTACAGGCTTGGACAGGTGTTCGTCCATGCCGGCTTCCTTACTCTTTTGCATATCCTCAAGGAAGGCGTTGGCGGTCATGGCAAGGATGGGGATGGTGCGTCCCAGCGGGTTTTCGCCGCTGCGGATGCGGCGGGTAGCTTCCAAGCCGTCCATCACCGGCATCTGCACGTCCATCAAAATCATATCATAGTCGCCGGGCTTCACGCTGGCAAAGGCATCCACGATCTCCTGACCGTTGGGGCAGATGGTGCAGCTTGCGCCTTTTGTTTCCAGCAGCATTTGCAGAATCTCGGCGTTGATGACGTTATCCTCGGCACAGAGGAACTTCATGCCGGACAGGGGAGAAGTGGTCTCTTCTTCCTCCGGGAGCGCCTGCGCCTTTTGCACCGTGTCCGCTTTGGTGTCAATGGGAAATTCCAGCACCACCTCAAAGCGGGTGCCCTTGCCGGTGGCACTCTCTACGCTGATGGAGCCGCCCATCAGGTCTATGACGCTTTTGGTAATCGCCATACCCAGACCCGTGCCCTGCACCTTGTTGGTGCCGGAGCGCTCCTCACGGGTAAAGGGGTCAAAGAGGGTCTTTTGGTAGTCCGCGCTCATGCCGATGCCGTCATCCTGCACCACAAAGCGGTACCGGGCGTAGTGCTCGTTCCGGGGCAGCTCTTCCACCTCCAAACGGATGTGCCCGCCGGTGGGCGTATACTTGACCGCGTTGGAGAGGATGTTCATCAGCACCTGATTCAGACGGTTGGGGTCTGCCAGCACGTTTTCGTGCTGCAAATTGGTGCTTACCGTAAAGGTCTGACTGCGCTGGCCTGCCTGCTGCCGGATGATGCTGTCCAGCTGGCTGATCTGCTGGGGCAGGTTCATTTTTTCCACATGCAGGGTGGTCTTGCCGCTCTCGATGCGGCTCATATCCAGAATATTGTTGATGATGCCCAGCAGCAGCTGACCGGAGCTTTCCAGCTTGCCCAGATGCTCGGCAAGCTTTTCCGGCTCGTGCAGCTCGTTTTTCATCAGGGTGGTAATGACGATGATGGCGTTCATGGGGGTGCGGATATCGTGGCTCATGTTGGAAAGGAAGTCCGTCTTGGCTTTGCTGGCACGCTCGGCAGACTGTAACGCCTCTGCGGCAGCATCCTGCGCCCGCCGCATCTCGTCGTTGGCCTGCGTCAGCTGGACGTTATACTGCTCCAGACGGAGGTTCGTCTCTTTTTCGGCCCGCAGCTCCCGTCGCTGCTTTTCCCGCAAAAGGAACAAGCCAGCAATGACTGCCATGATCGAAAACACCGTTGCAAAGCCTACAATAACGACCATGACGATATTGACCAGCTTCTGCGTATTCACGGCCACATATTTTGCCGGAACAAGGAACGCCAGCGTCCACTGGGCGTTTTCCATCTGCTTCAGGGCGTAGTAATACTCAGTCCCGTCCAGCACGGCGTTGGAATAACAGGAGCCTGTGCGGGCAAGCCGCTCCTTTGCTGCTGCAAAGGAAGAACCGTGCAGATAGGACATCTGGGAGAGCACAGTGTATACGTTATGCCCCTTCAGCAGCTCGGTATCATTGGCGTTGAACAGCTTGAAACCGTTGTTGTCCAGTACATAGACGCTGTTGTTATTTTCGTAGGCGTCGCAGCGGAAATAATCGTTCAGTTGGGTCATGCTCTGCGAAATACCAAAGTAGCGCAGGGTGATCTCTTTCTCTCCGCTTTGCAGTGTGATGGGGGTGGAGAGCTGTTCCAGAAACACCATCCGGGAGTCGTCCACGGTCAGCGAATTGGAAACATAGCTGACCCGCTGCGGCGCGTTTTCCAGATAGTTCATTTCCCGCAGCAGACCCGTGCGGCCATACTCGGTATAATAACGCCCGGCAGCATCCACGGCGATCAGTTCGATCTGTTTTTCATGGTAATTGGAAAGCTCCGACAGCTTTTTCAGATAGCGGTAGAGATCGGTATCAGTCTCCAGCGGGGTGTAGTATAAATAATTACACTGCACATCCACCTCGTCCCAGTGGTTGTCGATCACATCCTCCAGACTGTGGAACATCTGGTGGGTGACCTCTTCCATCTGGCTCAGCCGCTCGTGGTAGACAAGGTTTTGGATGTAGGTCTGGCTCATGACAAAAAGGGTCAGGATCAACACGATGCTGACAAAGCCGAAGCCCACAAACAGCTTTTTATAGATTTTGTTGTTCACATCCAGTATCTCCTGTCCGTTTTATTCAACTCCATGCGGTGTCTGCCCGGCTGATGGTGGTGTAAGCACCAAAGAAGGTTTTTGCGGCATCCATGCCCACCACGCCGCTGTCTGTCACCGTTGCTTCGGCAGCCAGCCGGTCGCTCACACCGCAGATGGCAACCTGATAGGTCTTGCCCGCCTCCGGCTGCACCGGGCTTACCAGCACATAGGGGTAGCCCTTGCCGTTGCCGTAGGCATCGTAGCCAGAAGCCAGCAGGTCGCTGATCTGCTGCCCGGTCAGGGTGACGGTCTGGATGGTGCGGTTCCAGCCGGTGGGCAGGATGACCGAAAGGTCGTAATCCGTAATGCCCTTGGCGTACAGCTTGGCGGCTACGCCGTGGTGGTTCTGCTCGGTGGGGTTGCCGGGGATCCATGTGCTCAGCGAGACCAGCGCAAGGTCGCTGCCGGTAGCCTGTGCAAAGCAGCGGCCCACCAGCATGGCGCAGTCCTGCTGCGAAAGCTCCTCCGTAACGGTAGTGATGACATCCGGGGTGTTGTTCACCACACTGTCCTGATCCTCGTCCAGCTGACGGATGACATCCTCCATGGTGGCGTTGCCCTTCATGAAGTCCAGCATTTTAAGGCCGGTGGTCACGAAGGTGTTTTCCCAGCCGGAATAGATAAAGGGCGCGGTGTTGCCTGCGTTCAGGGTATCGGCGATGTCGGCATAGTAGGTGCCGTCTGCCTTTGCACCCTTGAAGGGCAACAGGCTGCTTTTCAGCGCCGTTGCGGGCTGCAGAGCGCTGGTGCCTGCAACGGTGGAAAGCACACGCATCACCTTGAGCGCATCTTCCAGCTTTTGGGGGTTCTGTTTCAGCTTTTTATTCAGACCGTAGAAGCGGTTCACATTCAGCACAAAAACGTTCTGGGTGCCGTCCTCGGAAAGATAGGGCATCAGGCCGAATTTATCGGCGTTGCCGTCTGCCTCCACAATGCCGTTGGTGTTTCCGATCAAAAACAGGGTATTCCCCTCGGCCATCCTCTGCAGGGTCACATTGTCGTCAAGAGCATCGCCGGAGTCGTTCAGCATCCCGATGTCCTTCCACTTTTTGACATACGCCATTGCCTGCATCATGCCGGGGGTGTTGCTGACGTTTGCCTTGCCGGAAAGATAATCCTTCTGCCACAGTCTGCCGTCCAGCGTGCCAAGGAAATCGGCATCTGCAATGTTGCACAGATACTGGAAACCGTAGCCCGGGTACTGGATCTGCGACAGGCAGAGATCGACCCCGGCTTCCTTGGCTTTTGCAGCCAGCACCTCCAGCTCAGCGAAAGAATTGGGCAGCTCCCAGCCGTGTTCCCGCAGCAGGGTCTTGTTGTAGGTGATGCCGTAGCAGTTGTAAACCGAGGGCAGCAGATAGATGGCACCGTTGTCGAACACGTCCTGCAGACGGGACTCCACATAGTTATCCGTAAAATCGTAGCCGGAAAGGTCCAGCAGTTTGTCGGAGACCAGATCGATCTGGGGGTCGTAGTAGGTCAAGGTGCAGACGTCCGGCAGGTCGCCCGCCGCAAACATATTCTGCAAACAGGTGGTGGTGTTATCGCCGCTGTAGGGCACGACCTCGATGTTCACTTCCGGGTAAACGCTGTGCACCTGCTCAATAAAGGCTTCTATCTCCTTATAAGGTGCCATAAAGGTGACGGCTTCGTGCGCATCTGCTGTTTTGCTTTCAGCCTTACCGCCGCCGCAGGCGGTCAGCGCTGCCGTTGCCGCAGTAATGCCGCAAACCTGCAAAAAGGAGCGGCGGGAGATTTTTTTTATCATATAAATATACTTTCCTCACATTTTCGGAGGGCAGTACTGCGCAAGTGCAGGAGCGCAGTGCTGCCTTAGCGATTTTTACACACCCCACAGGAACCCCTACGCTCGCAGCCTGTCCGCACGGGGCATACGCCGATTTTCCCATAAAATAACAATCATATTGTATCATTGTAACAAAAGTGTTTCAAGCTGTTTTTTTGAAGGATTTTGCATGGAAAAGGGCGAACAACCGCGTGCTTTGCAGCTGCACGGCATAAAAATACCCCTGACACCGGGGAAGGGTATCAGGGGTTATGGTATTCCGGGCACGCTGTTTTATTGCAGGGGCTCTTTTGCGCGCAGACGCCGAAAGGTGTCCTCTTTTACAAGCTCGATGACCACCGCTGTCAGGGGGATAAAGAAGATAATGCCGATGATGCCAAAAAGCTTTCCGCCGATCATGGCGGCAATAAGGGTGTATAGCGGCGAAAGCCCCACGGATTTGCCCACCACACGGGGATAAATGAACTGGTTTTCAACAAACTGCACGGCAAGGTACACGATCAGGCAGCGCACCGCCAGCACAGGGTCTACCAACAGCACAAGGAACACACTGACCACGCAGGAGATCAGTGCACCCACATAGGGGATGATGGCGCAGATGGCGGTGAGCACGCCCACCAGACTGCCGTAGGGGATCTTGAAAACGGAAAATGCAAGAGCCATCAGAACGCCAAGGATCACTGCCTCGCTGCATTGTCCCGTTAAAAAGTTTGCAAAGGACTGCCGGAACAGCCGGCAGAACTTCAGCACCCCGGCGGCGTGGGCGGGCTTCAGGTAGGCGCACACCAGCGTGCGGGCTTGGTGGCCGAGGCTCTCCGTACTAAGGGACATATAGACGGAGATGATCAGCGCAAACGAGGCGGTGATCGCGATATTCACCGTGGCAGAGACAGCCCCTACCGCATTGACCAGCACCGTGTCGATGCTTGCGGTGACCTTGTGCAGCAGCTGCTCCCAGTTGATGCCCTCCAGCCAGTTCATCAGCCAGCCCATGTCAGCATCCTGTGCGTTGAGATAGGCAGTCCAGCGGGGAATATTGGCCTCGATCTGCACATACAGGCTGTGGAAGGACTGCACCAGCTCCGGGATCAGCAAAGTCAGCGCCAATACCAGCACCAGCACAACGCCCAGCAGGGTGATGAAAAAGCTGAGAAGGTGGATGGCTTTCGCCGAGGGCTGCTTTTTGGCCTTGCCGAACAGGCGGTTCAGCCGCTTTTCCAGACCGGTCATGGGCACGTTGATAAAAAGCGCCAGAATGCCGCCCGCCAGAATGGGCAGTACCAGATCTATCAGCTTTGCGGCAAAGGCCAGAACGTCAGAAAGCCGCAGCAGCGCTACAAAAAGCGTTACCCCTACCACGGTAACGAGCAGAGATTGTTTTGTTTTTGGTTCCATGAAAAAGTTCCTTTCCCGGAAGATTGTGGCAGCAGGCAGCAAAAAGACCGCCCGCCGGCTCTTTTTGGTATTGTAATCGGAAGAAAAGGGCTTGTCAAGACGAGAGAAAGGGAAACGGGACGTTATAAAAGCGGTTTGCGGTAATGTTAGCGGGAGCTTTTCAGTAGGGGAAAAGCGTGGTATACTGGGCAGAGCAAATTTAAAAAAATTGAGAGAAACACAGCTTGAAAGGAAATAGATCATGTCGAAGGATGAATATCTGATCACAGATGCGCCGCTGAAAGCGCTGACGGTTTTTGCAATGCCAATGATCCTTGGCAGCTTTTTTCAGCAGGTCTATAATATGGCGGACTCCATCATAGTCGGCCAGTTTGTCGGCTCCTCGGCACTGGCGGCTGTCGGTGCCTGTGCTGCGCTGACCAATGTTTTTATTTGCGTGGCACTGGGTGCCGGTGTGGGTGCCGGTGTGCTGGTAAGCCGCTATTTTGGCGCTAAAAACTATGGCAAAATGAAAACCATCGTGTCAACGTCCCTGCTCAGCTTTCTGGTTTTGAGTGTTGTCCTTGGCGTTTTTGGCTTTAGCTTTTCCCGTGCTATGATGAGCGGCTTACAGACCCCCGCCGACATTCTGGAGGATGCGGTGCTGTATCTGCGGGTCTATTTTGTGGGCTTCCCGTTTTTGTTCATGTACAACATTCTTTCCACCATGTTTACCTCCATTGGGGAGTCTAGGATCCCGCTGGGTCTGCTGATCTTTTCCTCCATCCTGAATATTTTTATGGATCTCTGGATGGTGGCGGGGCTTGGCTTGGGCGTGTTTGGCGCAGCCCTTGCCACGTTGATCGCACAGGGCATTTCTGCGGTGTTTTCGTTTTTGATCTTCCTGCACCGGATGCGGCAATATAAAAGCCCCTTTAATAAGTTCGATCGGCAGGAGCTGTATTCCATGCTCCGCATTGCGGTGCCGTCGGTCTTGCAGCAGTCCACCGTGTCCATCGGCATGATGATCGTGCAGGCGGTGGTAAACCCCTTTGGCACACAGGCGCTTGCCGGATATGCAGCAACGATGCGGGTAGAAAATGTTTTCTCGCTGATCTTTGTCTCCATCGGCAATGCGGTCTCGCCCTATATCTCCCAGAATTTTGGTGCAAAGAAGATCGACCGTCTCAAAAAAGGCTACCACGCTGCGCTGGTGCTGGACCTGTGCTTTGCAGTCATTGCCTTTGCGGTCATTGAAACCCTGCACACCCAGATCTCCTCGCTGTTTCTGGGCAAGGACGGAACGGCGCTGGCCTATCAGGTGTCCGGTGATTATATGCGGTGGCTGGGTTACTTCTTCATCTTCATGGGCATCAAGATGGCGACCGATGGCGTGCTGCGCGGGCTTGGTATCATGCGCCCGTTCCTCATTGCCAACATGGTAAACCTTGCCATCCGCCTGTCCGTTGCCCTGATCTGTGCACCGCGCTTTGGTATTGCCTTTGTCTGGCTTGCCGTCCCGGCAGGGTGGCTGGCAAACTTTCTGGTCTCCTATGCGGCGCTCAGAAGATCGTGGCCGACGGAAAATGCAGCGGCACCTCAATGATTTTGTGCAGCGCGGGAGCCTTTTTTCTGCGCCTGCCCCGGCTTGTTACAGTGGTTTACTTTTGGCAGCGGAAATGCTATGATACACCTTAGAAAAAAAGCAAGGAGGAGCTACAATGGGCATTGCAGGGAACGAATGGGGCGTTCAGGTGGGCACGCTTCCCAAAGGTGCACGGGATAAGATCAGCGATGTGCCGGGGGTGACGGTAGGGCACTGCACCTTGGCAGATGGCGTGGTGCAGACTGGCGTAACGGCGCTGCTGCCGCACCAAGGGGATATTTTCCACGAAAAAGTGCTGGCGGCCAGCTATGTTATCAACGGCTTTGGCAAGACCACAGGTCTTGTGCAGATCGACGAGCTGGGCACGCTGGAAACGCCCATCCTGTTTACCAACACCCTCAGCGTGGGCACGGCACAGACCGCGCTGGTAAAGTATATGCTGGAGAAAAACCCCGACATCTGCGAGACCACCGGCAGCGTGAACCCGGTGGTCTGCGAGTGCAACGACTGCGGCCTGAACGATATCCGGGGGCTTCATGTGACCGAGCAGCACGTTTTTGCCGCGCTGGCAGACTGCAAGGCAGATTTTGCCGAGGGTGCCGTAGGCGCCGGGCGGGGGATGCGCTGCCACGGGCTGAAAGGCGGCATCGGCTCCGCCTCCCGGGTGGTGGAACTGGACGGAAAACCCTACACCATGGGCGCACTGGTGCTCTCCAACCATGCGCTGTTCGATGACCTCATCGTGGCGGGCACGCCCATCC
>ENA-OOWO01002699-OOWO01002699.1-human-gut-metagenome-genome-assembly--contig:-NODE-2699-length-9997-cov-4.057735_pt1 | contig 9997 bp, 7 predicted proteins | sample MGYA00241579_ERZ501327 | MGnify/ENA primary metagenome ERZ501327 (study PRJEB25962, sample SAMEA2042836) | human gut metagenome | biome: human gut; feature: human-associated habitat; material: faeces...
CCTATGGCGATATGGGCAGCAATGTGCTTGGTGGTTTATGCCTTGTGCAGGCAGAAGGATAAGCTGAACTGGGCGATGGGCTTGGTGGCTGTGCTGGTGGTAGGCTTGTTTGTGCAGTTGGATAGTGCCAGAATGTTGCCTTATCCCAAGGCTCGTGTGTTTCGTGGCATCGACTATCTGCGCGATCCTACGGCGTTCTTCCCTCATGAGTGGTATACTTCTGATGTATATGAGCAGATGGAGTATAGCATGTTGGTGCGCCGACAGGATTGGCATGCCATCTTGGACAAGGCTGCTAAGAAGGCTCCGATGGCTACGGCGAGCGAGGCGGCTGTGAAGTTGGCGCAATGGAAGACGGGGGCATTGAGTGATGAGGGGATGCGCCAGTTTATGGCTTCGTATGGCAAGCTGGATCATCCCATCAATATCTGCATGAAGAGTGACCTCTTCTTCCATCTGGGCTTGGTGAATGCTTCTCGCCGATATGCCTTCGAGTTTAAGCAGCTCATTGCCAATGGCAATCAGAGTGGCAGAATGCTGAAGCGTCTTGCCGAGACCGAACTGGTGAGTGGCCATGATCAGTTGGCGCGCAAGTATCTCTACATCTTGCATGATGCCACCTTCTATCGCCAATGGGCGGAGGATGTGCTTCCTCTCACCCGCAGTGTCAAGCTTTTGGATGCTCATCCCCTCTATGGCCCGCTATCCCATAGCTTTCCAGAGAAGGATGTGATGTATTAGCCATCCTACAAGCGGAATCTTTATTCACAAGGGTAGAAAAATTGTGATGAAGTAGTTAGGTTTTGTGATAAAATAAAAATAGTTTTGTTGTTTAGATGTCCTTTCACCTTTCATCTATCTTCTTGCATTTCAGATAGATGAAAGGTGAAAGGACTTTTTTGTTTCTTATAGGTGCTCTAGCCAATTCTCGGGAGTGATGATCGTTTTATCCTTCACATCGTATGTGTTTAGGAAGGAAGCAGGAAACTGAGTATTTGCTCTCTTTGGATTCCATTTCATTTCGAAGAGAGTAAACTGTCCGTCGCTTTCCTCGATGTAGTCTATCTCTTGCTGTTGGTTGGTTCGCCAGAAATAGCTGTTTACATATCTTCCTTCATACTGGTTAGCTTTTATTCTTTCGCTGATAACGAAGTTCTCCCACAAGGCACCAACATCTTGTCGAAGGGCCAAAGGCGCAAAGTTTTGCAATATGGCATTTCGGATACCATTGTCGTAAAAGTAAAACTTCTTGGCTCGTTTCAGTTCTGTGCGCAGGTTTCTGCTAAAACCATTTAGCTTGAAGATGATATAGCATTTTTCTAGCAAGTCTACATATTTTTCCACGGTTTTGCTGTCCGTACCTACTGTCTGTGCCAGCTCATTGTATGAAACTTCGCTAGTAACTTGCAGTGCTAAAGCAGTGAGTAGCTTGCTAAGCAATGCAGGTCGGCGTATACTCTCTAAGGTGAGCAAGTCCTTATAGAGATAACTATTGGACAGATTGTACAAGATGTCTTTTGCATCTTTTGTATGATTGATGACATCTGGGTATGAGCCATAGATGAGGCGATTCTCTAGTGTTTGCTTTACTGTAAGTAAGCCTTGAGATTCGAGTAATTCACCAGTGGACAATGGAAAGAGATGATACTCAAACTTTCTGCCGGTCAGTGGCTCATTGAGCTTGTTTTGTAATTCAAATGAGGAAGAGCCTGTTACCAGTAATTGTACTTCAGGGAAGTTGTCGGTAATCAATTTTAGGGTTAGCCCTATGTTTTCTACTCTTTGTGCCTCGTCTATCATGACAATCTTGTGTTTGCCAATGAGCAATTTTAGTTCTTGGCTATTCACCTGGGATAGCATTTCTTTTACTTCTGGCTCATCACAGTTTAATTGCAATATAGGTTCCGTACGTTTTTCAAGTATCATTTTGAAAAGCGTACTTTTTCCTACTTGTCTGGCACCTATTATAATAATAGCTTTACCACCAAACATTCTGGCCTCTATCGTTTCTTGTAGTTTCCTTCTTATCATTTTATTCTTATGTTTAAATCTTCTGCAAAGATTATGCAAATGAGCGCAATGAAAGCTCGCTTTCAAATTGCCGAGTGCAGCTAATCTTCTGCAAAGGTAATGAAAATATTCGCTAATCCAAAAAATAACACTGTTTTTTTGGATTATAATCCGAAAATTCGTACTGATTTTTTGGATTAGGGACATTTTTGAGCTATTTTTGCCTTGTTAATAGGGTGCCATGTAACTTTAGTTTATACCCAATGTTATGGGTTGTGAAAATTCTTAATCTAGTATCTGTTGCTTGTAGCCCTAGGAGTTGATGATTGTTGTTCCAGAAGCTAATGCCTTTAACTCCTGTTCCTACTGATTGCAAGTCCTAGAATCGCATATCTTTTGGCGACCGCCAAAAGAACTACGGAAGGCATTCTTCTCACTATTACTTACGTCACTTGTAGGCATCAAGCCCTACGCTTGTAATCATTCAGTACTGGGAGGGCAGGTAACAAACCTGCCCTCCCAGTGCATTTTGATACGTTTGATAAAGTATTTGATATATGGCGCAAAGCCTATGTCGGATTATTCTTGTAATTTTGCAACGAATAAACAATTTAATCATATACGTATGAAAAAGAAAAATATCCAGACCCCCATTTTATCAATGGCCATTGCTGCATGTATGATATCTCACCAGCAAAATGCGCAGGCCGGAGAAAATCCGTCCCTGCAAAATGATTCCGTGCCTTATGTAACCATGCCGGACGTTTCCCCTAAACTCACCACAGGAGATGGAAATCCCCTGCTGGATTTTATGTTTACAGCGGATCCAACTGCAGTAGAATATAATGGCAGAATTTATGTGTACGCAACAAACGATCAGCAACAATATGATTCAATAGGCGGTTACGGAAAAAACTCCTACGAATACATCAAATCTCTGGTGATGATGTCTTCCGATGACATGACAAACTGGACCTATCACGGAATTATTAAAACAGACAGCATCGCCCCATGGATACAAACATCATGGGCACCGTCGATCGCAAAACGTGAGGAAGCGGACGGCAAGACTCACTTCTACCTCTATTTCTCCAATAGCGGGGGTGGAACCGCAGTGCTGACATCCACATCCCCCATAGGACCGTGGTCAAGCCCGCTGAATCATAGTTTGGTAGACACAAACACTCCCGGCATAGCAGGAGAATGCAAAGCCGCTTTCGATCCGGGTGTAGTCATCGATGACAAAGGAAAAGGTTGGCTGACAGTAGGCGGAGGATGTGCTCGCATTATGCGTTTGGGAAAAGACATGATTAGTGTGGATGGCCCAATAAAGCCCATCAGGGCTCCCCATCATTTCGAAGCTAACGAATTAAACTACATCAACGGCACATACGTTTATACTTATAACATAGATTGGCAAGATTTTAGCGACTGGCCTCTCCCGACAGAGAAACCAACCACCTGTTGCATGAGTTACATGACTAGCAAAACTCCGCTGGTAACCAAAAGTTGGAAATACCAGCACAACTATATGAAAAACCCTGGAGATTATGGATTTGACTACAGCAACAATCATACACATCTACACAAATTCCGCGGGAAATGGTATGTATTCTATCACACAATGAGTTTGCAACATAGTTTCAATACAACAGCTGGTTTTCGTAATGTTTGTGTCGATGAAATACAAGTTGACGAGAATACTGTGAATATCCACATGGGTAATCAGACTCTGAAAGGCGTAAAACAGATACAGCCTATGAATCCGTTCATCATCCAGCAGGCCGAAACCACAGCAGCCACACAAGGTGTCAAGTTCACAAATGGAAAAAGTATCGGGGACATGTATGCCGTTACCGTTCCCAACAAGACTGGCATCATTGCTGTCAGAGGTGTGGAATTCAACAAAGTACCTTCCAGTCTGGAAATTAAGGCATCCGGAAACGGAATCATAGAAGTTCGCCGGGATAGGCCGGACGGAGAAGTCATAGCTTCAATCAAAGTCGGTACCCCGCAAATGAAACTCATAGAATCCCAACTTCAAAAGAATATGACAGGCACAATGGACCTCTGTTTTGTCCTGAAAGGAAACAATATCACATTCGACGAATGGAAGTTCAAATGATAACTTCCTGATGACAAGGGTCATCATCCGCCCAAAACGATGACAGGTCTGTAAACGATCATATTGCTATTTTAAACCAAATATACAATGAACCCACCACCCCTGATTGTCCCATCCCTCTAAACTTGGCGAGACATTCAACCTTTCTGGGCAGCGATAAACATAACTATAAAGGCAATGTTATCAGAAAAAGATAATTCATTAATTGATATTTAACATATAACAAATTCCCAGAGAAGGACGTGATGTATTAGGCTCATCTGTATATTTTTCCTCTGTTTTGACCAAACATTTGGGGAATCTGGAATATTTTGGGTAAAAACATTTGGGAAATCTGGAATATTTGTTTATTTGACTTTTCCTGATTTCCTCTTCAAATAGGTTTGATGGTGTATCATTTTCGTTATAATGTTGGCTATCAAACCTATTTGGTACTTCTCACAAAGTATTTGTTACACCCCGCAAAGTCTTTTTCTGCCTTTTCTGTTACTTTTGCCATCAGATTTGAGAAATTCTCAATTTTATAACTGGATTTATTAACTTAATAACAAATTGTAAAGCTTATGAAAAAGTTATTTACTTTGATTGTAGCAGCTTTCATGGCTGTAAGTGTGAATGCTCAGACAGAGACTCCTCTTGTTTTGGGTGGTGGCTGGAATGCAGGTTTTGCCGGCGAGACTGATGTTTATGATTTCACTATCTCCAAGAAGTGGGGAGCAGCAGAGTTTGCTTGCAATGTCAACTCTGCAGATTATCCTAAGTATATCCTCGAGTTCGAAGATCCGCTTCCTGCCAACTGCCAAGTAAACTATACTTGGAAGGCTTCTGCTGATGCTGAAGGTGAGGCTACTCCTGCTTATGGTCGTGCTGTGGGCGATGGAACTACCAAGAAGTATGAATTGGTATTCGACCCGGAGCATCCTTACATCGTGGGTGTAAGCGTACAGCATACCGATGATGAAGAGGTGAACCTGAAGGTGAAGAAGCTGACTCTGGTGGGTGCCGACGCTACTGAAAAGAAAATTAATGCCACCTTCACAGGTTGGGCTGGTACTGATAACACAGTTGTTTATAAGGGTGTAGTTTCTTTTGATAAACTGTACCAGCAGCTTGCTATCAATGGCTTGGATGGCAAGAGTAATGTTACAGTCAAGGTGAAACTAGCTGAGCCAACCCCAAATGTTCAGATGTGTGTAGATTACGAGGATAAGACATCTGAGTGGCCTTCATTCAACGGCAGCGATGAGATTACTTTCACCACCAAGGAAGGTGTAGCCATCAAGACCGTGGGTATCCAGTATATCGACCAAGAAAATAATCCTGCAAAGGTTTCTGTGCTCGGTGCCTGGTTGGTTGATACACCTACCGGCATTTCTAAGGTAGAGAATCTGAAGGTTGCTAAGGATGGCAAGTGCTTCAACCTCGCTGGTCAGCAGGTAGGTAAGGGTTACAAGGGCATTGTGATCAAGAATGGTAAAAAGATGGTTATCAAGTAATAGATGAGACGTTTTGCAATGCTCGCATCTCTCCTCATGGTTCTGTGCCTACAAATGGCGGCACAGACCTGGGAAGATGTAAAAGTGGGGACTTCTACTCGCAAGACCCTCACTTATGTACCAAGGAATGTAGAGAAATCACCAGCTCTGGTGATTTCTCTTCATGGTATGAATCAGGACCCTGGGTTTCAGCAGAATCAGACGCAATGGAATGCACTGGCTGATACCGAGGGTTTTATTGTTACTTATCCGCTGGGTAATAACAGAATGTGGGATACCAGCGGTATGGGTGATGTGAAGTTTGTGGAGGCTGTCATGAAGGATATGGAGCTGAAGCATCATGTGGACAAGAACCGCATCTATCTCTCGGGTTTCTCTATGGGTAGCTGGCTGGGGTATCATTGCCTGGAAACTCTAGGCGATAAAATTGCTGCCTTCGGACCTGTAAGCGGTGTGGATATCGGTAAGCAGCCTAGAGCTAACCGCATGGTGCCTATCATGCATATTCACGGAACCGCTGATGATGTGTTCAAATATACGGGCGATCCTTATCACGTGGCTGGCGGTTATCCTAGCATTGAGGAATATGTAAAGAAGTGGGCTGCCTACGAAGGTTGCGATGTAAGCAATCCGCAGGTAATCCGTCCTTATCCTGCCGGCAGCACAGGTCCCAAAGCTACCCGTACTATATATAATAATGTGAACGATGATGTAGAAGTGAACCTTATTTCTATTGATGGTGTGGGACATTGGCATTCTAATGATCCTAACGGGGTAAATTCTACCCAGGAACTGTGGAACTTCTTCAAGCATCATCAGTTGAACCAGCATCCGGTACCTGTGGAAAACCGCAACTATTTCATCCGTTACGAGAGTACTGTGGGCGAGAACCTCTGGGACCGTCAGGCTGTCTACACCTTGCCAAAGGCTTTGGAGAAGGGTGCCAAGTATACGCTGACCATGAAGATGAGAACTTCAGCAGATTGCGCTGAGTTGGGATTCTGGCCTATCTGGAATGCAAGTGCCAACAAGAACCAGTGGGGTGGAAGCGATGATGTGCAGTATCTGGCAGTCTATCATGTAGAGGCTGGCGACTGGAAAACGCTGACCTGGAATTTCACAGCCAACTTCACCTTGGATACCTTCCAGTTTGTATTTGGCAAATATGGTGGTACACTCGATATTGACGACATGGTGTTGGTGAAGGAAGGAACATCAGAGAATCTGATAGCCAACGCCGATTTCTCAGCCCGCAATATTCAGGGCTGGAGCACCAACTGGAAAGGTCCAAGCTATTTTCTTGACAACGAAGCCTATGCATCAACAGGCATCGAGAAGCCAGCTGTGGCAACCATGATGAAATCTGCGGATAAGGCATACTACACTCTTCAAGGTGTGAAGGTTATTCGTCCTACCAAGGGTATTTATATCCATGGTGGTAAGAAAATCGTGATTAAATAACAAACAATTATAAATTTTTTAAACTGAACGAAATGAAGAAATTATTAACTTTAGTGGCAGCTGCATTTATGGCTGTCAGCGTGTTTGCTCAGAGTGGTACTCCACTTGAGTTGAAAGGTGGTTGGAATGCTGGTTTTGCAGGTGATGCTGATGTTTACAACTTCACTATCTCCGGGCTGTATGGAGCAGCAGAGTTTGCCTGCAATGTCAACTCTGCAGATTATCCTAGATATATCCTCGAGTTCGAAGAGCCGCTTCCTGCCAACTTCCAGGTGAACTATACTTGGAAGACTTCTGCTGATGCTGAAGGTGAGGCTACTCCTGCTTATGGTCGTGTCAAGGGCGATGGAAAGACCAAGAAGTTTGATCTTTATTTCGACCAGGAGCATCCTTACATCGTAGGTGTAGGCGTGCAGCATACCGATAAGGAGGAAGTGAACCTGAAGGTTAAGAAGATGATTTTGGTTGCCGCTGACGGTACTGAAAAGAAGATTGATGCCTCTTTTACTGGTTGGGCAGGCACTGATAACACCGTTTATTATAAGGGTATGGTATCTTTCAATGATCGATGGCAGCAGCTTATGATTAATGACGTGGCTGGCAAGAAGGATTTGACCATCAAGGTTCAGCTGAAAGAGCCAACACCAAATATCCAGATGTGCGTTGAGTATGAGGAAGGAAAGCCTGAGTATTATCAATTCACTGGTACAAATAAGGCTACTTTCAATACAAGAAAAGATGGTGTTGTGAAAACTATCGGTATCCAATACACCGATGAAAAGAAAATTCCTCTTTCCGTTAATGTAGATGGTGCTTGGCTTGTAGAGAAAGAGTCTGTGCATATCGGCACCAATGGTTGGGCTACCTTTGCCTCAGATTGTGCTGTTAAATATGATGATCTCGGTTTGGAGGCTTATGCTGTAAAACTGAATGATGACAAGGTTTCATTCACTAAGTTGACTGACGTTGTTCCTGCTTATACTCCTGTATTGCTGAAGGGTGCTGCTGATACTGATTATGAGATTAATTCCAATGCTGGCTGGGCTCCTTATGTGCCTACCGACCTGAAGGCTTCTGATGGCTCTTCTGCTTCTACTGATGCTGCAACTCTCTATGCTTTGTCAACAGTAGATGACGTTACAGCATTCTATCCTGTAAAGAAGAATTCTCCGATTCCAGCCAAGCGCTGCTATCTGGAGGTAAAGAGTACTTCTCCAAAGGCAGCATTCTATAGTCTTGGCACTAACTTCGGCGAGACCACTGGCATCTCTTCTGTAGAGAATAAGGTAGAGAAGGCTGATGCTCCAGTCTATAACCTTGCCGGCCAGCTTGTAGGTAAAGACTATAAGGGTCTTGTTATCAAGAACGGTAAGAAGTTTGTTATCAAGTAATAGAAATGTTGTTTTATCATTCATCTTTTAAATTTAGAATCAAATGAAGAAATATATCAAACCATCAATTGAAGTAACAGAAGTTATGTTGGAGTCTCCTATCCTGGCAGCTAGTAATGGGGGAGTTTCAGATACCTTAGGTAAACAAGAGATTGATGGTACATCAGCTCAGTCACGCGAAATGCGTAACTTCAGCCTCTGGGACGGCGGAGAGTGTAAACTAAACTGTGTCAAGCTACAATAAAAGTAGTTTAACACAGTTTTTATATTATGGACAACTTAGAAATTGATTACAAGAAAGCAGCTCAGCAGTTGCGTAGTGGTGAAGCCTTATTTGGCAAGGACGGAGCATTAGCTCCATTGTTAGAGCGTATTCTCAACTCAGCTCTCGAAGGTGAGATGGACGCTCATTTAAGTGAAGAGGAACGCTCTTCCGGCAACCGTCGTAATGGTAAGATGAGTAAGAAGGTTCAAACAAAATATGGTGAGGTCACTATAGAGACTCCTCGTGACCGAGACGGAACTTTCCAACCTGAGACCGTAAAGAAGCGTGAGACTATTCTTGCCAATGGCATGGCAGACCAGATTATTGAGATGTACGCCATGGGCACCAGCACACGTGACATCAGCAGCTACTTTGAGCGTGAGTTCAACACAACTCTATCAGCCGATACTATCAGCTCTATAACAGACCGTGTATTACCCGAAATCACCGCCTGGAAGTCTCGCATGCTCGATCCTGCATATGCCATTTGCTGGCTTGATGCTATCCATTATAAGGTAAAGGATGAGAATGGCAGAGCTGTCACACGAGCCATTTACAACATTCTTGGTATCAACAAGGAAGGCCAAAAAGAACTGTTAGGTATGTATGTGTCTAAGAGTGAAGGAGCTAACTTCTGGCTAGAAGTTCTTACGGATCTTCAGAACCGTGGTGTTCGAGACATCTTGATTTGTTGTATTGATGGTCTCAAAGGCTTCCCAGATGCCATCCAAAGCGTATTTCCTGAGAGTTCTGTGCAGCTCTGTATTGTCCATCAGATACGCAATTCTATCAAGTATGTTGGCAGTAAGCATCAAAAGGAGTTTATCAAGGATTTAAGAACAGTATATGGTGCAGTAAACAAAGACTCCGCTGCTGCTAATTTAGACCTGTTAGAGTCTAAGTGGGGAGAGATGTACCCAATTGTCATCAAGTCATGGCGTGACAATTGGGAACGTCTGACAGAGTATTTCCAATATACTCCAGCCATCCGTAAACTCATTTATACGACCAATACGGTTGAGGGGTATCACAGACAGGTAAGAAAGGTCACAAAGACTAAAGGGGTCTTTCCTACGGATAATTCTTTGGAGAAGCTTGTGTACTTAGCTTACCGCAACATCCGTAAGAAATGGACTATGCCACTGGCAAATTGGGGACAAATTTCTCAACAATTGGCAATAAAATTTGGAGATAGATTTAAAATTATGTAACTTTGCAGCCGAAAAGACTTCCCTGCTGGGGGCATGCC
>ENA-OOWO01002703-OOWO01002703.1-human-gut-metagenome-genome-assembly--contig:-NODE-2703-length-9993-cov-2.026867_pt1 | contig 9993 bp, 7 predicted proteins | sample MGYA00241579_ERZ501327 | MGnify/ENA primary metagenome ERZ501327 (study PRJEB25962, sample SAMEA2042836) | human gut metagenome | biome: human gut; feature: human-associated habitat; material: faeces...
CTGGAAAAAACATATTTCTTATATGCCTGCAAGCTGGATCAATTCTTATGACAGTGCGGTGAGTTTGAAAAATGATGAAATTTATGATCTGAAAGCAATACCTACCCTTTATCTGTTGGACAAGGATAAGAAAGTTGTATTGAAGGATGTGACATTCAATCAGGTAGAGAATTATTTAAAACAATAACAAACGATATGAAAGTAAGAACTATTTTATTATCAATGGTTTTAGTTGCCGGAGTCAGCTTGAATGCTTCGGCTCAGTTTAAGATCGGTGGTAAATCCATCAGTACTAAAAAAATAGTGAATGCAGCATCCGATGCGGCAAAAGCGGTGACATTGTCGGATGAGGACGTTGCTGTCATGGCTCGCGAGTATATTCAGTGGATGGATATGCATAATGAGGTTGCCGGACCGGAAACGGAAATGGGACAGCGTTTGGTAAATCTGACGAAAGATATCAAGGTCGATGGTCTCAATTTGAATTTTAAGGTGTATAATGTAGTCGACGTGAATGCGTTTGCTTGCGGAGACGGCAGTGTTCGTGTTTGTGGAGGTTTAATGAAAATTATGGATGATAATGAGGTGTTGGCTGTTATCGGCCATGAGATTGGTCATGTTTTACATACGGATTCGAAAGACGCAATGAAGCAGGCTTATCTGACTGCGGCCGCTAAGAATGCCGTCGGGGCTGCCAACAATACGGTTGCCAAGCTGACTGATTCGCAATTGGGTAGCCTGGCAGAAACGCTTGCCAGTGCACAGTATTCGCAAAAGCAGGAGAATGCGGCAGACGATTATGGCTTTGAGTTCAGTATCGCGAACGGTATCGATCCTTATAGTATGTATAATTCGCTTAATAAACTCTTGGAACTAAGTGTGGAAGCTCCCAAATCATCTAAGTTCCGCCAACTGTTTTCGAGTCATCCCGAAACACAAAAGCGTGTCAAAAGGATGAAAGAAAAAGCGGATGAATATACAAAGAATCAGCAATAAACTGTTAATCACCTTTAAACGGTCGATTTGCAGGCTAAAATAATGCTAAAAAATTAAATATTCTGCCGTAAAACTATGCTGAATAACATAAAATCTATATATTTGCACTGTGTTTTTCATGGTATTAGATTTAAGGTTAGCAATGAAGATTGGTTGTCGTGATGACAACCTTTTCTTTTTTTAGGCCCTTTGTATTTTTCTTTTCTTTCGAAAGTTTTTAAGATTCCGAAATAATATTACTTTTGTGTATTGACTAAAAAATTAAATAGTGTGGATACAAGAATAAAATTGCGGGTGCAAGGTTTAACGAACAGCCAGATACAGTCAGGTGCTTATGCCTTGATTCTCGCTGAAGAAGATGGGGTTCGCCGCATACCTATCATTGTTGGGACGTCGGAAGCCCAGTCTATTGCGATCGCTTTGGAACGCATCACGCCTCCTCGTCCTTTGACGCATGATTTGTTTGCTACCTTTGCACAGGCATTCGGTGTTCGTTTGTGTGAGGTTTTTATCTATAAGTTTGAAGATGGTGTATTTTATTCCGAACTGCTTTTTGAGGATGGAATAAAACAGATTCGCTTGGATTCGCGTACTTCCGATGCTATCGCCATCGCTTTGCGTGTGAAATGCGATATCTATACGACACCTGAGATTGTCCGTGAATGTGGTGTCGTGCTTGAAAATTCTGCAGAGGAGAAAGACAAGGATGATGATTCCATATTGGCTCTGGAGCCGGAAGAAATACATGATGAAACAAAGCTGAAAAAATGGCTTTCTCTTTTGGATGTCGATGAATTGTCGGATCGTTTGGATGAAGCGATAGCCGATGAGAACTACGAGTATGCAAAGATGTACAAAGATGAAATCCGGCGTCGTGAAGAGGAGGGCAGGTCCAGATGATAGAACAACAACTTGGTTTTAGTCTTGAGTCTTTTTTACGTGGTATAGTAGGGATTTCTACGGTGTTGGGGGTTGCTTATCTGATGAGTTACGATCGGAAACGGGTCGATTGGAAATTGGTGGTGGGGGGATTGTTAATGCAGTTTGTCTTTGCTCTTGCCGTATTGTATGTCCCTGTAGTCGGAATTGCTCTGGAATGGGTGGGCAAGGCTTTTATTAAGTTGATGGATTTTACTCAGTCCGGGGTCGCTTTTCTTTTAGGGCCGTTGGTAACTAAAAGTGAAGGGTTTATCTTTTTGTTGAACTCACTTCCGGTGGTGATTTTTTTCTCGGCCTTGGTTTCCTTATTTTATTATTGGGGGATTATCCAGCGCGTAGTAGGAGGTTTTTCTTGGCTGCTACGGCGTTTCATGAATATTTCCGGAGCCGAAGGATTGGTTGCGTCTGGCAATGTGTTTTTGGGAATGACGGAATCCCCTGTTTTGATCAAGAATTATCTGCCGGCGATGAACCGGTCGGAAATATTTCTGGTTATGGTTTCTGGAATGGGGACGATAGCCGGAACAGTGATGGGAACTTATATCGGTATGTTGGCGGGAGGTGATCCTGTGTCGAGGGTTCTGTTTGCGAAGCATTTGCTTTCGGCGTCGTTGATGGCTGCTCCGGGTTCTATTGTTCTGGCTAAAATCCTTTGTCCGCAAACGGAAAAGGTTGACGACCGCTTGGTGAAGATGGAGAAGGTCGGACTGCATTCCACTGTATTGGATGCGTTGGCTGCCGGTACGTCGACGGGGGTACGTCTGATGGTGAATATCGCAGCGATGTTGCTTGTATTCATAGCAATGGTCGCACTTGCCAATTATATTTTGGAGGGTGTGATCGGACGCTATACCGGACTGAATGACTGGATTGTATCCATTACAGGCGGGAAGGCTCAAGGACTGACATTCCAGTTTATATTGGGAGTGATCTTATCTCCTTTTATGTGGCTGATCGGAGTTCCTTATCAGGATGTGATGTTGGTCGGTTCTTTGTTGGGACAGAAAACCATTTTAAACGAGTTTGTCGCTTATTTCCAGTTACAGGAATGGAAAGATGCCGGTTTGTTTCTGTATCAGAAATCTATTTTAATGTCTACCTATATCTTATGTGGTTTTGCTAATATCTCGTCTATTGGTATTTTGCTGGGAGGGATGGGCGTGTTGGCTCCCGAAAAGAGGGAACTGATCACTCGTTTCGGCTTTCCGGCTATGATTGCCGGTGCGTTGGTATCGGTACTTTCGGCTACGATAATAGGAATGATGTTAATTGTCAATTGACAATGGGGAAATCTTTTAATTTTTAACTTTTAATTTATTCAAGTGCAGATATTTTATACGCCGGAGATAGCTGTGAACCCAGAGCTTCCGGAAGAAGAGGCCGGGCATTGTATTCGTGTACTCAGGCTGACTGAAGGTGACGAGATTTTGTTGACGGATGGTAAAGGCTCTTTTTTTAAAGCGGCAATCAGCCGTGCCCATCCTAAGCATTGCGAAGTGAATATTCTGGAGCAGTGGGAACAGCCTGCTTTATGGAACTTCAATCTTCATATAGCAGTGGCTCCGACCAAGAATATGGACCGTATGGAGTGGTTTGCGGAGAAAGCGACCGAGATCGGTATCAATGCCATTACTTGTTTGAACTGCCGTTTTTCCGAACGGAAGGAAATTAAGCCTGCTCGCTTGGAAAAGATTTTGGTCAGTGCAATGAAGCAATCACAGAAAGCGACCTTGCCGGAACTAAACGGAATGACCGATTTCCGCACGTTCGTTAGTCTGCCTTTTGCCGGTCGTAAGTTTATTGCCCATTGCGAGGAAGGGGTAAAACCTCTTTTGAAACAGACGTATCATCCGGGAGAAAACGCACTTGTCCTGATCGGTCCAGAAGGTGATTTCAGTCCCGAAGAAATAGCGCTTGCCTTAAAATGTGGATTTGAACCCATTTCATTAGGCGAAAGCCGTTTGCGTACGGAAACAGCGGCACTGGTCGCTTGTCATACGATACATGTGTTGAATCAATGATGGCAATGTTTGTAGGGGAGGATCGTTGACTGGATGATTTATGTAGGGTTTATATTCTTTCTTTATTTTTCTTTGAATTATGATCAAAAATTTCAATATAAAAGGAGATGATTAATAGGAATTCTGGTCTCTTGACGTTTCTGTTTTATGTTAAGATTAAGATGTTTTGTTTTTTTGCAAATATTATGATTTTCTAAAAAATTTGATTGTATCTTTGTGCAAAGAGTATAAGGTTATTAGCCTAATTACCTCTTTTTTTATAATTAAAATGTAATGACACCTCTTTATCAAGAATTACCATTTACGAGTAATAGTTGTATAAACTTCTATAAAGAAGATTTGCCGCATTTTATTGTCCCATGGCATTATCATCCGGAAATTGAAATAATGTATATTTTAGAAGGTACAGGTACACGTTTTGTTGGTGATCATATAGATCAGTATCAAGAAGGGGATGTGTGTATGGTAGGACCAAAATTGCCTCATGAATGGAGAAATGACGATGAGTTTTTTAAGCATGGAGCAGGTTTGAAGGCTTCTTGTTTATGTTTGTTTTTTCTAAAAGACATTTTTGAATCTAATTTGATCCGTTTACCAGAAATGTCTAATATTCGCCAGCTTATAGAGCGTTCTAGGAGGGGAATTAAATTTATGGGGAAATCTCGGGATGCTATTGGTTCCTTTATTCAGCAGTCTGTGGATGAAACTGGAGTTTCTCGTATTGTTAATTTAATATCTTTATTGGAAATGATGGCAACAACTGATGAATATGAACTGTTGGCAAGTATTGGTTTTACAGAGTCTGTTAATTCTTCTGATTTTGAACGATTTGATAAAGTGTATCAGTATATGATGAAAAACTTTATGAAACCAATAAAATTGGAAGAAGTAGCATCATTGGTTGGATTGACTCCTAATGCTTTTTGTCGTTACTTTAGAGGGAGGACCAAGAAAACATTTGTTCAATATCTGAATGATATACGGATTGGTCATGCAAAAAAATTACTAATAGAAGGACGTATGAAGATTTCCACGTTAAGTATGGAGTCGGGCTTTAATAATTTATCAAATTTTATTGAGCAGTTTAAGCGTTCCACACAAATGTCACCTTCGGAATACCAAAAGAAATTTGGGGTTAAAAATCGAACAGTTATATAATGTTTGAATTATGGTAAAATACCATAAAAATCTGTGAGAATTAGTATATAAGATGTTATAACGCTACTGTATCTTTGCAATATTGATATTCGGGCTATATTGATAAATATAGTATTGGTAACGAATTATATATGAATATGATCTTTTTTTTAGATAAGTAGTATTATCACATTGCAATCTTATATACTAATATGAACAGAAGAAATTTTATAAAGCAAACAACTATAGCAACATTAGGAAGTTTCTCTTCATTGGATATTCTTGGTTCTTCTATAGAGCAGGAGATAGAAAATGTGAGTCTTGAACGGAGAAAAGTGCCGCCTCGTGCAATTTCTATGTGGGATTTTTCTTGGTTGGAACGTCGTTGGCCAGGGGCTGGTTATGAAGACTGGGATAAAATTTTGGATGAATTATTGATTCGTGGTTATAATGCTATACGTATTGATGCTTATCCGCATTTGATTGCTGAAAATCCAACTAAGGAGTGGATGTTGAAAGAAGTTTGGAATCAGCAAGTATGGGGTAGTCCAGATTTGAATGTAGTACAGGTTCAACCTAATTTGAATAAATTTTTATTGAAGTGTAAGGAACGTGGAATAAAGGTTGGACTTTCTTCATGGTATCGTCAGGATGTAGATGATGTCCGAATGAAAATAACGGCTCCAGATAAAATGGCTGATTGTTGGATTTCAACTCTTCGGACAATAGAACAAGATGGACTGTTGGATACAATATTATATGTGGATTTATGTAACGAGTGGCCAGGTAATTTGTGGGCACCATTTTTTTCTTCACAATATCCGCATATTGTATGGGGAGAATGGTATAAAGAGGAATCTCTCTTTTGGATGAAACGAACTTTAGAAAGAATGAGGGTGAAGTATCCAGATATGCCTTTCCTCTTTTCTTTCGATTGTTGGGATGTCCATAAATATGAAGAAGTGGATACTTCTTTTTTGGACTTGTTTGAACATCACATTTGGATGGTTCACCAGAATAATAATGAGTTTTATAAAAAAGTAGATTATAAGGATGGACAATTCTCGCCAGAAGCCTATAAAAAGGTGGTAAAAGTGGCAGAAAAGCTTTATAAGGCGAAACCTCTGTATTGGCAAAAACTACTGACCGATAAAATAAAACTAACAGGAGAAGTCGCAAAAAAGGTGGGGCGTCCTCTTGTTACAACGGAATGTTGGGGAATTGTAGATTATAAAGATTGGCCTTTACTGAATTGGGATTGGGTAAAAGAGCTTTGTGCTTTAGGAACTGTTACGGCTGCTCAAACAGGTATGTGGGTCGGTATTGCTACCAGTAATTTCTGTGGACCACAGTTTGTTGGAATGTGGCGTGATGTAAAATGGCATCAAGAGATGACAGCGATAATTAAATCTGCCGAGTTGGATGAATCTATTACCATAAATAATGAGATTGCTGCTAAATTATTGAAGCGGCTCTGATTTTCAGTATTAAAACTTTTTGAAATATATAGGTAGATGAGAGTGTTTATAGCTCTAATCAGGGATATTATTTTTTTAAACTTAATGATTAATTAGTTAAATCTATTCTTTGTATGGAGAAAAAGAGGTGTTTTTATCAAATTTTCATTTCCTTTTTTTTGCTTCTAGGAAATTTATTGGCAGAAGCTCAGACGGGAAGAACTATTTCTGGAATAGTTGTGTCAGAGGATGATAATGAACCTTTGATTGGTGTAAATGTAGTTCAGCAAGGAACTACAAATGGTGTTGTAACAGATCTGGACGGAAAATTTACTTTGACTGTGCCGGATGGTAGTGTTTTACAAATTTCGTATATAGGGTATCAGGAACAGTTGTTGACAGTGAACCCTGAAGTTTCTATTTATCATGTCACTTTGAAAGAGGATTCACAAGCTTTGGATGAGGTGGTGGTAATTGGATATGGTATTCAGAAGAAGAAGTTGGTGACTGGTGCCACTGTACAAGTGAAAGGTGATGATATTCAGAAATTGAATACGGTAAGTGCTTTAGGTGCTTTACAAAGTCAAACTCCAGGTGTTAATATTACCCAGTCATCAGGTATGCCGGGAGAAGGCTTTAATGTAACGATACGTGGTTTGGGAACAACAGGTTCGTCAGGTCCTTTGTATATTATAGATGGTGTGACTGGGGCTGATATCAATAATTTGAATCCTGCAGATATTGAATCTATTGATGTATTGAAAGATGCTGCTTCAGCTGCAATTTATGGTTCACGTGCTGCAAATGGTGTTGTTCTTGTTACGACAAAACAAGGAAAAGCTGGAAAGGCTTCTATTTCGTATGATGGATATTTTGGAGTTCAGAATGTTTATAAAATGGTTCCGACATTGAATGCACAAGAATATGCTATGGTGCAGAATGAAGGTCGGTTGATGGATGGATTACCAGCTTATGATTTTAGTTCTTTAGTTCCTAACTGGGAAAGCTATGCAAATGGGACAAATAAAGGAACTAATTGGTTAGATGCTATGCGGAATGAAAATGCACCGATTCAGAATCATGCGTTGAATATTACAGGTGGTAGTGAACAATCCGTTTATTCTATTGGTATTTCATATACTTCGCAGGAAGGTATTCTTGGAAAGCCAGTACAACCTAAATATGAACGTTATACATTTCGTTTGAATACAGAGCATACTATCTTAAAAAATAATAACTTTGATATAGTTAAATTTGGAGAAAATTTAACTTATTCGTACAGTGAAAAATCTGGTATATCAATAGGAAATCAATATCAAAATGATATTAATGGTGCATTGAAAGCAAATCCATTTCTTCCTATGTATGATGAAAATGGTGATTATCATTATGCGCTGCCTTGGGATGTGACAGGGGAAAATCCTATTGCTTTAATGAAATATGCACATGGGCAGAATTTAACTAAAAAACATAATATTAAAGCAAATGCATATGTAACATTGCAACCTATTAAGAATTTAAAAATCAAAAGTAGTTTTGGCTTAACGATGGATGCTAATACTTATCGTAGTTTTGTGCCTGTTTACGAATTAGCTTCTAATGTTTATAATAAGGAGAATAAAGTAACTCAACAAATGTATATTAGTTCTGGCTGGCTTTGGGAGAATACAGCTAGTTATGATTTCAAAATAAATGAAAATCATAATTTTAGTGCTATGATAGGACAATCTATAGAACGGAGTGGTTTAGGTGATAATTTATCTGCAAGCAATGTAAATTCGATTTTTAATGATTTTGAACATGCATATTTGGATAATACAACTGTTATTTATCCTGACAAAACAACTGTTGGTGGATCTCCTTATATGAAAAATAGAATTTTACAGAAAAGAAGTATTTCTTCTTTATTTGGACGTGTAAATTATGATTATAAGGAAACTTACTTGTTGACGTTAGTTATGCGTGCAGATGGTTCTTCTAATTTTGCAAAGGGAAATCGTTGGGGATATTTTCCATCTGTTTCTGCAGGTTGGGTAATGAGTAATGAAGTATTTATGGAGTCAACGAAAAATTATCTTGATTTTCTTAAAGTACGTGCTAGTTGGGGACAAAATGGTAATCAAGATATTGATCCTTTCCAATATTTAGCAACAATTTCATTCTTGAAATCTAATTATTTTTTCGGGCCGGATAAACAAACAATTGCTTCTGGTGCTTATCCCGATATTTTGCCGAATAAAGATGTTACTTGGGAAACTTCAGAACAGTTGGATTTGGGGTTAGATGCTCGTTTCTTTGGTAGCCGTTTAAGTTTTTCTTTCGATTATTATTTAAAGACAACGAAAGATTGGCTGGTACAAGCTCCGGTATTGGACTCTTATGGAACAAGTGCTCCGTATATAAATGGTGGTGATGTTAGGAATCAGGGTATTGAAATGTCTTTGAATTGGAGTGATCATGTTGGTGACTTTACTTATGGAATAAACTTGAATTTATCTCATAATAAAAATGAGGTAACCCGTATTGCCAACTCAGAAGGAATTATTCATGGAAGTCCTAACATTTTGAGTGAAGGAACTACGGAAATGTATCGTGCACAAGAAGGATATCCTATCGGTTATTTCTATGGATACAAAACTTTAGGTGTTTTCCAGAATGAAAAGCAAATAGCAGAATATTCTGGTGCAAAGCTTTCAGGAGCAGCTCCTGGTGATTTGATTTTTGCAGATATGAATGGAGATGGTGTGATTGATGATAAAGATAAATGTATGATTGGAAATCCTCATCCGGATGTAACAATGGGGTTGACTTTTAATTTTGGATATAAAGGATTTGACTTGGGGATAACGACTAATGCTGTATTTGGTAATCAAATCGCTAAATCATATCGGTCATTTGCGGATCAGCCGAAAGAAAATTATACGACAGATATTTTAGGACGTTGGCATGGTGAAGGAACTTCTAATCGTTTACCTCGTCTTGCTTCTGGTACAAATACAAACTGGTTATATATTTCAGATATCTTTATTGAAGACGGAGATTATTTCCGTATCCAGAATATAACATTGGGATATGATTTTAAGAGATTATTCCCTCGTATTCCGCTAGGGCAAGCAAGATTATATGTTACAGCTCAGAACTTGGCAACTTTTACGAAATATTCAGGTATGGATCCTGAAATTGGATATGGAGCAGATAAAAGTTGGGTTTCAGGTATAGATGTAGGTTTTTATCCGAGTCCTCGAACATATATGGTAGGTGTTAATTTAAAATTCTAATAGATAAAAAAATGAAAAAGATAGTTATTCTTATGTTATTTGTATCTTTTATGACAAGTTGTGATTCCTTTTTGGATTCGGATAATTATGTGAAAAAAGATACTTCGAATTTTCCGGAAACATCTCAAGATGCTTTGGGCATAAACATGGAAGCCCAATTTACAG
>ENA-OOWO01002705-OOWO01002705.1-human-gut-metagenome-genome-assembly--contig:-NODE-2705-length-9987-cov-2.670862_pt1 | contig 9987 bp, 9 predicted proteins | sample MGYA00241579_ERZ501327 | MGnify/ENA primary metagenome ERZ501327 (study PRJEB25962, sample SAMEA2042836) | human gut metagenome | biome: human gut; feature: human-associated habitat; material: faeces...
GCAGCAACGGCAGACTTAGAGTCCGCACCGCCCAATGCTCCGCGCACAGACCCGGGCATAGCCAGCGAAGGCATAGCCAGTGAACCGAGAACGGCCATTCCGCCGGTTCGCAAGAAGTTTCGTCTATCCATATAAATTTGTTATAAGTTATAAATTACAGGTCGCTTATCCTCAATATAACGGGGGAATACAGAAAGGAGAGCTACCTTTGATTACCGAACAACCAATGCGCCTCAGCCTACTACTGCCGCATCTAAATTTCTTTTGTCAAAAGACTCTCCAATTCCTCGGCACTCAGGCGCAGATAAAACTGCCCTTTGTAGGCTACCGAAATAGAGCCTGTTTCTTCCGATACAATGATCGCATGGGCATCCGACACCTGAGATATTCCCATCGCTGCACGATGCCGCAAACCCAACTCTTTCGGAATATCCAGATTGTGCGACACGGGCAGGATACATCCTGCCGCCTTAATGCGTTTCTTGCTGATAACCATAGCTCCGTCGTGCAACGGACTGTTCTTGAAAAAGATATTTTCTATCAGGCGCTGGTTTATATCGGCGTTGATAATCTCCCCTGTACGCACCACATCGTCCAACGGCATATTATGTTCCACCACAATCAATGCACCGACTTTCTGCTTGCCCATACTGATACAAGCCATTACAACGGGCATAATTTCATCGTGTTCCATGCCTTCTTTCTTGTTTCCCGTAAAGAAGCGCACCAATGCACTGGCATGCTGATGCGAACCGAGCGTAAGCAGAAACCGCCGTATTTCATCCTGAAACAAGACGATAAGTGCCAACACACCCACACTGACCAGTTTATCAAAAATAGACCCTAACAGTTTCATCTCCAGCACTTGAGAAACCACCAGCCAAATCAGGATAAACACCAGTATACCCGTAAACACATTGATAGATCCGGAAGCTTTCATCAGCTTATATGTATAGTAAAGCAGGAAAGCTACCAGCAGGATATCTATAAAATCTTTTATGCCAAATTCAAAAAACACGGTCGCAAGTGATTAATGGTTAATTATTAGCGATTAACGCAGAACGGGCCGCATTCATGGCTTCCACGATTTTCACCGTTTCCACTGCCTCGCGCACATCGTGCACACGAAGTATATCAGCCCCTTTCAACAGACAGATGGTATCCAATACGGTTGTACCGTTCAACGCTTCCTGCGGAGTAGTTCCCAACAAGCGATAAATCATAGATTTACGGGAAACGCCAACCAGCAAGGGAAGTTCAAAAATACGAAATTCCTCCAGATGAGCCAACAATTCATAATTATGCTCAATGGTCTTGCCAAAGCCGAACCCGGGGTCCAATATGATATCCTTTACGCCTAAATCGCGTAATTGCTGCACCTTACGGGCAAAGTACATAAACACCTCTTTCAGCAAATTATCATAATGGGGATGCTGTTGCATATTTTGCGGCGTACCCTGCATGTGCATCATGATATAAGGAACATTCAGGTCGGCAACCGTACGGAACATATCATCATCCATTTCTCCGGCAGCTATATCATTGATAATTGCCACACCGTATTCCTCGACACACATTCTCGCCACATCCGCCCTAAAGGTATCTACCGAAACAATCGCATCGGGCTGTACTTTCCTCAGAATACCCAACCCCATGCGCAAGCGTTCCATCTCTTCCGCAGGCGACACATTCTCCGCATTGGGACGCGAAGAGTAAGCGCCCACATCGATGATAGCAGCTCCTTCCGCCACAATCTGCCCTATGCGGCTTGTTATGTCGGCTTCCGTCTGCATGCGGCTGCCGGCATAAAAAGAATCGGGGGTGACATTGAGAATTCCCATGACGCAGGGAGAAGAAAGGTCTAACAGCGAACCGTTGACGTTTATATATTTGGATTGCAGAACTTTCATGGCAGCGTTTTTTGATTTATATATCTGCAAATGTAAACAAAAAAGCCATTGTTGGTACACCAAGTCTGAAAAATAAGGTATCTTTGTTCGCAAAATATCAATTTTATTACGAACTGCAAAACTCCCCGAAGGAGAAAGATATGGATATAACCGCTCTTTATCAGATATTTCTCGGCTGCACCGGCATAACCACCGACAGCCGCAACTGCCCCGAAGGCTCACTGTTTATCGCCTTGAAAGGCGATACGTTCAACGGCAACGCCTTTGCCGCCAAAGCATTGGAAGCAGGCAGCACCTACGCCGTTGTAGACGAAGCCGCCTATGCTCCTGCCGGAGATACACGTTATATATTAGTGGATAACTGCCTGCACACCTTGCAACAGCTTGCCAATTATCACCGCCGCCAACTGGGTACGCGCATCATCGGCATTACAGGAACGAATGGGAAAACAACGACCAAGGAGCTTATATCCGCCGTATTGTCTCAAAAGTACAATGTACTGTACACACTGGGAAATCTGAATAATCCGATCGGTGTACCGCTCACCTTGTTGCGCCTGACAACAGAGCATGAGCTCGGCGTAGTAGAAATGGGAGCCAGCCACCCCGGCGACATCAAGGAACTGGTGGAAATAGCCGAACCCGATTATGGGATTATCACCAATGTAGGAAAGGCTCATTTGGAAGGCTTCGGTTCTTTCGAAGGCGTTATCCGGACCAAAGGCGAACTGTACGACTATCTGCGCCGGCAGGGAAACTCCACCATCTTCCTTCATCAGGACAATCCTTACCTCAGGGAAATAGCCCGGGGACTGAATCCGATAACCTACGGAGAAGAAAACAGTCTGTATATCAACGGCCACGTTACCGGCAATTCCCCCTACCTCGCTTTTGAGTGGAGAGCCGGAAAAGAAGGAGAATTTCACCAAGTGCATACCCGGCTGATTGGCGAATATAACTTTCCCAATGCTCTGGCAGCCGTCACTATCGGACATTTCTTCGGAGTAGAAGCAGAGAAGATAGACAAAGCCCTGAATGAATATGAACCCCGGAACAACCGTTCGCAACTGAAAAAAACGGCCGACAACACCCTGATTATCGATGCCTACAACGCCAATCCCACAAGCATGCTGGCAGCCATCGGAAATTTCCGCAACATGCAAGCCGAGAAAAAAATGCTGATATTGGGAGATATGCGCGAACTGGGAAAAGACAGTGCCGAAGAGCACCAGAGAATAGTGGACTATCTGGAAGAATATGGCTTTGAGGATGTAATATTGGTAGGCGAATTATTTGCAGCAACCCGCCACACGTATACCACTTATCCCGATGCTCCGGCTCTAATAGCCGCGCTCCAAAAGAACAAACCCTGCGGAAAGACAATCCTGATAAAAGGCTCGAACGGAATAAAACTGAATACGGTAGTCGATTATCTCTAATCTGTAGATTTACGCATCACTCTTGGTTTCAGCACGAAACAAGCCACCAATGACGCCAGGACAGCTCCCGTGGTATTGGCTGCAAAATCCAGCCAATCGCCGCCACGGTAGGTAGTACAAAATGCCTGTAACAATTCTACCGCTCCGCTGAACAATACCGGGCAGGCAAATGCTCCTACCCATGCGTGCCACATAGGCGTACGGTCTCTCCGATGCGCCCGCAAGAACTCCAGCCACAACATACCGGACATGCCGAAATACATACAGATATGCACCACCTTGTCAAGGTTAGGGATAGTGCCCAAATCCGTAGTGGGCGGTTTAAAAAACGACAGATAAATTACAGCAAGTATTATCACCAGCGATACCGGATATTTCTTAATATAATATAGCATATCTCAAATTATGAACAATCTGTGTGCAAAAGTATGGAACATTTTCTATATTTGTGCGTTTTAAGAGCAATTAATAACGAATTGTAAGAAAAATCCACGTTTTATGACAAGAAATGAAAGAGCCAACTTTGGAAGCAAATTGGGAGTGATACTTGCTTCAGCCGGTTCTGCAGTTGGCCTGGGTAATATCTGGAGATTCCCTTTTGAAACAGGCAATCATGGTGGCGCAGCCTTCATACTGATTTATCTGGTATGTGTACTGATATTAGGTATTCCTATCATGATAGCCGAATTTCTTATCGGACGCCGTTCACGTGCCAACACTGCCGGAGCGTATCAAAAGCTGGCTCCGGGAACCCATTGGCGTTGGGTGGGCCGAATGGGTGTATTAGCCGGATTTCTTATTTTGGGCTACTACTCGGTAGTAGCGGGTTGGACCTTGGAGTTTATAGGAGAAGCCGCAACCAACAGTTTTGCCGGCAAGTCCGCCTCAGAGTTCATCGCTTCCTTCAACGGCTTTGTCAGCAATCCGTGGCGTCCTGTTATCTGGTTGGTGGTATTCTTGTTAGCCACTCACTTCATCATCATAAAAGGAGTGGAAAAGGGTATTGAAAAATCAGCCAAGATAATGATGCCCATGCTGTTTATCCTACTGGTAGTGCTTGCCATTTGTTCCGTATCACTACCCGGTGCAAGTGCGGGTATCGAATTCCTGCTGAAACCCGACTTCAGCAAAGTGGACGGTAATGTTTTCTTAGGTGCAATGGGACAGGCATTCTTTTCACTCAGCCTCGGTATGGGATGTCTTTGCACATACGCTTCTTATTTCAGAAATGACACCAACCTACCTAAAACAGCACTCAATGTGGCAGGTATCGATACGTTAGTTGCCATTCTTGCCGGATTCATTATCTTCCCTGCAGCGTTTTCCGTTGGCATCCAGCCGGATGCAGGACCGAGTTTATTGTTCATCACCTTACCCAATGTATTTCAACAGGCATTCGGCAACATACCCTGGCTGGCAATCGCCTTATCCATCATGTTCTACGTTTTGCTGGCGCTGGCGGCATTGACTTCAACCATTTCCTTGCACGAAGTGGTAACAGCATATCTGCATGAGGAGTTCAAGTTTACACGAGGAAAAGCAGCCAAACTGGTTACCTCCGGCTGTATCGTGCTGGGAGTGTTATGTTCGCTGTCATTGGGCGTAGGAAAGAGTTATACGATTTTCGGCCTTAACCTGTTCGATTTATTCGACTTCGTCACCGCTAAAATCATGTTGCCCTTAGGCGGGTTCTTTATCTCTATCTTCACCGGATGGTATCTGGATAAAAAGATTGTATGGGAAGAAGTCAGCAATAACGGAACTTTAAATATACATATATACAGATTACTAATCTTCATTCTGAAATATATCGCCCCAATAGGAATCGGACTTATTTTCATCAACGAGTTGGGTTTCTTCAAATAAACAGTAATGAAGAATCCGTTTAAAGACTTCTTATACTTCTCCCGGGGAGAAAGGCGAGGTATCCTTGTTCTCATCATTGGGATAGTCCTCATCTTTCTCTCCGGGTATATCTATTCTTTCCGGCAAAACAACAGGCAACTTTCTGAAGAAGAAGCCAGGATACAGGCTGCCGCCTTGAAAGAATACGACAACTTTATCAGTTCTGTGCGGGAACAAGAAAAAAACGAGAACAGCCGTTTCAAGAAATCGGAGAGATATAAAAAGAGAACAGTTGTATTAGCTCCTTTCGACCCTAACCGTACGGACTCCGTCACCTTCTGCCGCTTAGGTCTTCCTGCATGGATGGCAAAGAACATCTTACGTTATCGAAGCAAAGGGGGAAAGTTCCGTAAGGCCGAAGACTTCAAAAAAGTATATGGATTGACAGAAGAACAGTACCAAACGCTCTCTCCCTACATCTATTTTACGGCAGAAGACACTATAAGAAAGGCGACCTCTCTACTCACTCTTCGGCAGGCACCCAAAGACAGTATTTATAAATATCCGGCAGGCACCGTGCTTAACTTAAACCATGCAGATACCACTGAGTTGAAGAAAGTTCCCGGCGTAGGCAGCGGCATAGCCCGGTCGATAGTGAACTATCGACAACGTTTAGGCGGCTTCTACCGAATAGAGCAATTGCAGGAGATTTATTTGGATTATCGCCAACTGCAAGCATGGTTCACCGTTACGCCTTCTGAAATCCGACGCATCAATCTGAACCGGGTCGGCATAGAGCGCCTTCGCAACCATCCTTATATAAACTTTTACCAAGCAAAAGCCCTTGTGGAATACCGTAAAAAGAAAGGAACGCTCCACAACCTCAAACCATTTGCCCTCTACGAAGAATTTACCGAAAGCGATTTGGAGCGGCTTAGCCACTATGTTTGTTTTGAATAATGAAGAGACAGACAGCTATTCCTTACAAACCTCACCGTCTTTCAGATGAATGGTACGGTCGGTGATTTGTGCCAATCCCTCATCATGCGTCACAATTACAAATGTCTGGCCCAAACGGTTACGCAAATCGAAGAACAGTTGGTGCAGTTCTTCCTTATTATGCGTATCCAAACTTCCGGACGGCTCATCCGCCAACACCACCGCAGGATGATTGATGAGCGCACGGGCAACGGCAACCCTTTGCTTCTCTCCACCGGACAACTCATTGGGCTTGTGCGAAGCGCGTTCCGCCAATCCCATGAAGTCCAATATTTCGGCAGCCGCCGCTCTGGCTTCCTGCTGTCCCACTCCGGCAATGAAAGCCGGTATCATCACATTCTCCAAAGCCGTAAATTCCGGCAACAACTGATGGAACTGAAAGACAAAGCCTATATGCTTATTACGGAAGGCGGAGAGTTCTTTCTCCTTCAGGCAATTCACCAATGTACCATCAATCGTTACCGAACCGCTATCGGGCATGTCCAAAGTTCCCATAATCTGCAACAAAGTGGTCTTGCCCGCACCGCTGGGACCGACAATACTGACCACCTCCCCTTTTTTTATCTCCAGGTCGATGCCCCGCAACACCTGCAAACTGCCGAAACTCTTCGTTATTCCTTCTAATCGTATCATTGTTTTAGTTACTGTTTATTCCTTACGGTCATGACACATTTTATCTTTAACACATAGGTACGTTCTGACTGTTTGATAGCCCTATTACAACCTTTTAATGACGTATTCCGCAAGGTAACAGCCGAATACAGCCGGCATATAGCTTACAGTTCCGCAAGTGGACTTTTTATTCTGTTCATCTTCCGTCAACAGCACTGCCTTAGGGTCGGCTTGCTCGGTACTGAATACAACCGGAAGTTTACGTTTAATCCCCAGCTTCTGCAAACGTTTCCTCACCGCCTTACTCAATCCGCAATGATAGGTATCCCATATATCGGCAAAACGTATCTGCGTAATATCACTCTTTGCGCCCGCCCCCATACTCGATACAATCTTAATATGCCGTTTCAGTGCTTCCGCTATCAAATAGCATTTGGGAGCAAGTGTATCGATGGCATCCACTACAAAATCATATCGGGTGGCATCAAGCAGTTCGGGTATATTATCGTCTTTCAGAAATACCGGCAGCACCGTCAGCTGTATGTCCGGATTGATATCTTTGAAACGTACCGCCAAAACCTCCGCTTTCTCCCTCCCCATAGTGGAATGCAAAGCAGGCAGTTGACGATTTATATTGGTAGGCTGCACCGTGTCCGCATCCACAATCGTCATCCGTCCCACACCTGCACGGCATATCATTTCGGCTGCATAAGCGCCTACTCCACCAAGACCTACAACCAGCACATGCGCCTGTTGCAGCCTTTCCATTTTCTCCTCTCCCAGCAAAAGCCGGGTTCTCTGTTTCCAATCCTCCACCATCACCAACCACTAATCATTAATCACTAATCGCTTATCACTAATCACTTACTAATCTTCCTTAAACCATTTATAAACCCACTTTCCTACCTTCTCGTAATGCTGCGCCTCATTTCGCGGATTAGAGAAAGAGACGGCATCCTGGGGTTCGCCCAACTGGTCGGGATAAAGTACAATCAAACTATTATTGGAGAAGTATTTGCTCAACTGCGCCGGGAGCTTCTCGAAGGAGCTGTCGTAAGAGATGGACCCCCTACGTGCGCTTATCACTACAAGCAAATGGTCGTAATTCACTTGCCCGGTCAATATCAGCAAATCCCCCCAATCATCCAGACGAGAGAAGTCCGTCAAGGTCTGTCCATACTTTTTCTTCACCAATGCCTGCAACTGTACAGTTGTTTCCTCGTTTGCAAAGAAATGTACCCGGCAGCCCAACGTACCGCCCATCCGGCAAAAATGCTCCACCCACTTCTGAAAGCCTGCTTCGTATTCCGCCTTAGGAGGAACGGCAATGATGATTCGCCGTATCGTATTAATCGGAATCAGGAATTTGGCAATCATAACTTCTCGATGCAGTCCTTTCAGCAGGTTCTCGGCAAGCATACCGAAGAAAGAGTCTACAATATTGACCTTACGGTGCAAACCGATAATCACATCGGTCACCTCATATTCTTTCGCCGTATGGATAATACCCGAAGCAATATTCAAGTCATACCGTGTAATCTGGCGCAACGGCACATCGGCAGAAGCCGTAATCATGGCTGCCTTCTCCAAATACCTTTTACCGCGAAGCTCCAAACCCTCGGAAGTATTGTTGTCATTGATTACGTTCAAAGCCAACAGATTATCTTTCTGTTTGGTATCACGTATCAATAAGGACAGGTTCATCAGATATTCAATCGTATCCGGATTCGCCACCGGAATAAGAATCCTTTCCGCCTCAACCGTACGCTCCTCTTCCAGATGCGCCTCGCACATGGCAATCTTGCGTGCGGCCCTTTCCGTAATAAAGGAGCTCACCACACATGTTACAAGAATCAGCAATACCGTACCGTTCAGCACATCCTCATTCAACAAACGCTCACCGTTCGGCAAGATGATATTATAACCCACCAATACCGCCGCCAGCGTAGCTGCTGCTTGTGCATTGCTCAAGCCAAACATCAGCTCACGCTCTATGGGAGCCATTTTATAAATTTTCTGCGTCAGCCAGGAAGCGATCCACTTGCCCACCAGCGCCACAACAATCATAACGGCAGCCACCTTCAAAGCGTCTCCCTGCCCGAAGATGACATGAATATCAATCAGCATGCCCACCCCTATCAGGAAATAGGGTATGAACAGAGCGTTACCGACAAACTCCAGATGATTCATCAACGGTGATACATGCGGTATGAGGCGGTTCAAGACCAGCCCTGCCAAGAATGCTCCCAAGATGCCTTCCATTCCCACGAACTCCATTAAACCCGCTCCCAGAAAAACCATGGCAAGTACGAAAATAAATTGCATCACGTTGTCATTGTACCGGTGAAAGAACCAACGACCGATGCGCGGAAAGAAATAAATAATTAGTGCCCCTAGAAAGATTACTTTTACCACCAGCCAAATCCAAAACAACCCTCCGGACTCTCCTTTAAACAGACCGCCCACCACTGCCAGCACCAGCAACGTAAGCGTATCCGTCACAGCCGTACCGCCCACAGCAATACTTACACTGCGATGGCGGGACACACCGTAACGAATTACAATCGGGTAAGCCACCAGCGTGTGCGAGGCATACATACTTGCCAGCAATATGGACGTCACGAGACTATACTTCAGCAACATCATATTGGTAACCAAGCCTATGCCTATCGGAATGACGAAAGCCAGCAATCCCAGCATCACAGCCTTTCCGCGATTCTTCTTGAAATCGCCCATATTCATTTCCAACCCTGCCAGGAACATGATATAATAAAGTCCGACCTTGCCGAACAACTCGAAACTGCTGTCGCGCACCAAGATATTGAAGCCATGCTCGCCAATCACCAATCCCGCCAGAATCATACCGATAATGTGCGGTATACGTAATTTATTCAGCAATATGGGCGCAAACAATATAATAAGGAGTACAAGGAGGAATATCCATGTAGGGTCTGTTACAGGAAGTGTCAAACTGAAATTGAGCCAGTCCATACGCAGTGAGTTTTAGGTTTTAACTGCAAAATAACGAAAAAGTTTTCACTTTATGCGGTGTCATACAGCAATTTGTTATAAATTTGCAACCAACTCTATCATTTATAGATAGATTAGAACTATTTTATAAACTAAATTAAAACAAAAGAAAAATGAAAGTAGCTATTGTTGGAGCAAGCGGAGCCGTAGGA
>ENA-OOWO01002707-OOWO01002707.1-human-gut-metagenome-genome-assembly--contig:-NODE-2707-length-9985-cov-5.891239_pt1 | contig 9985 bp, 10 predicted proteins | sample MGYA00241579_ERZ501327 | MGnify/ENA primary metagenome ERZ501327 (study PRJEB25962, sample SAMEA2042836) | human gut metagenome | biome: human gut; feature: human-associated habitat; material: faeces...
TATCCGCCAAATAAAATTTCAAAAACAGTCTTAAAAATGCAAGCATTTTACATCTATTTTTGAAATTTTGCTTGGCTCTGAACAGTTACAAATTAAGAAAAATATCCCTCTTGAGGTATTTCTGGAAGATGGAATATGCTATAATGATTATGTAGCAATTAGTTCGATCAACAGAATGACATCAGGAGGGATTTTTATGTTGTGGACAAGAAGTGAATTAAAGGGAAGAGCAAAGTTCCTGTTGAAACAGAATTATTGGTATTCTGTTCTTGCGGCATTGATTTATACGTTTCTTTTGGGAAATGGATTTACGTATTCTTATAATGCACTAAAGAATAAGAATAGTGAGGTGGAAACTTCGATACAAGGTTTTCATCCGATTCTAATGTTGGGGATTGTAGCAACTGTAGCAGTTGTGGTTGTAATTTCATTTATTGTATATCTGGCTATTGCCTATTTCCTATGGAATCCAATGACTGTCGGCTGTTGTAAATTTTTCAAAAATGGAAGAGACGGAAGACAGGATGTGAAAGATATTTTCCGAATGGTAAGAGATTGCAATAAGACAATTCGTATGACGATGTTTTTGAAAACAATTTATCTTGCATTGTGGTCACTATTATTTATTGTTCCAGGTGTGATCAAAGGATATGAATATGCGATGGTACCGTATCTTCTGCTCGATCATCCAGAGATGAGCAGACAGGAGATTTTTGCGGAGAGCAAACGAATGATGATGGGGAATAAATGGGATGCGTTTGTGCTGGATCTTTCCTTTATCGGCTGGCATTTGCTGGGAGCATGTACGTTTGGAATCTTAACTTTCCTTTATGTAAATCCGTATCAGTATTATACAGAGGCAGAGTTGTATCATGTGCTGAGAGATAGAATGTGAATATAGATTTATATTATGAAACTTAGAGTAAAAAAGCTCACAGCTGGTTGTAGACGATCAGCTGTGAGCTTTTCTTTTGCAAAATAAAAATAGAAGACAACTCAATATTTTCTATTGACATTAAAAACCAATGTGATAAACTTGTTTACGCAGGAACTGTTCATTGATGAACAGTTCATTAACAAACAGTTCCTGCATGTGAAGATGGAAAGGAGGATTACAATTTTGTGTGAAGAACATTTTCATATCGCTCCACAGGTACATAAAATGGATCGTTCCATTTCAAAATTACTTGAGGCGAGAGTAAAAGCGGAAGGGTTGGATGAAGGAACCCTTATGCATGGATGGATTTTGCGTTATCTCTATGAACATCAGGATGCAGAGATTTATCAGAAAGACATAGAGAAGTATTTCGGAATCTGCCGTTCGGGAGTAACGAATATCATTCAGGCTTTAGAGAAGAAAGGACTTGTCTATCGTGCTTCGGTCGCGAGTGATGCAAGGCTGAAAAAGGTTATGCTGACAGAGGCAGGACGCGAAAGCCACGAAAAGCTTGGAGAGATTTTCAAGCGAATGGACGCAGAACTGGAAGAAGGAATTACCGAAGAAGAATTACAGGCATTTTTGAGAGTGACTCATAAGGTCCATCTCAATCTAAGAAAAATGAGAGGAGAGAATTCATGATTCGTACTTTATTAAAAGAAGTAAAAGAGTATAAGGCAGCATCGATCGCGACACCGATTTTCATGATTCTTGAAGTTCTATTTGAGACATTGATCCCATTTTTAATGGCATCGATTATTGATAAAGGAGTTAATACGGGTGATATCTATCACATTTACAAAGTGGGTGGAATCATGATCGTAGCAGCATTTTTGGGTCTTCTTGCCGGAATGGCAGGAGGACGTTATGGAGCAAAGGCTTCTACAGGCTTCGCAAAGAATTTGAGAAATGCAATGTTTGATCGGATTCAGACATATTCGTTTGCAAATATTGATCATTTCAGTACAGCAGGACTGGTAACGCGTCTGACAACAGATGTAACAAATGTGCAGAATGCGTATCAGATGATGTTACGCATGATGATGAGAGCACCGGCAAGTATGGTCTGTGCGATGGTGATGGCATTTGCGATCAATGCAAGGCTGGCAAGTATTTATCTTGTGGCAGTCTTGATTCTTGGAATTATTTTGTTTTTTATTATCCGCCATGCAACTGCATATTTTCAGCAGGCGTTTCCAAAATATGACGCATTGAATGAGTCTGTTCAGGAAAATGTATCTGCAATCCGTGTTGTCAAAGCGTATGTACGAGAGGACGAGGAGACAAGCAAATTCAAACGTGCAAGTAAGAATATTTATGATATTTTTGTAAAAGCAGAGAAGAATGTTATCTGGAATGCGCCAATCATGATGTTTACAGTTTACACCTGTATCATTTTGATCAGCTGGTTCGGTGCGAAGATGATTGTTGTGGATTCTCTTACAACCGGGGAACTGATGAGTCTTCTTGCTTATTGTATGAATATTCTTATGAGTCTGATGATGCTTTCGATGGTTTTCGTTATGATTTCCATGAGTATGGCAAGTATGCGTCGTATCGCGGAAGTGCTGGAAGAGAGAACAGATATTCACAATCCGGAGAATCCGGTATACGAAGTCGCAGATGGAAGCATCACATTTAAAAATGTAGACTTTTCTTATAAGAAAGACAGTGCAGAGAAGGTACTCAAAGACATCAATCTGGAAATTCATTCCGGAGAAACGATTGGAATTATCGGAGGAACCGGAAGTGCAAAGACAAGTCTGGTCAATCTGATCAGTCGTCTGTATGATGTGACGGACGGAGAGATTCTGGTTGGTGGAAAAAATGTAAAAGAATATGATCTTGAGGTGCTTCGTAATCAGGTGTCTGTAGTGCTTCAGAAAAATGTCTTATTTACAGGAAGTATTTTAGACAATCTCCGTTGGGGAGATAAAGAAGCGACAGATGAAGAGTGTATCCAGGCATGTAAACTGGCCTGTGCAGATGAATTTATCGAGCGCTTCCCGGATAAATATAATACGCATATTGAACAGGGCGGAAACAATGTGTCCGGTGGTCAGAAGCAGAGACTCTGTATTGCAAGAGCATTGCTAAAGAAGCCGAAGATCCTGATTCTTGATGACAGTACAAGTGCTGTTGATACTGCAACAGATGCGAAGATCCGACGTGCATTCCGTGAAGAAATTCCAGATACAACAAAGCTGATCATTGCACAGCGTGTATCCAGTGTTCAGGATGCAGACCGTATTATTGTGATGGATGAAGGAAAGATTCATGGATTCGGAACACATGATGAACTGCTTGCGTCAGATGAGATTTATCGCGAGGTATATGAGTCTCAGACACAGGGAGGCGGAGATTTTGATGAAAATGGAGGTGAAGCATAATGCGCGGACCAATGGGAAAACCAAAGAATAGAGTGGAAAATCCTGGAAAATTACTGAAACGTCTGATGGATTATATTTTCCGAGATTATAAATTTCATTGCATTATAGTATTCATCCTTATTTTTGTAGGAGTTATTGCAAATGTTCAGGGAACGATGTTCACAAGAGATTTGATTGATAAATATATTACACCGTTCTTGTTGTCCGGTGATACACCGAACTTTACACCACTTGCACATGCAATCGGAAAAGTTGCCTGCTTTTATGGAGTCGGAATCGTGGCAACGTATGCTTACAACCGAATTATGATCAATGTGACACAGGGAATGATGATGAACATGAGAAATGATCTGTTCAGTCACATGGAGAAACTTCCAATCAAATATTTCGACACACATGCACATGGCGATATTATGTCAATCTACACGAATGACATTGATACACTCAGACAGATGGTGAGCCAGAGTATTCCGCAGATTATCAACAGTGGATTCACAATTGTCAGTGTATTTATCAGTATGCTGATCTTGAATATTCCACTGACAGCAGTGACGATGGTTATGGTTGCGATCATGATCTGGGGGACAAAGAAAGCTGCCGGACAGAGTGGAAAATATTTCCTTGAGCAGCAGAAGAATCTTGGTAAGGTCAACGGATATATTGAAGAAATGATGAACGGCCAGAAGGTTGTGAAGGTATTCTGTCATGAAGAAGAAAGTAAGACAGAATTCAAAAAGTTGAATGAGGACCTGTTTGTGAGCGCAGACCGTGCAAATACTTATGCGAACTTCCTCGGCCCTATGAATGCGCAGATTGGAAATATCAGTTATGTAATGTGTGCGATCGTTGGAGGTGCACTTGCTCTTAACCATGTCGGTGGATTTACATTGGGCGGTCTGGCAAGTTTCCTTACATTTAATAAAAGCTTCAGTATGCCGATCAACCAGGTGAGCCAGCAGCTGAATGCGATTGTTATGGCACTTGCAGGTGCGGAGCGTATCTTTACACTTCTGGATGAAAAAGTGGAAGTGGATGAAGGTTATGTTACATTAGTTAATGCAAAAGAAGAGAATGGAAAACTGACAGAAAGTGAGAAACGTACTGGCCGATGGGCATGGAAACATACACATCAGGCAGACGGTTCTGTTGATTATGTTGAGCTAAAAGGAAATGTTGTATTTGACGGAGTAGATTTCGGATACAATGATGACAAAATCGTTCTTCATGATGTGAAACTATATGCAGAACCGGGGCAGAAGATTGCTTTCGTAGGTTCAACAGGAGCCGGTAAGACGACAATTACAAATCTGATCAATCGATTCTACGATATTCAGGATGGTAAGATCCGCTATGACGGAATTAATATTAACAAGATCAAGAAAGCAGACCTTCGACATTCTCTTGGAATCGTATTGCAGGATACACATTTGTTTACTGGTACAGTGAAAGACAATATTCGTTTTGGAAAGCTGGATGCAACAGATGAAGAAATTGTTGCGGCAGCAAAACTGGCGAATGCAGATGGATTTATCCGCAGACTTCCGGAAGGGTATGACACGGTGATCACCGGAGATGGAGCAAACTTAAGTCAGGGACAGCGACAGCTTCTTGCGATTGCCCGTGCGGCAGTAGCAGACCCACCGGTATTGATTCTGGATGAGGCAACGAGTTCAATTGATACTCGCACAGAGCGTATTATCCAGGAAAGTATGGACCGGCTGATGCATGGCCGTACGACATTCGTGATTGCCCACCGATTGTCAACGGTACGTAATTCCGATTGTATCATGGTTTTGGAACAGGGAAGAATCATCGAGAGAGGTACACACGACCAGTTGATTGAAGAGAAAGGTAAGTATTATCAGCTGTATACAGGAAATGCAATATCAGCATAGAAGAAAGTAGAGATAAAAAAGAACTGAACCCAGATGATTAATGTCAATGGGTTCAGTTCTTTTTGAAATAGAAATCAATGTTCAGTAAAATCTAAAGCTTCATGTGCGAGTTTACGGTCAGCTTCACCAGCAGAACGGTATTTCAAAAGAAAATTCACTTCATTTTTTGTAAGAAGAATGTCGTTTTCACTATTTTCAATTTTAATACAGAAATAGTTTTTTACTTCAACTGATGATGGATTCTTTGCATTGCAGTACTGAGTGATAAGCGAGTCGACAGAGGTGTGATAGATCCAGGATAGTTCAGCAAGAAGTTGAAGGTTTGGTTCACGTACGCCGGTTTCATAATTTGAATAAGCCTGATGAGTGATATGCAGTTTTTTGCCGATCTGAGCCTGCGTGTAGTTATATTGCTTTCTCAAACGCCGTAGATTATCCGCAAGTTGAATATTTGCCATAGTTTCACCTCCGTTTCTATCATCCGTTAAGGTTCAAGGATGTCTTTTCCCTCAATGAGATATTCATAAGAAACGTCGAAGATCTCAGTTAGAGCTTTCAATTCTATGTCTGTAACGTAACGTTTGTTGGTTTCTATTCGTGTAATTACATTTTTGTCCATATCATATCCGCGCAATTGGAGTTTGTAAGCTAAAAGTCTCTGTGACATATGGCGTTGCCGACGAAGTTCAATGAGCCTTTTGCCGATCAGATTCTTCTCTCCGGTAATAGGTGTTCGTTTTGGCATAGTTCTAATCCCTCCTGCAAATAGTGTGAACAGGTTTGTCTCGTTTTTTGCACTTTTAATGATTTTACATGGAATTGGGTAACCAGATGGTTGGAATAATGAGACAAACGGAAAATAATTGTATGATTTGTAATGATTGATCTCTGAAGATAGTGTATAATGAATTCCAAATAATATAGAAAATCAATGTAAAATAAGATGAAGATTTGTTAAAAAAGTTCATGGACTTCATCACGTTAAATTGATACAATTTATCCACAGGACAACAGAAAGGACATTATTATTATGGAAAAAGGTACAATTTTTAAATTTCATAATGATCTTGATACAGATCAGATCATCGCATCCCAGTATCTGCTTCTGCCGAACTTAGATGAGATGAAGAGCCATACATTTGAATCATTGGATCCGGATTTTGCGAAAAAAGTAAAACCGGGAGATTTCGTAGTCGGAGGAGAGAACTTTGGTTGTGGATCCTCCAGAGAGCAGGCACCGGGTGTACTCAAAGCACTTGGAGTACAGGCTGTCATTGCGAAATCATTTGCAAGAATCTTCTATAGAAATGCAATCAATATCGGACTTCCGGTCATTGTCTGTAAGGAGCTTCCGGATGAGGTGAAGACAGGTGATACAATGGAACTTCGCATGTCTGACGGAACAGCTGAGGCGAATGGAAGGACTTATTCCTGTACAAAGCTGCCGGAGTATATGCAGAATATTCTGAATCAGGGTGGACTGATCGCTTCACTGAATAAGGAGGACTAGAACTATGGGAATGACAATCGCAGAGAAGATCATCGCTGCTGCAGCCGGTGTGGACAGCGTAAAACCGGGAGATATCCATACAGTAACATTGGACAGAATGATGAGTAATGATGGAACGACACATCTTACTGTTGATATGTATAATAACAAATTAAAGAATCCTCGTATTGCAGATCCGAAGAAACTGGTATTCATTGTGGATCATAATGTGCCATCAGACAGTCCGAAGACAGCGGCATCTCAGAAGAAGATGAGAGATTTTGCAAAAGAGAACGGAATTGACTTCTGGGAAGGAAAGGGTGTCTGCCATCAGGTTATGATGGAGAACTATGTCCGTCCGGGAGAACTGATCTTCGGAGCTGACAGCCATACTTGTTCCTACGGAGCACTCGGAGCGTTCGGTACAGGTGTCGGATGCACAGACTTCCTTTATGGAATGGTGACAGGACAGTCCTGGGTACTTGTTCCGGAATCCGTGAAATTCAATCTGATCGGAGAACTTCCGGAAGGTGTTTATGCAAGAGACCTGATCCTGACAATTATCGGTCAGGTTGGTGCGAACGGATGTAACTATCAGGTGATGGAGTTCACAGGAGAAGGAGCAAAGACACTGAGCATCAGTGATCGTATCGCACTTTGCAACATGGCAGTAGAAGCCGGAGCCAAGACAGGTATCTTTGAGGCAGATGAAAAAGCAATGGAATACCTGAAAGAGCATGGCCGTGAGCCGAAAGCTGTATTCCACAGTGATCCGGATGCGCATTATATCAGAGAGTATACAATCGATTTATCTAAGGTGGAACCGGTCGTGGCAAAACCTGATTTTGTAGATAATTTAAGTCCGGCAAAAGAAGTGCGTGGAATTAAGATTGATGAAGCATTTTTAGGTTCCTGTAATAATGGACGTATTGAAGATCTTCGTGTCGGAGCAGAAGTTATCAAAGGAAAGAAGGTTGCAGATAAGGTACGTTTCCTTGTTGTTCCGGCAAGCCAGACAATTTACCGTCAGGCTCTTAAGGAAGGACTTCTTGACATTTTCATGGAGGCAGGTGCAATTGTAATGAATCCGAATTGCAGCGTCTGCTGGGGAAGCTGCCAGGGAGTTATTGGTGAAAATGAAGTTCTGATCAGTACAGGAACACGTAATTTCAAGGGTCGTGCAGGACACCCAAGTTCAAAAGTATATCTTGGATCCGCAGCAACAGTTACTGCATCAGCAATTAAGGGTGAGATCGCACTTGCATCTGATCTGTAAGATGAAAGGAACAAGAGGTAACTTACACAGAGAAGAACTTATATATTTTGAGGTGAACTATGGATAAATTTACAGGAAAGGTGTGGGTACTCGGAGATGATATCGATACGGATATCATCATCCCGACAGAGTATCTTGCACTGAAAACAATTGACGATATGAAACAGTATGGATTCAGTCCGCTTCGTCCGGAGCTGGCAGGACAGATCCAGAAAGGTGATATCATCGTTGCAGGAAAGAACTTTGGATGTGGATCTTCTAGAGAGCAGGCACCGGAGATCATCAAAGCACTTGGAATCCAGTGTGTGATCGCAAAATCATTTGCAAGAATCTTTTTCCGCAATTCAATCAACAATGGTCTGCTTTTGATCGAGCAGCCGGATCTGTATGATGATATGAAAGAAGGCGACACAATTGATGTCGTGATGAATCAGCATGTAGACTATAATGGCAAAGAATATCCGATCGCTTCTCTGCCGGAGAATCTGATGAGCATCATTCAGGCAGGCGGACTTGTAAAAGCTATGCGCAAGCTGAATGGACTTGAGGATTGAGCAGAAAGGAGAGCATGATGGGCGAGACGATTATTGAAAAGATTATCAGACATAATACAGGAAAGGCAGTAAAGCCGGGAGATATCGTGACAGTTAATGTTGACAGATGCATGATCCATGATATTTTCATTCCTTTTGTAGCAGATAAATTTGAAGAGATGGGATTTACAAAACTTCATGATCCGGATAAAGTGGTTCTGATTTATGATCACCTTGTTCCGGCGAGTCAGCAGGATGATACAAGACATTTCCACAAAGGAGATGAATTTGTAGAAAAATACGGACTGACTCACGTACATAGAAGCGACGGAATCTGTCACCAGCTGATGACAGAAGCCGGATATGTGAAACCGGGAGATATCGCATTCGGAACAGACAGCCATACGACAACTTATGGTTGTGTTGGTGCATTTTCATCCGGAATCGGTTATACAGAGATGGCAAGTATTCTTGGAACCGGTACAATGTGGATCAAAGTTCCGGAGACGATCAAAGTTGTGATTGACGGAGAACTTCCGGAAAATGTAATGTCCAAGGATATCATTCTCCGACTGATCGGAGATCTCCGTGCGGACGGAGCAACTTACAGAGCGCTGGAATTCTCAGGAAGCACAATTGAGAAAATGTCAGTTGCAAGCCGTATGACAATGGCGAACATGGCAATTGAGGCAGGAGCAAAATGTGCTCTTTTCACACCGGATGAGAAGACGGCAGAGTATTGTGAGATTGAACTCAATGATTACCAGAAGAGTCTTGTTGGAGATGAAGATGCTGTCTATATGAAGACAATGACATATAAGGCAGAGGATTTCGTCCCGGTTATGGCATGTCCGTCCCAGGTTGATAAGATCAGAGACGTCAGTGAACTGGAAGGAACAGAGATCGACCAGGTATTTATCGGATCCTGTACAAACGGTCGTCTGGAAGACCTTAGAGCTGCAGCAGAAGTACTCAAAGGGAAGAAAGTTGCAGACTTTGTGAAGTTGATCGTTACACCGGCAAGCCGCAAGATCTACAGACAGGCACTGGCAGATGGAACCTTGGATATTTTGGCAGAAGCAGGTGCGATCATCACACATCCGGGTTGCGGACTGTGCTGCGGAAGAACAGGCGGAATCCTTTCTGACGGAGAACGAGTTGTAGCAACGAATAACAGAAACTTCCTTGGACGTATGGGAACATCTAAGGTAGAGATTTATCTTGCAAGCCCGAGAACAGCAGCAACATGTGCAGTTGCCGGGAAGATTGTGAATCCGGAATAAGAAGGAAATATAAAAAGCTATCGATTACAACAATTAAGATGAAATGTGTTGCAATCGATAGCTTTTTAAAAATTGTTGTAACTGTTTTTCTAATTGACACCTTCGAATGATTTTGTTATAGTTAATTCACATCAAAATCTCAGACATATATTTTCTATATTTCATTTGTCTGAATGTGTTAT
>ENA-OOWO01002711-OOWO01002711.1-human-gut-metagenome-genome-assembly--contig:-NODE-2711-length-9971-cov-3.823215_pt1 | contig 9971 bp, 9 predicted proteins | sample MGYA00241579_ERZ501327 | MGnify/ENA primary metagenome ERZ501327 (study PRJEB25962, sample SAMEA2042836) | human gut metagenome | biome: human gut; feature: human-associated habitat; material: faeces...
GAGGGCACTGAAAAACCTACCTCTTTAAGTTTCAAATTTTAATGAACATATAAAATCCACCAGTCTAAACTTATTCTGGTGGATTTTATATTCTTTCTATTGCTGATTTCTTGTTTTGCATGCGGATTCTTTTTATTTTTCACTTATCAGTTTAATAATTCTCTTGAGATTTACTGCAAATATAGTCATAGCTCCCTGCATTTCCATGCCAATAAGACCTGATGATGACGCAACGTCATAACCATGTCTATGTTTTAATTCACTATTTTTTGCCTCTATTTTATAGCGTTCTTTCGCCATTTCTTTGAAATGTGCAGTTTCCTGAAATTGAGCCTGCTCACTATGTGAATCACAAACTAATGTTTCTGTGTAGGTTTTCTTTTTTGCTCCTTCTTTATAACAGCCAGCCTTATAAGGACATCTTTTACATTTTTCTATATCGAAAAAGTATGTCATTCGAGGATTCTTTCCTTCTGTTTTTCGCTTATCAAGATATTTATGAATCGCCAGATGTCCCGCTTTACATTGATACATTCCGGCATCTTTATTAAATTCAAATTCATCTGGCTTTGTACGATTCCCTTGGGTCACAATACTGTTTAACCGGGAGATAAGCTCATAATGATTATCCTTTGCAGCATCAATATTTTCCTTACTTGAATAGGCTTTGTCACCAATCACAGTTTCAACTTTCATTCCCGCAGCTTTGCTTTTCCGAACCAAAGCTGGCAATTCTTTTCCGTCTGTTTTTTCACCACTGGTGATGGTCGCGGCTGTAATAATTCGTTCTTCCGTCATAGCTATATGGGTTTTATATCCGAAGAAAGAGGTATCCACTGTCTTGTGCCCAATCTTTGCATCGTTATCTTTTGAAGTTTCCAAATGTTCAAGATCATCATTGACAGATTCCTCCAATAAATTTAGTTTTTCCTGCACTTTAGGGTAACTGCATACGTCTTCATTGTCTTTCACAATAGAAAGTAGTTGTTTGCAGTATTCCAACTCTTTTTCCAGAGAATCTTCCGTATTTTTGTTTGGAAATTTTTCCTTCATTGTTTCATCCACTTCGCAAACGGTACGTCGTAGTTTTTTTGATTGCTCTTGAAGTGCCTGTCGGGGCGTTTTTTGATTGTATCTTGATTTCGTATGAGTAGCATCTACGATAATAGATTTTGATTTTATTATTTTTTTATCCAATGCAATCTGAACCGTCTTTGAAATCAACATATCCAACAGATTCATATCTTTCAAACGTAGTTTACGAAATTTTGTCAAAGAACTGGGGTTAATAATAGTTTCTTCTGGTGCCATATCCAAAAAGTATTTAAATGACATATCATATTTAGAACGTTCTACAACATCAACATCAGATAAATCATAGATAGCTTTTAAAAGCAAGTACTTAAACATTCGAATAGGCGGAACTGCATTACGTCCATTATCAAGACAATATTTATCAAGCAATTCATTATAAATAAATTCAAAATCAACCAGTTCTTTTATCTGACGAAGCAGGTTGTCTTTTGGGACCACCAGTTCATATATTTCTATGTAAGGACTAAGTATTAATTTCTGTTGTTGTTCAATCATAAAAACACCGCCTATACTTGATATTTATATTATATCAAACATAGACGGTACTATCTACTTTTTCAGTGCCCTCGTTTTCATGCTTTGGGAGGTGACCGGTTCTGTCAGTAGATGAAGCGTGCTTATCCGTAACCTTACTGAGCGCTTTTTTGAAGTAAGAATACTTGCAGGCATTTACATCTATACACATCTGAGCTGCTTCCGAAACCAGATGGCGTGGAACCTCATTGCACATGTGCAGCATGCCTTTACAACTGTTGTAGGCCTGTTCCTCGTGCTTTGCACTACGAAGAACACGGTCAATTAGTGTGACCATTGATTCGCCAAATACGCTCGCCCAGCGCCGATAATAAGCACCATCGTGAGCGTTCAGTTCCTTGTAGTACTGGTGATGTTCAGGCATATGTGCCACATCTGTAATATAACGTGGAAAATCTTTGTAGGAACGAGGGTGCCTGCAAATAAGACGGTTGTTTTCATCGCAGATCCTGATTTCCGACATCGTTGCTTTCAGGATTGCAGGCTTGCCATGGTACGTGTACAATACAGAGTAATAGTGACCATCATACTCGAGATGATAATTATCCGGTACACGTGCATAATACCTGTAATCACAAAGCGCATAGCAGCCTCCCGGCAGAGGACGCATCCGCGGTTTGTCATAGGTTTCAAATGCGTACATCCTTGTTTTACGGATGTCAGATTTCTGACGGAATTCATCCTGGTTGATGGTTGCTATTATTTTTTGTGTTGCCCTGTTGAGTTCTTCCAGACTTGTGTAGATATCTTTTTTCAAACGTTCGATCAGGTGGGTTTCGAGAAATCTCACATGATTCTCAACAGATGGTTTCCCTTTCGGTTTACGTGGTGGTGGCGGAACCACAATGACATCATAAAAGTCCTCAAGGTCAGAAAACACAGAATTCAGCGTCAGTTCATCCTTTGAGTGCTTTGTAACTGCTGTTTTGAGATTATCTGGAACAAGATACTTGGGAACTGCCTGATAATACTCCAGCGCATGCACAACACCGTTAATAAAACTTGGGAGCTTTTCATCCAGAAAAATCTCAGCATACACACAGCTGCTAAAGCCTAACGTAGTGGTAAATACATGAACCTTGCGGATTTCTCCGGTAGACGGATCCGTTAATAACTCTGGCTGATCCCCAACCCAATCGATGTACATCTTTTCGCCAGGAATCCGCTCAACCGGCATCGAGACTTTTTCCAAGCCGAAATTTTCATGGAGAAAGTCTCTGTATAACTTGTAAAACTGAGACAGCTGATAACCATCCGGATGAGCTTCTTTGTATTCCAGCCAAAGGAAGGCAAGATCAGGATGTTTCATTTCCAGCATACGCTGATGGATCATGTAAAAATCCGGAAGAGGTTTCTCTGCCTGTCTTAGATTTTCAGGTGGATAGAATAGTACTTCTACTTTTGCTGGTTCCATTGTTTTAAGGTCATCAAGAGTAAAACCTGTTTCCTTAAAACGATTCATAATGAGTGTGACAGTACTGTTTCCGATACCATAACGTGCTTTTGTGGTGCGGTATCCAATACCACCAAGGCGTAATTCAATCACACCGATGATTGTTGAGTAACTTTGCATACATTTGCTCCTTTCTCAACTGCTGATGAATAAGTTACATCATTCAGTATACAGAAAGGCGCACCGTTCGTTCAGAATAAATGCACCGTCACATCGGAATAGCTGCACCGTTTATTTCAGAATGAGCGCACCGTTTGGCTGGAATTTGCAATCAATCTCCAAGGATTGCAGGTGCCCGAAATGTGGCTATATAACAGATAAATATCATGGAACCTATATTCGTAAAGTCCAGGATCTCCCTATTTTAGGGAAGATGGTTCAACTTGAGATTTGTTCTCATGAATATGAATGTATAAATAATGACTGTGAAGTAACAACGTTTGCTGAAACATTTGATGGTTTTCTTAATACTTATAGTCGTATGACAGAACGATGTGCTGATTTTATCTGTACACTAGCAATGGAATCTAGCTGCGAAGGTTGTGCCCGTATTTGTAAGGCACTTGGTATTAAAATTAGTGGGGATACTGTTATAAGACTGCTTTTAAGAAAGTATGAATCTCTTCCCGGACCAGAGGTAGGTGATGTAATTGGCGTGGATGATTTTGCATATAAAAAACGACATACATATGGAACTATTATTGTAAATGAAAAAAATCATGAACCAATTGCGCTGTTGGATGGAAGAAATGGAGATGCACTAAGAAATTGGCTTAAGAATAATAAACATATAAAAGTAGTCACTCGTGATCGGGCGAATGCATATGCAAAAGTAATATCAGAAGAGTTACCCGATGCTATGCAGGTGGCAGACCGGTTTCATTTACATCAGAATTTATTGGAGGCAATCAAAAAGGCGCTAAATCATACACTTCCAGCAACAGTAAGTATTACTCATGTTGAGCAGTCTACAGTCATAGAAGAACCGTGTAAAAAAAATCAAATCTGATGTGGATAACTCTTCTATTTTTTCAGAAAAACGGTATAAAATGGTCTGTCAAATACAGAAATTTTTAAGTGAAGGATGTAGCTATCGTGAAATAGCAAAACGAATGGGGGTAGGACGAAATACGATTGCAAAATATCGTGAAGGAGATCCGAAAGAATTAAGTATGTACGGAATCCGGCAGAGTAAATTGGATATATTTTATGATTTCATTATTCAATGTTTGGATTCTGGGTGGAGTAAAAGCAAAACAATAAAAGAAATTTATGCAAAAGGATATACAGGTTCAAAGAGTAATGTCTTTGACTATTTATGTAAGATAGAACAAAAAGAAAACAGATATTTTGAAGTGCAACCATATATCCGAACAATGACAGAAGCATTAAAATACAGAACAGGTAGTATCGGTAAAGAAAAGGACTATATCACACGTGAAGGGATATTTCGATATATGTGGATGAATACAGAATTAACAGTAGCACACAAAAACTTTATTTATGATCAGTATCCTGCGGTCCAGGAACTTCATTGTTGCATAAAAGAGTTTCGAAATATTTTTAAAAAGCGAAATATTCCGCTATTATACTTGTTTATAGAAAAATATTGCAAAAGCGAACTTAAAGCACTAAAGAGTTTTGCTGAAGGATTAAAAAGAGACATAGACGCGATTGAAAATGCCGTAGCCTATGACTATAGCAATGGCTTTGTTGAGGGTACAAACAGCCGATTAAAAATGATAAAACGGACAATGTATGGACGCTGTAGAAAACGCTTATTAGAGGCAAAACTTAGATATGTAGGAAAGCATAGAAACGGATAATTGCGGAAGAACCTGTTGAGCCAGAATAATCACCCATTATAAAATCACCTTCCTTTGTTTTTGCTACCCGCTATTGGATAGCTCTTTTTCTGGTATGGTGATGTTACCTCTGAACGCCACAGACAGCAAGTCATTTCTCCACCACTATTGTATTTTGTGAGGTACTTATTTTTCCGGGGCACTCTCCTGCCGCCCTTTATTTATCACCCCGAGTCGTAAAAACACAGGATACAGATAGGACGCACCGAACACACCCAACTTCTTCGGGCCGGTTGTCCTCTCTCCCAATTCCAGTGCCTTCTGAAAAGCAATATCCACTGTGGCTCTCGTGATACTCTTTTCCTTCCGAGAGAAAAACAGTTCCCCTCCCTTCACCTTATATGTAAAACTTAGTCCCTTGCTCGTCTTGAACGGATAACCTTGGAATGCCACAAACGATCTCCACAAATTTTCTGTGGACGGTTCTTTACTTAGTTTCTCACACGTTTTTTTCCTCTCCCGATACAACTTCTCCCGATCAGCACCGACGCTGCTCTCCTTCATCTTGTAAATGATTTTTGTATACGGAAGATAGGAATTCACAGAAGCCCGGGAAAGCTCCAATGTTGACATGATCTCTTCCACTGTCTTTCCATTCTGCCACAATCTTAATACTTCACCTGTAATGGCTGATTCATATATTTTTCGACCTTGTACCTCTCCGGCAGTAATAAGCAACTTCCGAATCTTTATTGGATTCAACCCACAGTCAAGTTCATCCACTATAACCTGGAGGGACGGATGGTTTCCACACTCGTCCAGATCTTCGTAAGCGTCAACGACTGCTGCCAGAAGTTCTTCCGTAATTCCATCTCTATTATAATCCGGTTTCTTCTTCGGCTTCCCGGCATGCCAGGTTCTTTGTACTTTTCCCATCTTCATCACTCCATCTTGTTAAATCGTAACAATCTATATAAGTAGTATCAAAGAAAGACCGATTTCCACATTCTTTTCTGTGCCCATCGGTTTTTCTCATTTTTTCTATCACTCACTCATGCAGTTCCAGCGGCAAACCGTCCGGGTCTCTGAAAAAAGTCATGTGTTTTCCGGTAAACTCATCCGTCCGGATTGGCTCACACGCTATATCCAATTTTTCCAGTTCCTTTACTGTATCTTCTACTGAGTCCACATGAAACGCCAGATGCCGCAGCCCGCAGGCTTCCGGATTACTGACTCTGGCTGGTGGATTGGACACACCGAAGATTTCAAGTTCTATATTACCACACTGTAAATCCAGCTTCCAGTCATTTCTCTCCTGGCGATAGTTCTCACGGATAATGGTAAAGCCCAGCTTGTTGACATAGAAATCTTTGGAGATATTGTAATCTGATACGATGATTGCTATATGGTGGATTGTGGTTAGGTTCATCACATATTTGGGTTTGATGCCTGCTTTTCTTTCAATGGCTTCCACGTGCCCTGCCAGCGCGTCGAAAGCCTTCACGTCCATACTTATTATTTCCATGTTCTGTTTCATTTTTTGTTTCCCGGATGCCCAAAAGTACACAAATGAACAGTATCTTGTTATCAGCCAGTGGTATATGGACGTATCCGTCTTAAAAGTGGCAGCGAGTGGCGCCACGTCCGGCGGAAACGATCCTCCGCCGATACGGGATCGGCACGCTCCGATACGCCAATCGCCCGTGAAAGGAAATGTTCGCGGGCGATTTATCATTCCATGCAGGGTGAGCCGTGAACCGACTTTCGCGAGCGTTCACGGCATATCGTTTTCTCCCCGTTTCTCTCCCATAACCTTTTCCTCTCTTTTTTTCATGCCGCGGAGCGCGGTATGGAAATCTGTTGTCAGTAGCAAAGGTAGTTACGGGGCTCACGCTGCTGCAAGATCGGGCCGCGGGGCGGTTTGCCGCAAAATCTTCCTCTTTCCCTGGGGGCGAGCGTATTTTCCGACAAAATCTTGCAGCAGCTATCCCCGACACCTTTTGATGCTACCGAAACAGATTCCATCCATACCGGCTCCGCTACGGCATAAAAAAAAAGTCAAAGGTTATGAGAAACGAAGAGAAAAATAAATGGAAACAGAAATCCTCCAACCTTCCACTTGGCATAAAGGCAAAGGTCGGGTTGGCGGTAAAGGTCGGGGCGGTGGCTTTGGGCTTCCACGTGTGGGGTATCGACTTTATTTGGGTCGTTTTGGGCTTCACGTTCTGTTATGACATCCTGCGGGGCATTTTCTCCTGCCTTGTTTCTCTCGTGGCTCTAACCGGCTTTTTCTATTTCCTATTCACTCACATCTTCTAAATTATTACAGGTATGACAAAGTACATTTCATTATTCGGAGCGACTACCACGGACACGCAGGTGCAGGTAGTCAAGGAAAACCAGGTTATCATCGGTATCGGTGCGGGTGCGAGCAGAAAGCGTTACGTCGTTTACAAGGTGGAACACACCGCCCGTGGCTACGTGTACCACATGGTCGATACCGAAACAAAGGAAATCAGCCAAACGGACATTCTGCGACCCCTCTCGCAAACATTCGGTATCGGCAGGTACTACGACGACGTGAACCCCGAGTTCATGGACGCTTTCGAGGTGGCTTTGCTCGTGGGGCAGGCGGAAGAGCAAGCCACGGCGCAGGCCATCGCCGCCGCCAAAGAGAAAGCCGAGCATGACCGCATAGCGGAAATAGGGGCGCAGAGGTTACGCCGCATCATGCCCGAAGGGGTGCAGGGCGTAATCATCGCCGAACTCAACGAAACGGAATACACTGACCCCTCTTACGAGTGTTCGACCACCCGAAGCGTGCGTACCGTCATTCTCGGCTTTTCGGCCACCTCCCGCAACGGCTTCGGGGAGTTGAGAAAGGCGGCGGCCAATTTCCCGCAAACGGCGCACCTCTCCGAATACGACCCCAAGAACGAACACCGCTATCCCGTTTTCACGCTCGGCAAAAGTCCGAAATACGGGTGGAGTGTCTGCAAACTGGCCCACTACACCCGTGAAGGGTACATTGACAGGCTGGCATATATCGCAGGAAACGAGGAGAATATATGTCTGCCCGAGCCGAAAGACGAAAAACGGGCGGAACGCACTGAAACGAGCGTGCAAGGCGGGTTTATCATCGTGGACTATTCCGAGAAGGCGATAGTCGTATTCGGGGACACCAAGCCCGTCAAGGACGCCCTTCACGCACTCGGGGGACGCTTCAACGCACGGCTGACGCATGACGGGCAGAAGAGAGCGGGATGGATTTTCCAAAAGACCAAAGAGGACGAGGTGCGACGGCTTCTCGGAAAGGACGAATAAATGTTGAACACGGGGCGGCTCGCCGCCCCACAATACCAAAAAATCATGGCACAAGGAACAGATTATTTCAAACTGACGATACAGAACTATCTCGACGCACGGGCACGGGAGGACGAACTTTTCGCACCCCGATACGCCAACCCGAAAAAGAACATTGACGATTGCTGCACTTTCATCATCAACCAAGTACGGCAGAGCGGTTGCAACGGGTTTGCCGACGAGGAAATATACTCTATGGCACTCCACTATTACGACGAGGAGGACATCGACATCGGCAAACCCGTCAGTTGCAAGGTAGTGGTCAATCACACCGTCGAACTGACCGAGGAGGAAAAAGCCGAGGCACGGCGGAACGCCATACGGAAGGCCGAGAGCGAAGCCTACGCCAAGTTGGCGAAAGCCAAGTCCAAACCCAAGAAAATCGAAGATAACAAACTAATGCCCAGTCTATTTTAGTTATGAAACCGAGAACAAAATTCCAACAGAGCGTTGTGGCGGCAAGCAAACACCTGCCGCCGCTTACCCCCGCACAAATCGAATGGGGGTACAAGAACTGCATCGAGCATATCGGACGCCGCACGCCGAAAGGACTTATCACCTGCACCGAGTGCGGCCACACGTGGCAGAGCGAAAACGGAGAACTCACGGACAATCTGTTAGGGTGCGAGTGTCCGCACTGCCACACCACGCTGAAAGTGGAAACCACCCTGCGCCGCAAGTTCAACGATTACGAGTATTTGTGTATCGTAACCCGCTGCAAGGGTTTTCAAGTCCTGCGCTTCGTCTATATCGAGTGTTGGGCGAAAGTGGGACAGACGCCCGTTTACACCCATATCGAAGCCGTACAGCGGTGGATTGCCCCCGACGGACGCTCCGCAACCTTCGCACGGCTGCGCCCGATGGGCTTCTTCGTTCACGGGTGGAGTTGGTCGAGCGCATTGGAACTGCGGGCGGAGAACGACGGGAAATACAACATCACGCCCACACGCATCTATCCCCGGCAACGGCTTATCCCCGAACTGCGCCGAAGCGGCTACGGCAAACAACTCCCCGATGTAACCCCTTTCGACCTTATCCACCTGCTGCTCTCGGAGAACAAGGCCGAAACGCTGCTTAAAGCAGGACAAACGGCACTCGTGCGATTTTTCGCCCGTTCCTCCCGCAATATCGCAGACTATTGGCCGGCAATCCGTATCGCCATCCGTAACGGGTACGCTATCGGGAAACCGACGGAATGGTGCGACTACATCGACCTGCTGCGATTTTTCGGGAAAGACCTGCATAACGCCCATTTCGTGTGTCCCGCAGACCTGCCCGCAGCGCATGACCTCTACATGGCTAAAAAACGGCGGCACATGCAAATGGAACGGCGGCAGGAGGAACGGCGCAAGGCGTTGGAACAGGAAGCCTCGTTTGTCAAAGCCAAAGGGCGGTTTTTCGGAGTGGAGTTTTCCGACGGGGAAATCTGCATCAGGGTATTGGACAGCGTTGAAGCCATACGGCAGGAGGGCGAGGCCATGCACCATTGCGTGTTTACCAACGAATACTATCTGAAAGCCGACTCGCTCATACTCTCGGCCACAATCGACGGCAAACGTATCGAAACGATAGAGGTGTCCCTAAAACGCATGGAGGTCGTGCAGAGCCGTGGCGTGTGTAACAAGAATACCCCATACCACGGGCAAATACTGAAACTGATGAAGGGGAACATGTCCCTTATACGGAAACGAATGACAGCATAAAAATCGGGGCGGCGAAAG
>ENA-OOWO01002730-OOWO01002730.1-human-gut-metagenome-genome-assembly--contig:-NODE-2730-length-9934-cov-3.377265_pt1 | contig 9934 bp, 7 predicted proteins | sample MGYA00241579_ERZ501327 | MGnify/ENA primary metagenome ERZ501327 (study PRJEB25962, sample SAMEA2042836) | human gut metagenome | biome: human gut; feature: human-associated habitat; material: faeces...
AGGACAGGAGAAGCGTATAAAGGTTTTCGCAAAGGAAGGTGGTGGAATCTGGAATCTACAGATATCGAACGCCTTCGTTCGCAGGTCAAAGAAGTGGAAGTCATTACCCCCTCCGTTGCACGTTGGGGATCTAAAGCTGTATACGAAGATAAGAAATACGATTGCAGCGTGAAAGGATTATATCCGGACTATCTCCACATCGAATCACAGGAAATGGCGTATGGACGGTTTATCAATGAAGTTGATATACGCGAAGCGCGAAAAGTTTGTGTGATCGGCAAACGAATTTATGAAAGCCTTTTCAAACCGGGAGAGAACCCGTGCGGCAAATACGTGAGAGTAGACGGGATTTATTATCAGGTGATCGGGATGTCTTCTTCCGAAGGAGATATGAACATACAGGGCCGTGCCTCCGAGGCTGTTACCCTTCCATTCACCACCATGCAGCAGACTTATAATCTGGGCGGACAAATTGATGTAATCTGCTTCACCGTCAAACGGGGCGTAAAGGTTTCCGATGTACAACCCCAAATGGAAGAAATCATCAAGGCAGCACACTATATTGCTCCTAATGACAAGCAGGCGCTTATGTATCTGAACGCTGAGGCTATGTTTTCCATGGTAGACAACTTATTCACCGGTATCCATATTCTGATCTGGATGGTAGGTTTGGGTACCTTGCTGGCAGGCGCCATTGGTGTATCGAATATCATGATGGTGACAGTGAAAGAACGCACTACAGAAATCGGCATACGCCGTGCCATCGGTGCACGCCCCAAAGACATCCTGCAGCAAATCTTATCTGAAAGCATGGTCTTGACAACCATCGCCGGCATGTTCGGAATTTCTTTCGCTGTCATGGTGCTGCAACTGGTTGAGATGGGAGCGAACTCCAACGGAGGAGATGCTCATTTCCAGGTCAGCTTCGGACTAGCAGTCGGAACCTGCGCCCTGCTGATCGCATTAGGTATGTTGGCAGGACTGGCACCTGCTTACCGTGCAATGGCTATCAAACCGATTGAAGCGATCAGAGATGAGTAGAAGTGGAAAGTTGAGAGTTAAATGAAGAATTAAAAATTAAACATATATATTCAAGATGAAAAAGTATCTGAAAATCACATTATTGGTAATTATTGCCATAATCCTTGTCGGAACGTTCGTATTTCTTTATCAGAAATCCAAGCCTAAAGTGATCGTATATGAAACACTGGCAGCAGAAGTCACGGACCTTGAAAAGACTACAGTAGCCACCGGAAAGGTAGAGCCGAGAGATGAAATTTTAATCAAGCCTCAGATTTCCGGTATTGTAGACGAGGTATTCAAAGAAGCGGGACAGAGCGTAAAAAAAGGGGAAGTGATCGCGAAAGTCAAAGTAATTCCCGAACTCGGACAACTGAACTCCGCAGAAAGTCGTGTCCGCCTGGCAGAGATCAATGCAAAGCAGGCCGAAACAGACTTTACCCGTATCAAGAAGTTATATGAAGATCAGCTTATCAGTCGTGAAGATTACGAAAAAGGAGAAGTAGCGGTAAAGCAGGCACGGGAAGAGAATCAGACTGCCAAAGATAATCTGGAAATTATAAAAGAAGGAATCACTAAAAACAGTGCTTCATTCAGTAGCACCATGATCCGCTCTACTATTGACGGATTAATTCTGGACGTACCAGTGAAAGCCGGTAACTCCGTAATCATGAGTAATACATTCAACGACGGTACTACCATTGCTACGGTAGCAAACATGAACGATCTGATTTTCAGGGGAAATATTGACGAAACCGAAGTGGGTCGCATCCATGAGGGAATGCCGATTAAACTGACGATCGGAGCTTTACAGAATCTGACTTTTGATGCTATTCTCGAATATATTTCACCGAAAGGAGTAGAAACCAACGGAGCCAATCAATTTGAAATCAAAGCTGCTATCACAGTTCCGGATACCGTGCAGATTCGTTCCGGCTATTCCGCCAATGCAGAGATTGTGCTCCAGCGTGCCAGCAAAGTACTGGCAGTACCCGAAAGTACGATTGAGTTCAGCGGTGACTCTACGTTTGTATATATCATGACGGACTCCGTACCACAACAGAAATTCGAACGTACACAAGTGACTACCGGAATGAGTGACGGTATCAAGATTGAGATAAAAAAAGGTGTAACCGCTCAGACCAAGTTACGCGGTGCTGAGAAAAAAGATAAATAACTGACATCCAATGAAAGTAATCAATAAAATGATGGCAATCATCCTGTTGAGCGGAACCGGTATCGGTTCTGTTCAAGCACAGGATACCACTCCGCAGACATGGACTTTACGGCAATGCATCGACTATGCCATCGAGCATAACATCGACATCCGCCAGACAGCCAATGAAGCCGAACAAAATAAGATTAGTGTAAACACCGCTAAATGGGCACGTCTGCCGAACTTAAATGGTGGTATCAGCCAGGGGTGGAGCTGGGGACGTACAGCTTCTCCGAAAGATAATTCATATAGTGATACTAACAGTTCCAGTACGGGAGTGAACTTAAGTACTAATGTACCTCTCTTCACAGGCTTACAATTATCCAATCAATATTCCCTTGCCAAGCTCAATTTACAGGCTGCTATCGAGGACCTGAATAAAGCCAAAGAGGATATTGCAATCAATGTTACCTCTGCCTATCTGCAAGTGCTTTTCAATCTGGAATTGAACAAGGTAGCACAAAATCAGGTTGAGTTAAGCAAAGATCAGCTGAAACGTATCAAAGGACTGCATGATGTCGGCAAGGCTTCACCGGCGGAGGTAGCTGAAGCGCAGGCACGTGTAGCACAGGATGAGATGACAGCCGTACAGGCAGACAATACATATAAATTGTCATTATTAAGTCTCAGCCAGTTATTAGAACTGCCTACACCGGAAGGGTTCGTTCTTGAGAACCCAAAAGAAGAACTGAAATTTGAACCACTAACAGCTCCGGATGACATTTATATCCAGGCGATTGCCTATAAGCCCGGCATCAAGGCAGCAGAATATCGCTTACAAGGTAGTTTAAAAAACATTCGTATCGCTCAAAGTGAATTCTACCCCCAACTTTCTTTCAGTGCAGGGCTAGGAAGCAGCTACTATACACTCAACGGTGAAGCAGAATCCGGTTTTGCCCGTCAATTAAAAAATAACCTGAGCAAATCTATTTCTTTCAACCTGAGCGTTCCGATCTTCAACCGTTTTAGCACTCGTAATCGGGTACGCACTGCCCGCCTACAACAGTCAAACCTTGCTTTGCAGCTGGATAACGCCAAGAAAGTACTTTATAAAGAAATCCAGCAAGCCTGGTATAATGCAGTAGCTGCAGAAAGTAAATATACCTCCAGCGAAGTTGCAGTGAAAGCCAACGAAGAATCTTTTCGGTTGATGAGCGAAAAATTCAATAACGGTAAAGCTACTTTTGTGGAATACAATGAAGCGAAACTAAACCTGACCAAAGCACTGTCGGATAAACTGCAAGCTAAATACGATTATCTATTCCGTACTAAAATACTGGATTTCTATAAAGGAGAAATCATAGAATAGAACAGATTTCCAGCTATTTATCAAAATCCTTAAAAATAGAATACATCGGAAACGTATTCTATTTTTAAGGATTTACTCATGTTTTCAAACTTCCCCAAAAGCACTTGTTATTTATGTAAGAGATTTCTAAAACATATCCACCGGTTCATCCGTTACTATAGAAAGAACCAACAGTTATGAAACATATAATCATCGCAGTGATTCTAACAATTAGTAATGTATTTTTAGGAATTGCAAAACCAATGAAAAGTCAAGCGGAAATTTATTTTGCAGGAGGATGTTTTTGGGGAACCGAACACTTCCTGAAACAAATCAGAGGAGTAGAAAGTACTCAGGTGGGATACGCCAACAGCACCGTTGCCAATCCCAGTTATGAACAGGTGTGTTCGGGCAAGACAAATGCTGCCGAAACAGTGAAGGTTGTTTATGATCCGGAAGAAGTAAATCTGAGTTTATTGCTCAACCTCTATTTTCAGACAATCGATCCGACCAGCCTCAACCGACAGGGGAACGATCGTGGTACACAGTACAGAACCGGTATATATTATATCAATAAAGCCGATCTCCCCACCATCAATCAGGCGATCCAGGCATTAGCCACTCAATACAACAAACCGATTGCCGTTGAAGTGGAACCGTTGACAAACTTTTATCCGGCAGAAGTCTATCATCAGGATTATCTGGATAAGAATCCGGGCGGATATTGCCATATCAATCCGGCTTTATTTGAAATGGCACGAAAAGCGAATGCTCCCAAGCCCCCAACTTTTCAAAAACCGGACGATGCCACTCTCCGTAAGAAATTATCTGCCGAACAGTATGCAGTGACTCAGAAAAATGCCACAGAGCCGGCTTTCCATAATGAGTTCTGGAATGAACACCGCCCCGGCATTTATGTAGATATCACTACCGGAGAACCGTTGTTTGTTTCCACAGACAAATTTGATTCCGGTTGTGGATGGCCCAGTTTTTCCAAACCTATTCAGAAAGAGCTGATCGCAGAGAAGAAAGATACTACTCACGGAATGATACGGACAGAAGTACGCAGCAAGACAGGAGATGCGCATTTAGGACATGTATTTACAGACGGGCCAAAGGACAAAGGCGGATTGCGGTATTGTATCAATAGTGCTTCGCTGCGTTTTATCCCGAAAGAAAAAATGAAAGAAGAAGGATATGGAGAATATCTGCCGCTCATTAAATAGAACAACCTAGTAAACAGCACCGGTTTCAGACAGATACAATAAAAACGGCGGATTCCCTCGTTTGGGTAATCCACCGTTTTCGTTTGTTAAAACCTTAAGAGAGAAAGAGAATTTCACAATCCCCGGTATTGTTATCTTCCGGCAAGTAGCAAGTCTGCTTCATCTGTCACCGGAGTCTGTATATTCATAGCCCAGTTGCCGGCTGATTCTTCAATCCATTTATAGTCATTCCACTTGTAGTTCATATACGCGATCGGCATATTAGCATCATTCAGTTCATAAACACTCTTTTCTACAGAATCATCATAAGCTCTGTGAGAATTATTCCAACGTGCATATACCAATGTGATTTCATTAGAAGAATAAGCATAATCGATCTTGAAATACGGAATCCATTTTTCAGTGGATGAATCCCACTTGAAAGCTTCTTTAGCTGTTACTCTCTTTTGATCATCATAAGTAAAATCATATTTCATGTGACGATAGAGAGAACCATCCAGTCTGTAAATCACCTTCGAAACAACAAGATCATCTACTTTCTCTTCATTAGTAATGAAGTTATTGTCCTGTGCTTTCAACTCTGTATTGGCGATACCGGCAACTACCATTGCCACTAAAACCATCATTCTGAATAATACTGTAGTTTTCATAATTGTATATTTTTTATTAGTTCAACTTTCTTTTTTTGTTCTTCTGTTTATTAGACGGAACGTCTATATGGAATGGTTGCAACTATCTGAACTTTTTTTTCATTTCTTTTGTTGCCCGCCTTCGAATATATAAATGCAATGGGCATGCCAAAAAGATAAATACTTAATAGTCAGCGCAAAGAAGAAAAATTGAGATGTACGAAAATGAACAGTTGTACGCTCATAATCGGACACACTAATAAAAAAAGACTGCTTATATCTTGTTGAACAGAATATTATCTACCTTTGCAGCCAATAACTTATTAAAGGCAAAAGATGAAAAAGAACAGCAAAAAAAGTATTCTTCTTCTATCAATCGGAGGAGGCTTGTTTATCTGCCTTATCAGTATCTATTTGAGCCGCAATATGCTTCTGCAAAGCATAACTAACAAGCGTACGACTCATATCGAACAAACATACGGACTGCAAATTCATTATCAGAATCTACAAATGAAGGGATGTAGCGAAATTACCCTGCAAGGGCTTTCCATCGTTCCCAACCAACGGGATACCCTTCTTACACTACAATCTGTCAATGTCAGACTGAATTTTTGGAAACTGCTGAAAGGAAATATTGAAGTCCGCAACGTCCACATGAATGGACTGGCAATCGCTTTTATCAAACGGGACAGTGCAGCCAACTATGATTTTCTATTCTCCGGACACCACCCAGAAGCAACCACAGAGCCGGTCATAGAAACCAATTACGCCCATCGCATCAACCGAATATTAAACTTAATATATGGTTTCTTCCCCGAAAACGGTCAACTGACTCAACTTAATATAACCGAACGAAAAGACAGCAATTTCGTAACAGTCAATATCCCCACCTTTACAATCGAAAACAATCGCTTTCAGTCCACTATCAAAATAAAAGAAGATACACTGACTCAACAATGGAAAGTAGCAGGAGAACTGAACAGAAAGGTACATACCCTGCAGGCAGAACTTTTTGCCACAGAGCAAAAGAAAGTTTCACTACCGTATATCAACCGCCGTTTTGGAGCAGAAGTTACTTTCGATACCTTATATTATAGTATGACTAAAGAAAATCGTACCGAAAACCAACTGCAACTTGACGGTACGGCGAAAGTAAGCGGACTTGATGTATTTCACAAAGCACTCTCTCCCGAAGTGATCCATCTGGATCGCGGACAACTCACGTATCAGATGAATATCGGCAAGCAAACGCTGGAACTGGACAGTACGACGACGGTATTATTCAACCAAATAAAATTTCATCCTTATCTGCGGGCAGAAAAGAATGAAAATCAATGGCACTTCACTGCTGCCACAGATAAATCATGGTTTCCGGCCGACGAACTATTCAGTTCTTTGCCCAAAGGCTTATTCAGCAATCTGGAAGGTATAAAAACAAGTGGTGAGCTGGCTTATCATTTTCTGTTAGATATCGATTTTGCCCGACTAGACAGCCTTAAGTTTGAGTCCGAATTGAAAGAAAAAGATTTTCGGATAATAGAATATGGTGCAACATCTCTTTCAAAAATGAGTGAAGAGTTTGTCTATACCGCCTATGAAAACGGAATACCGGTCAAAACATTTCCTGTCGGACCTTCATGGGAACATTTTACTCCTTTGGACAGCATTTCTCCATTGCTGCGAATGTCTGTCATGCAAAGTGAGGACGGAGCTTTTTTCTACCACAAGGGCTTTTTGCCTGATGCAATGCGTGAAGCTTTGATTTATGACCTGCAAGTCGAACGTTTCGCCAGAGGAGGCAGCACAATTACCATGCAGCTGGTAAAAAACGTATTTCTCAACCGGAACAAGAACTTTGCCCGCAAATTGGAAGAAGCGCTCATCGTATGGCTGATAGAGACAGAAAGGCTGACTTCTAAAGAACGTATGTATGAAGTTTATCTGAACATAGCCGAATGGGGACCGCTGGTTTATGGTATTCAGGAAGCCTCTGCCTATTATTTCGGCAAACGCCCTTCGCAACTCACGACCGAAGAAAGTATTTTTCTAGCTTCTATTATCCCGAAGCCTAAACACTTCCGCAGTTCCTTTGCGGAAAACGGACGGTTAAAAGAGAATATGGAAGGCTATTATAAGCTGATTGCCGGACGCCTCGCCAAGAAAGGGTTAATAAGTGAAATCGAGGCGGATAGTATCCGCCCCGATATCCAAGTTACGGGCGACGCCCTGAATAGTCTAGTCGGCGAAACGCCGGAGTCCAGTTCTCCTACCGCTGAGGAGCAATAATTTATTAATAAAGGAATAGGTTTTATCTTCTTGAGCTGCTTTCTCTTTCTGAAGAACGGGAAGAAGAACCTCGGTTGCTGTTGCTTCTCGAACTTTCTGAAGATGAGCTTCTTTCTGTTGATCTGCCGGATACGTTCCCTCTGCTGGAACTACTGCCGGAATTGCTGTTCCTACCGGAGCTGCTGCCACGGTTTGTGCTCGTACCACTACTTGTCGGACGGCGACTGGAATTCGAAGACCCTGAATTCGTTTCCGGACGACGATTAGAATTCGGAGTACTTGTACTCGTTCCCGGACGACTTCCTGAATGACGATCTCCTTCACCTCTGTTGTGGCCTCTGCCCGGAGTTACTTCCTTGTTCGGTTTATCATTTCTGCCCGGAGTGGACGGTCTGCTTGGAATAGACGGTCGTTCATTGACCGAAGGTCTTTCAGAGTTGGAAGGTCTTCCGGAAGTGGACGGCCTGCCCGATGTAGATGGTCTGCCTGAAGTGGACGGTCTATGGTCCGTTTCAGGACGAGGACGGGAAGTATTTCCCGGACGTCCTGATGTATTAGGCCGTGACGTTGTTCCCGGACGTCCCGAAGTCCCCGGTCGGGTAGGTGCATTATGCGGACGAACGGAAGTGTTCGGACGGAAACGTACAGAACCGAAGTCTGAACGACGATAAGAATGGAATACCCGCTGATCTCTTACCCGATATGGCGTAGGATAGTGCACAAGATTATTATATCTTCCCCGATAATAACTCACATGATGAATATGCGGACGATAATGTGCACCACAGTAAGTCCGATAATGATAAGGTACACCAAAATAGAATAAACTACGATTCGGATAATTGATATAAATCCGGAAATTCCATCTTCCCCCGGTGACATAAATCGGACGATAGAAATACTCAGCTCCCAGGAATCTGCGGTATTGCGCATCGCTCAACACCCAACGAAGATCATCGTTGCGAATATCCAGCGCTTCATAGTAATCATCCAATGCCCACTCATCACCCCGTACTACATAATCCATAATATTACGAAGCGAATAAATGAAATCATAGTTAATCTCATACACGTCATTATATTGGGGATTATTCAGGTCCAGTTCGTATGCCATCTTATCAGTAAGGAAACGTGTCTCCTTACGTACCTTGCTGGTACTCATTCCCGCCATTACAGTGGTACTGGCAGTCACGACTAACAATATAAATAGAATTCTTTTCATGGTTTCATTCTTTTTTAGTTACGTCCGCTATCGTAAGATTCCGCAAACTCCCTCATCTCTCTTTTGTCCATCTCAAAAGTGAAAACATCCGTCAGTATGGAGAAGTTCTTCTTATCTGCGATTTTCGGATAAAGTTTCTTTATCATATTCTTTTTATCTGTCTGAAAAGTACACATATCCACCAATTTACGGCATTGGGCACAAGTGAATCCCGAAGGAGGTACAACTTCATCCAGCATTCTGGTACGGTCAGACTCAAAAGATTTACCTCTATATTCATTGAAGAAACGGTCAAAATCGGCTGAACTCATAGCTCTGGGCCGTACATATCCTACGTCTCCCGGTCGTTGGTCACCGTGGTAAGCCTGGATATATTCCTTCATCTTGTCACGGTCAAAAGACGAAAAGAGCTTATTGACGACCGAAGCAAAATTTTCTTTATCCACAATTTGCGGATACATACGTTTCATCACAGTCATCTGGGCATCCGAACCACTTATCTGATCAATGATCTTTCCGCATTGGGCAGAAGTAAAATTGCAATCCAACAAAACGTCATCTATATATTTAATCTGCTCATCAGACATGATCACCATCCGGAAATCACTAAGAAAACGATCAAACTCATCACGCATCATAAGTGTTCTGCGACGGGGACTTTCTTCAACCGAAGGTGTATTGGTTACAATAACAGAAGGAGGCATCACAACCGGAGACACAGAACGACTTCTCCCATAACCTTTGAATGTATCCATACCGACCACTTCTTTATTAATAAACTGAACAGTTATGGTCATAGGTTCCGAAGTCAGCACTGGTGTTCCATTATCACGGTGAAATTCCCACTCCTCCATATCCCCATTAAAACGTCTATAATCAGGTCTACCCAAAACTTTTTCAACACTTTGTTGGGGCATTCCCTGATGTATTCCCATCACTTGTTTGGTAGATACATAACTAGTAAAGCAGCTACCGAGTATTACCCACAACGCGAAAAACAGGATTATATGTATATTTTTCATAACCGTATCGTTTTTAGTGAACTAA
>ENA-OOWO01002748-OOWO01002748.1-human-gut-metagenome-genome-assembly--contig:-NODE-2748-length-9870-cov-5.310239_pt1 | contig 9870 bp, 9 predicted proteins | sample MGYA00241579_ERZ501327 | MGnify/ENA primary metagenome ERZ501327 (study PRJEB25962, sample SAMEA2042836) | human gut metagenome | biome: human gut; feature: human-associated habitat; material: faeces...
GGCTGCCGCAGCGGCTTTTGCGGAGCCTGCGCAGTAATTTATCGTTTAAAGGGCAGCACGGAGCTGAAGGTTGTGCTTTCCTGCCAGACGAAGGTTGAGGAAGGCATGTGCGTTGGCAAGATTGATTCCTTCCCGATTAACAAGCGCACCTTTAATATCGAAGAGATTAAGGCAAGCGATAATATTGTCGGTCAGCTGTATCCGGAAATCTTCAGCTGCATTGGCTGCAATGCCTGCACGAAGGGCTGTCCGCAGGGCCTGAATGTTATGCAGTATATTGCTTACGCTCAGCGCGGCGAATATGAGAAGGCAGCACATGCTTCCTTTGACTGCGTTGGCTGCAATATATGTGCATCCCGTTGCCCGGCGCAAATCAGCCACAGCGCTGTCGGCCTGCTGTGCCGTCGCCTGACAGGCAAATATATTGCGCCGAAGTGCGAGCATCTGGCTCAGCGTGTTGCCGAAATTGAAAACGGCGATTATGTAACGCTGTTGGAAAAGCTCAAAAATATGCCTTTGGACGAAATCAAAGACCTGTATAACAAGCGTGAGATTGAAAAATAAGGAGGTGCGGCAAGGTGAGTGCATTTACTGAAGATATGTTAAAATCTATGGCTAAGGTTGAAGCTACCCGTGCCCAACGTCTGCACGCTTCTATCGAACGCTTTACGGCAGAGGAGAAGGACGAGCTGCTGAAGGAGTTCCATCCGGACTACAGCTCCAAGGGCTTCAAGGTGCTGGAGGTTGGTCCTAACAAGGGCCAGAAGGTGCCGGTAGAATTGGCACAGCTGCTGGAGGGCAAAAGCCGCCTGCAGGATGTAGAGCTTGATTTGGAAAAAGTGGACTATGACGTTGATGTGCTGGTTATCGGTGGCGGCGGTGCCGGTGCTTCCGCTGCGTTGGAAGCACATAACGGCGGTGCTAACGTCCTCGTAGTAACGAAGCTGCGTATGGGCGATGCCAACACGATGATGGCCGAGGGCGGTATTCAGGCTGCGGATAAGGGCAACGATTCCCCGGCGCAGCATTATCTGGATGCCTTTGGCGGCGGTCACTACAAAAATATTCCCGAGCTGTTGGAAGAGCTGGTAACCAACGGACCTTTGGCGATTGACTGGCTGAGCAAGCTGGGCGTTATGTTCGACAAGGAGCAGGACGGCACTATGGTAACGACGCATGGCGGCGGCACGAGCCGTAAGCGTATGCATGCCTGCGCCGATTACACCGGTGCGGAGATCATGCGCGTGCTGCGTGACGAAGTGCAGAACCGCGGTATTCCGGTGCTGGAGTTTTCACCCGCAGTCGAGCTGCTGCTTGACGAGGAGGGCAAAACTGCCGGTGCGGTGCTGTGGGATTTTGATGCGCAGGAGTACAAGGTTGTACGTGCAAAATGCGTAATCATGGCAACCGGTGGTGCAGGACGCTTGCATTATCAAGGCTTCCCGACCTCCAACCATTACGGTGCGACTGCCGACGGCCTTGTTATGGCATACCGTGCCGGTGCGCCGCTGATTTATGCGGATGCAATTCAGTATCATCCGACGGGTGTTGCTTATCCGGCGCAGATTTACGGTGCGCTGGTTACCGAAAAGGTGCGCTCGATTGGTGCGCAGCTCGTAAACAGCGAGGGCGAAATCTTTATGCATCCGCTGGAAACCCGTGATGTGGCGGCTGCGTCTATCATTCGCGAATGTACTGCCCGCGGCAAGGGCGTGAAGGCGCTCGATGGTGTAGCGCTGTGGCTCGATACGCCGCTGATTGAAATGCTGCATGGTGAAGGCACGATTGCCAAACGCATTCCGGGTATGCTGCGCATGTATGCTAAGTTTGGCATTGACCTGCGCAAGGAGCCGATTTTGATTTATCCGACGCTGCATTACCAAAACGGCGGTATCCTGATTGATAAGGATGCGGAAACAAAGCTGCCGGGCCTGTTTGTTGCCGGTGAAGCTGTTGGCGGCATTCACGGCACCAATCGTCTGATGGGCAACAGCCTGCTGGATATCATCGTCTTTGGCCGCATTGCCGGTACTAAGGCTGCCGAAGCAGCGAAGTCTGTTAAGCTGGGCAAGCTGAGCCTGGAGCATGTACGTCGCTACGCTGAGGAAGAAAAGGCTGCCGGAGTGCATGGTGAGTTGTCGCCGAAGCTGCTGCCGGTTTATACTCATGGCAGAGATGTAAGGTAAAAACAAGATATAAATAAAAAACATACAACGGCAAACTTCACAGTTTGTTCGTTGTATGTTTTTGTTTTATATGCTAAAATATGTTTTAAGACAACCGTTTACGGGGTGGCATTGCCGAAATTCTCTAAGAGAATCGAGGTGATGTCTATGAGGAACGATGATTCCAAAGACCTGATGGCTTTTGGCATGTTCATTCTGGCATTGCTGACTTTTATCTTTCAGTACAGCAGATAGTCTAGACATAGAAAAACCGCCTCTGTAATTTGCGAGCTAGAGACGGTTTTTCAAACCTAATTTAAGCGGCAACCCACCTTTGCGGGTGCATCCAAGAAGCAAGTCCGTAGGACGCTGCTGATTGGTTTATGCACGCCATGAAATAGTGCCCCAAGAGGCGTAAGCCGATTGGAATGGCACGAACTGCTTGGGCGGTTGTCTTCTTTATCTATAATATAACATGAAGCAGAGTTTTTTTCAAGGAATTACTTGTGAACTTTTGGGGGCGGCGTATCATGATATGGTGCGCCGATTTTTTGTATATGATATAATGAAAAGAAAACGAAAGGAGCATACTTATGCAAAAACTTTTAGCGTTCTTCTTGGCGATGCTGCTCAGCGTCAGCATAATTGCCGGCTGCGGCAGTAACAGCCTCAAGAGCAACGATAAACAGACAACCCAGACAACAACTGTTAATACAACCAAGAGCAACAATGGCCAGAACACTGCGGCCAACGTCAAGGCCAACAGCGGCAAAATCAAAATCAGCGAAAGCGCTGCCTACACCGATAAGGAGCACGTTGCTGCCTACATCAACGAATATAAGCGATTGCCGCACAACTATATCACGAAAAACGAGGCCAAAAAGCTGGGCTGGCAGACAAAAGGCACCCTAGACAAGGTTGCACCCGGCAAATCCATCGGCGGCGACCGCTACGGCAATTACGAAGGCAAGCTGCCGAAGAAAAACGGCCGTAACTGGAAGGAATGTGACATTGATTATGTGAAGGGTAATCGTAACGCGAAGCGCATTGTCTTTTCCAACGATGGTCTGATTTACTATACCGGTGATCACTACAAGTCCTTCAGCAAGCTTTACGGAAAATAAGGAGATTATTATGAGAACAATCACATTAGACCTTGAGCGCATGACCTCTGTGCCTGCGCTGCATAAATATCTGCGCAGCGCGCTGGCATTGCCTGTGTACTACGGTGCCAATTTAGACGCGTTGTATGATTGCCTGACAGAAATTGCCGAGCCGACGCAGATTATTGTGCCTGCTGATATTACCGACAATGAAAAGCTGAGCTGGTATGGCGAGCAGCTGCTGCAGGTTTTGCAGGACGCAGCAGAGGAAAACGAAAATTTACAGGTAACAGTGAAATAGCAATACGAAGGGCGAGCCTTAGCGGTTCGTCCTTTTTACTTTTATCTGCAGGCGTGATATAATTTTAGAGTGTAAATTTTTTACAGGGAGATAAGTAAAATGATTTTAAGTGCAGAGGATTTGTCGTACAGCTATGGCGACAGATTGTTGTTTGAAAATATTACATTTAACGTAGAGGAAGGCGACAAGTATGGTATTATCGGTGTCAACGGCACCGGTAAAAGTACCTTGCTGCGCATGATTGCCCATCATGAGGCCGGTGACGGCAAGCTGACGATTCCAGGCAGCGTGGTGATGGAATATCTGCCGCAGGATCCGCCGTTTGAGGCAGACGCAACTGTTCTGGAGCAGGTTTTTAAAGGCGATTCCCCGCTGATGGTGCTGTTGCGTGATTACGAAACTGCGGTGGAGCAGGCTGCAGCGGAGCCTGATAACAAAAAGCTGCAAAAGCATTTGCTTGATTTGCAGCAGCAGATGGATGATAAATATGCCTGGCAGCTGGAAAGCGAAGCGAAGGCAGTGCTTACGCAGCTTGGCATTACTAATCTGCAGCAGCAGATGGGCGAGCTGAGCGGCGGCCAGCGCAAGCGTGTGGCCTTGGCCGGTGTGCTGGTGCGTCCGTCGGACCTGCTGATTTTGGACGAGCCTACCAACCATATGGATAACGCTACTGTTGCCTGGCTGGAGCAAAAGCTGTTGGCGCGCAAGGGCGCTTTGCTGATGGTAACCCATGACCGTTATTTCTTTGACCGTGTTGTTAACCGCACTTTAGAGATAGACGGCGGCAAGGGTTATGTTTACGTCGGTAACTACAGCCTCTTCCTGCAAAAGCGTGAGGAACGCCGTATTGCGGAGGCCTCTGCTGCGCAAAAGCTGCGCAACATTTACCGCCGCGAGCTGGCCTGGATCAGCCGTGGTGCGGAAGCACGCCGTACCAAAAAGAAGGACCGCGTGGAGCGCTTTGCTCAGATTGAAGCGGAAGTGAAGAATGTAAAGACGGAAGCAAATCTGGAGATGTCCTCCGTCAGCAGTCGTCTTGGCAAAACAATCATCGAGCTGGAAGACATCGGCATGGTGTGGGACGGTAAGGATTATATCAAGGATTTCAGCTATATCCTGCTGCGTAATGACCGCATCGGTATTGTCGGTCCTAATGGCGCAGGCAAATCAACGCTGATGGATATCATTGCCGGTAAGCTGCAGCCTACGAGCGGCGAAATGCGCGTAGGCCAGACTGTGAAGATTGGCTATTTTGCACAGCACAGCGAATTCCCGGACAGCAATATGCGTGTGCTGGAATATATCAAGGAAGCAAATAATTACATTGAAACGGCCGACGGTCAGCGCATCAGTGCGGCACAGATGCTGGAACGCTTCCTCTTCCCGCCGGAGCTGCAATGGGTGCCGGTGTCCAAGCTCAGTGGCGGTGAAAAACGCCGCTTGTATCTGTTGCGTGTGCTGATGACGGCACCGAACGTGCTGCTTTTGGACGAACCGACAAATGACCTGGATATTCCGACGCTTTCTGTTCTGGAGGATTATCTGGACAGCTTCGCCGGTGCGGTTATCGCCGTTTCCCATGACCGTTACTTCCTCGACCGCTTTGCGCAAAAGATTTTCGCATTGGAGCAGGATGGCAGCATTAAGCCGTATATCGGCGGCTACAGCGATTATGCAGAAGCTCTGCAGGAGGAAAGTGCGCAGCAGGCGCAGCCTATTAAGGCTAAGCCGGTGGCTGCAGCAAAGCCTGCCGAAGAGCCTGCGAAGAAGAAAATGACTTATGGCGAGCGCCTGGAGCTGGAGCGTTTGGACCAGGAGATTGCGCGCAGTGAGGCAGAGCTGAAAATGTTGGGCGCAGAAATCAACCAATGCGGCAGTGACTTTACCCGTCTGGCAGATTTGACGAAGCAGCAGGAGGCTGTGCAGCAAAAGCTGGATGAGATGGTGGACCGTTGGGCTTATCTTTCCGAATTGGCAGAAGCAGAAGACTGAGCTTGACAAGCAGGCTGCTTATTGTTAAAATTAAATCTGAAAAATTGTTGTGGATTTTTTCTGATTCAATAGTCATCTTTTCGCCACACGACTGTGTTTGCAGCCGTGTGGCTTTTGTTATATTAGGGAAAATGGGAGTAATGATATGCTAAAAATTTTACACAAGGATTATAAGGATAAGGTTAAGCGTCTGCTGAGCGTTATGCTGCCGATTATCGGCACGCAGATTGCGATTATGGGCATGAACTTTTTTGATGCCAGTATGTCCGGGCAGGCAGGCGATGCGGATTTGGCCGGCGCTGCCATCGGCGGTAATATCTGGATGCCGGTACAGACCTGCTTTGCAGGCATTTTGCTGGCGGCGATGCCTTTGATTGCCAACCTGTTGGGGGCAGGCGAAAAGGAAAAAATCTCTACGGTAGTACGCCATGGCATGCTGTTGGCTATAGCCTTTTCAGTGCTGATAATTGTCGGTGGCGTTATCTTTCTGCCGCCGTTTTTGCAGGGCATGGGCCTGGCACCGGAGGTTTATCACATTGCGCTGTGGTATATGGCCGGCTTGGGCATAGGCGTGCTGCCGTTCTTCCTTATCACACCGCTGCGCAGCCTTGTAGATACTTTGGGTTATACCAAGCTGTCTATGAAGATTTATCTTTTGGCGCTGCCTGTCAACGCCTTCCTGAACTATGTGCTGATTTTCGGCAAGCTGGGCTTACCGCGCCTGGGCGGCATTGGCGCCGGCGTAGCAACGGGCATCACCTTTTGGCTGCTTTTGGTGATGTTCGCGGTGGTGGTGACGAAGCTGCAACCGTTCAAGCAGTATGATGTGCTGGGCTTTGTGCGCCCAGTAAAGCAGCTGGTAGCGGAATATCTGCGCATTGGCGTGCCTATGGGCGTGGCCATTTTTATGGAAACAAGCATCTTTGGCGTTGTGGCACTGTTTATTGCCAAATTCGGCACAGAGGTTATTGCTGCGCATCAGGCGGCACTTAACTTCTCCTCGCTTATTTATATGTTTCCTATGAGCTTCTCGCTGGCGCTGACGATTGTGGTGGGCGTTGAATATGGTGCGAAAAACTATCAGGGGGCGCGCGATTACACGGCATTGGGACTGGAGATGAGCCTTTTTATTGCTATGGTTTACATGGCGCTGGAGCTGGTGACGCGTGAGTATATTGCGCTCATTTATACAACGAATCCGCATGTTATTGAGCTGGTAAAGGTGTTTATTATCTACGCTATTATGTGGCAGGGAGGCGACGCAGTCGCGGCGCCGATACAGGGAATTTTGCGTGGCTACAAGGACGTTAATGCTACATTTTGGTGCAGCATGCTGGCTTATTGGGCAATTTGCCTGCCGGTGGGCCTGCTTTTGGATTACAAGTTCAATAATGGTGCCTTTGCTTATTGGCAGAGCCTTGATATCGGCGTAATCTGCAGTGCTGTTGTTTTGTCGCTGCGTCTTGTTTTGCTGCAGCGCAGGATAAAGAAGTATGAAGAATAGGTATGGAGCGGCGCAAGCTGCTCCTTATTTTATACTTTAAATGTAGTTGCGTAGTAGAACAATGTACGCGTATGATATTCGTTAGGGAAAATGATAGAATATTAAACAATGCCAATAGTTTAGAGTTTGGGTGAAAAACGCCTAAAGGCACTTCCAGTAGCAGCTAAAAAAACAAATTTTAGGTTTTATATGCCGTTTTCAGTAAAATATTTTCTGAAATAAGCTTATAAAATTGATTTTTGGCGTTTTTAATGTTACAATGAGCATGAAAGGAGTTGATTTCATGCTCTGTCAATTTTCATTTAAAAATTTCAAATCATATAAAGATGAAACAGTTTTTGATATGCAGGCAGCTAATCTGCCTGAGTTTGCCGAAAATATTATTTACTGCAAGCCAGCGAGTAATCTTTTACCTGTAGCAGCTATCTATGGACCTAACGGCGGCGGTAAAACAAATATGCTGCAGGCTTTAACCTGCCTTATCTCCACCGTGGTAAAACCTATCTACGATATGGAAAAAACTCGTACTAAGCTTATAGTACAGCAAAAAGTATCTTGCACGCCCTTCCTGTTTGATGAAAAAACCTCTAATGAGCCTACAGAATTCCTGCTTTACTTCCGTACTAATGGCTATGAGTACCGCTATTACCTTTCTATGCTTCATGATGAAATCATTGCCGAAGCACTGGACAGAAAAAAAATAGGCGGCAAACGCACCGCCCATATTTTTGACCGAGAAGGTAAGGTTATTATTTTAGGCTCTAGCATAAACAAGGCATCAATAAATAGAGATGTAAATCCAAAGATGCCCTACTTATCGTTCTTGGCAATCAACTATGATATCCCTGCTATCAATGACGCTCAAAAATGGTTTGAAAGCTGCATTATCCGCAGCTATGCTAATCCTGAAGCTGAATTACAGATAATGCTGTCTGATAACAAAACCATACGCCGGCAAATTATAAGTGCTTTAAATGATATGGGTATTGACATCAACGGCTATCGCTACGACAACGATAGCAAACAACTCATCATGCAAAGAACACTGCATGGAAAAACCTACGAGTTATCCTATAAAGATGAATCCGATGGTACTAAAAAGCTCATTGCAGCATTGCCGATACTACTGATTGCTTTAGCAGAAGGACGGCTGGCTGTTATTGACGAATTAGATGCTAAGCTTCATCCGAAGCTGCTGCGTTACATCATAGCTCTGTTTAAAAATCCTAAGCTAAATACGCATGGAGCGCAACTAATCTTCACCTCTCACGATATAGCAACTATGAAAAACACTGTTTACCGCCGTGACGAGATTTGGTTTGCCGCTGAAGGAGATAACCACAGCAGTGAGCTGTACTCACTCTATGAGATCCGCAAAGAAAACAACGAGCGTATCAACAATACTGCAGCTTACGATAAGCAGTATCTTGAAGGACGTTACGGAGCAGACCCATACTTGCAGAATATGCTGAAGGATGGTGAATGGCAATGAGCTTAAAACCTCCGACTGTATTATCCCCTTGGCATTGATTTGTCAGGGGGATTTTTAGTACGATTGGCATTGGAGAGAGGTAAGCAGAGAGATTTAGTAGTGATTGAATTTATTTCTTAATGAAAATATCTGTTTTGACGATTGGTAGTTAATTTTTCAAATTCATTATTTTTACATTCAGAATGTAGTTGTAGAATAGAATAATGTACGTGTATGATATTCGTTAGAAAAAATGTCGAAAATTGCATTTTTCTTGACGAATGGGTGGACAGATGAAACTTTTTCACTTGTAGTAGTTCTTAATATTTGATTGGAAAAAACGAAAAGTGATTTTTTTGTAATCGTTTTTTCGGATGCAGTTTCTTGATAATTACTAAATAGAGTTTTTATAATCATAGTCAACTTGTGAATGAAAAGTATGGTATAATATACCTACTAGCGTGAGTGTTTAACAGGAAGATTGCTATTTGCTGATATGAGATATTTAGATAAAAAATCCAATATGAGGAAAATAAAAATGAGTAAAGTTACTGTAGTAGTTTTAACAAAAAATGAAGAAAAAAATATAGTCGCTGTTGTGCAGAATGCCAAGAAAGTGGCAGCAGAGGTGCTGATTGTTGATTCCGGCAGTACGGATAAAACAGTTCAATTAGCAGAAGAAAATGGTGCGAAGGTTATTTACCGTGCTTGGGATAATGACTTTGCGGCGCAGCGCAATTTTGCGTTACAGCATGTAAAAACCGAATGGGTGCTGTATCTTGATGCAGATGAAAGAATGACTGATGATCTTTGCTGTGCTGTAGAAAAAGCAATGGCAACAAAAGCACAAAAGCAGTACAGCATTATGCGTAAAATACATGCCTTTGGTTTTACCTATAAGCATGGCATTTTTAAACCGGATGAAGTGTTGCGCCTTTTCCCTGTAAATAAGGTGCATTGGGAAAATAAAGTGCATGAAAGACCGGTATGCGATTTGCCGAAAGAAAAGCTGGCAGGTTATATCGAACATTATACATATGATTCCTGGCAACAATGGTGGGATAAGGCAGGGCATTATACTACCATTTGGGCAGAGGATAATTTTGCTAAGGGAAAGCGTACTTCTCTTGCAGCATGTTTTGCGCATTCGGCTTATGGTTTTTTGCGGGCTTATATACTGCAGCTTGGTTTTATAGATGGTTGGAGTGGTTTATATTCCAGTCTGCAGCATTTTATTTATACTATGATGAAGTATTTGAAGCTGTATGAGCTGCAGAAAGGATGACGTATAATAAGTTGCGCAAATTCAATTCAAAAAGATAGACATAGAGACT
>ENA-OOWO01002751-OOWO01002751.1-human-gut-metagenome-genome-assembly--contig:-NODE-2751-length-9869-cov-2.663032_pt1 | contig 9869 bp, 3 predicted proteins | sample MGYA00241579_ERZ501327 | MGnify/ENA primary metagenome ERZ501327 (study PRJEB25962, sample SAMEA2042836) | human gut metagenome | biome: human gut; feature: human-associated habitat; material: faeces...
CCGCTACAGCAGTCTATGGTGTGAAGGGTGCCAATGGTGTCATCTTGATTACCACCAAGCGTGGTAAGGAAGGCAAGGCTAAGATTGATGTAGGCTTCAACGCTACATTGAAGGCTCCTTCTAAGTTGCCTAACAAGTATGATTCATACGATGCCTTGATGTTCCGCAACAGGGCAGTGGAGCATGAGTTGGGTGTTTCTCCTGAATCTTGGTCTTACATCCGTCCTCAATCATTTATTGAGAACTATCGTAACCAGACTACGGATGAGCAGCGTGAGCGTTATGCTAACGTGGATTGGCAGGATGCCCTCTTCAAGAAGAGCGCCATGTCATATAATGCCAATGTCAATGTGAGCGGTGGTACAAGCTTCGTGAAGTATTTTGCTTCTGCCGACTTTGTACACGAGGGTGACCTCTTCCGTGAGTATGATAACGGACGTAACTATAACTCTGGCTATGGATACAATCGTATCAATGTGCGCAGTAACTTGGACTTCTCTATCACTAAAACTACTACATTAAAGGTAAATGTATCTGGTTCTAATGGTGTGCGCAAGGCTCCTTGGAGCAACATGAGCAATAGCGAGTGGCAGATTGGTCAGCAGTGGGCTGGTGCTTATAACATCGCTCCAGATGTATTCTTGCCTCAGTATAGCGATGGCTCTTGGGGTTATTATCCAAATGCGTCTAACGTAAGTAACTCTGCTCAGAATCTCGCCATCGGTGGTACAGCGCAGGCTACTACTACTCGTATCAATACCGACTTTACCTTGGAGCAGAAACTCGACTTCATCACCAAGGGCTTGAACTTGCGTGGTACCGTTTCTTGGGACAACGTGTTTGTTGAGACGAGCCGTGGTATCAATGACTTGAACAATACAGCTCAGACCAAGTATGTTGATCCGGAGACTGGCAATATAACATATGGCCAGGTATATGAGTCAAACAATAAGTTCGACTGGAAACAGGGCGTTAACTGGAGTACTTCAGGTGGTTCGGTTGATAACAACCAGACTGTTCGCAATCTTTACTATCAGTTGCAGCTCAACTGGGCTCGCAAGTTCGGACAGCATGATGTTACAGCCATGGGCTTGTTCTCTCGTCAGGAGAATGCACGTGGTAGTGTGATGCCTACTTACCGTGAGGACTGGGCGTTCCGTGCTACTTATAGCTATGCTGGTCGTTACAACATCGAGTATAACGGTGCTTACAACGGATCAGAAAAGTTTAGCAAGGACAATCGCTTCGCCTTCTTCAATTCTGGAGCTATCGGTTGGACCATCACTGAGGAAAACTTCATGAAGTATCTTCGTGACAAGCACATCATTGATATGTTGAAGTTCCGTGCATCTTACGGTGAGATTGGTGATGATAACCTGGGCGATCCATTCGACTCTTCTCGTCGTTGGCTTTACATGAACCAGTGGGCATACGGAGGCAACACAGTGATGGATCTTGACCATACCAACAGTATCTACACATGGTATCGCCAGAATACATTGGGTAATAAAGATGTGAAGTGGGAGACTGTGAAAAAGACCAACTTCGGTATTGATTATGGTTTCTTGGGTGGTTTGATTACCGGTTCGCTCGATTTCTTCTGCGACCGTCGTAACGACATTTTGATCTTTGGTGATAACCGCTCCATCCCATCTTACTTTGGTACTACAGCTCCTACTATCAATAAGGGTAAGGTTCGTACCAGTGGTTACGAGTTGGAGTTGAAGCTCAACAAGAAATTTGCCAATGGCATCCGCCTCTGGGGTAACATCAATATGACCCATGCCAAGAATAAGGTAATTTTGAAGGATGACGCTCTGCTCACTCCTAACTATCAGAAGGAGGCAGGCTACTCTATGGGTCAGTATCACTCATACATTGATCGTGGCTTTATCAACGACATCGATGACTTGATAGGTTCTCCAGCTCATGAGTCTAATGACAACCACCGCTTGGTAGGCGATTACTACATCGTAGACTTCAACGGTGATGGTGTGGTAGATAGCAAGGACTCAGCTCCAGTAGGTTATAGCTCAAGCCCTCAGAATACATACAATGCCACTATCGGTATCGAGTATAAGGGCTTCTCTGCTTTCGCTCAGTTCTATGGTGTAACCAATGTAACTCGTGACGTAACCTTGACAAGCTTTGGCAATAAGTTGGACAATGTTTATGACACTGGTACTTGGTGGGACAAGAATGAGTCTTCTCCAGAATCTATCATTCCTCGTTGGGGTGCTACCCAGTCTGATTACAGCAATGGTACTCAGTTCCTCTATGATGGTTCATACATCCGTCTGAAGAACGTAGAGATTGCTTATACTTGGACCAAGGGATGGATCAAGGCTCTCGGTATGAACTACCTCAAGGTATACTTGAATGGTAACAACCTCTGGCTTTGGACTCGTATGCCTGATGACCGTGAGGCTAACCTCGGTGGTGGCGGTTTCCTTGGAGCATATCCTACAGTACGCCGCTTCAACTTAGGTGTTAAATTCTCATTGTAATATTAAAATGAACATTCAAATGAAAAATAAGATAAAGAATTTTTTGTTGATGGGATGCGTCTCGCTGGCTCTCGGTACCTCGCTCAACTCTTGCCAGGACTATCTTGACAAGGAGGCCGATTCTACAGTCTCAGAAAATGACGCATTTGTAAACTTCCGTAACTTTCAGGGTTATGTAGAGGAGATTTACAACTGTATCCCTGATAAGGAAAAATGTAACTGGTGTCCTTCTTGGAACTGGGGTGATGATGAAATCTTCAACCCAGAGGCTGATGGCCGTATGACACACCAGGTAGACTTGGGCAACTTCCGTGCTTGGCAGACCACTGGTAACTGGCTTTACAAGGATGGCAGCAACCCTACATCTACAGATAAGTTCAACCACTCACTTTGGCCACATGCTTGGTATTGCATTCGTAAGGCTAACCAGGGCTTGGCTAATCTCGATAAGTTGGTAGCTAGCAAGGCAGAGAAAGACCTCATTGCTGGTCAGCTTTACTTCTTCCGTGCATGGTGGCACACTGAGTTGATGCAGTACTTTGGTGGTTTGCCATACATTGATACCTATTTGGATCTCAATTCAGAGCTCAATTTGCCTCGTCTCTCTTATCAGGCGTGTGCAGAGAAGGCTGCTGCTGATTATCGCAAGGCTGCCGAACTGTTGCCTATCAACTGGGACAATGAGTATGATGGTGCTGCCACACAGGGCAAGAACGACCTTCGTATCAACAAGATCATGGCACTCGGTTATCTGGGCAAGACTTATCTCTGGGCTGCCAGCCCATTGATGAAGGATGGCGCACAGGTAGGAGCTAGCAAGAATGGCAAGACATACGACTATGATGAGGAGTTTGCCAAGAAGGCAGCTGAGGTCTTCGGTGAGTTGCTCACATTGGTTGAGGGTGGCCAGACACAGTATGGGTTGGCAGAGTTCAAATATAAGGACATCTACAATCATGAGCGTTCTGCCGATGCTAACTCTTGCTTCTCTGATATCTTCTATACCAAGAAGCAGAACTGGAAAATGCCTGGATCTATTGAGGCTATCTTCCGTGGTCCATCTGCAGACTTCAACGGCTCTAACTGGAATACCTCTAAGGTGTTTGGTCCTAAGGTTGACAAAGTGGTTGGACATGACAATGTGATTCACCAGCCTACAGCTAACTTGATAGCTGCTTACGGTATGGCTAATGGTGAGCCCGCTTACATCGTAGAGAATGGCAAGTTGGTTCCTAACATAGCAGGTGGTTTCGATCCTACTCATCCATATAAGAACCGTGACCCACGCTTCTATCACGACATCGTGTTTGATGGCTTCAAGTATCTGAATGGTACTCCTGGTCAGTGGGCTAACTTGCAGTACTGCCAGTTGTATACAGGTGGCAATATGCGTCCAGTGGCTAATGGCAGCCGTACAGGTTACTTCATCCAGAAGTTGGTGCCTCATACATGTAATGAGGTGGATCGCGACTACGATTGGGGTTCAGCATTCCACTGTTACTTGCCATATATGCGTCTGGCTGACATCTATCTGATGTATGCTGAGGCTTGTGCTGCGTTTGGTGGTGCTTCTGGCAAGGCTACTAACTTTAGCAAGACTGCTGAGGATGCCATCAATACCCTTCGTGATCGTTGTGGCGCTGGTCATGTGGCTCCAGAGTATGTAGCTGATCCACATAAGTTCATGGACGAGGTTCGCCGTGAGCGTGAGGTAGAACTTGCTTTCGAGGGCTTCCGTTTCAACGACTTGCAGCGCTGGTTGCTCCTGACCGAGGCTCCTTACAATGTAAAGTACTCTGATGAGTTTGACCGTGTGGAGGGTGCCGATTTCTACAAGAATAATGACCCAGCTGATGCTAAGGTGGATAACTTCCGCCAGGAAGCGATCTTGACTCGTCACTTCACAGCCAAGCACTATTGGTTCCCATTGCCTATCAAGGATGTTTATCTCTATCAAGAGCTTAGTCAGAATCCTGGTTGGTAAAATAACATTATATAGTAATACTAAAATAAGAATGATAGTATGAATTCAAAATTCAAATCATATAATTCAAAGTTCCTGTTGGCAGGTCTTGTGTCATTGGCTCCTATGGCTGCCGATGCCAAAACTGCTGCTGAGAACGAAACCGATACCGTTGCTGCCGACAAGGAGATGGTCAATGTGGCTTATCGCAAGGTAGCCAAGGGTGACATCTTGGGCGGCGTTTCGGTAGTCGATGTAGAGGGATTGATGAAGAAAAACTACCACACTTATAGCCTTGACAACATGCAAGGCTACGTGGGTGGTTGGAATGGCAATTCTCTCTGGGGTATGGATGCTGACAATGCAGGATACTTGGTATTGGTAGATGGTGTGCCTCGTGAGGCAACCAACGTGATGCCTAGCGAGATTGACCAGATTACATTCCTCAAGGGTGCGCAAGCTGTAGTGCTCTATGGTAGCAAGGCAGCTAAGGGTGCTGTGCTCATCACCACCAAGCGTGGCAAGAACGATGGCTTGAAGGTTGAGGTGCAGGCTAACGCTGGTCTCAATGTGGCTAAGTCATTCCCTGAGTATCTGGGCTCTGCTGAGTATATGACTCTCTACAACGAGGCTCGTGCCAATGACGGTTTGACTCCTCTCTACTCTGCTGAGGATATCTACAATCATGGCTTGGGCACCAACCCATATCGTTATCCTAATCTCGATATGTACTCTTCTGACTATCTTCGCAAGATGAATAGTCGCTACGAGGCTACTGCTGAGATTAGTGGTGGTGGTAAGCGTGCTCACTTCTATAGCAACATCAACTATTATCGCCAGGGCGACTTCCTGAAGTTTGGTGAGGCTAAGAACAATAACACTCAGCGCTTCAGTGTTCGTGGTAATGTAGATGTCAACATCACAGATGACATCAAGGCTTGGGTCAACTCCAATGCCACATTCTATGATTCACATTCTGCTATTGGTGATTATTGGAATGCAGCTGCTACTTGGCGTCCTAACTTCCCACAGAATGCTAGCCCATTGATCTCTACAGACATGATAGCTCCTAATGCCAAGGCTGCTTGGGACTTGATGAGTGTGGCTAAGCTGGTGGATGGCAAGTACTTCTTGGCTGGTACACAGGCTAACTCTTCTAACATCTTCGCAGATTACTATGCTGCTGGTAAGAGCAAGTATACTAGCCGCCAGTTCCAGTTTGATACAGGTGTTAACATCAATCTGCACAAGTTGTTGCAGGGCTTGTCTTTCGAGACTCGTTTCGCAGTAGACTATGCTACCTCTTACACCACATCTTTCAATAATAGCTATGCCATCTATATCCCAACATGGTCAAACATCGACGGCAAGGATATGATCGTAGCTTTGAAGAAGGAAGGTGAGGATAAGAAGTCTGGTGTACAGAACATCGCTAATAGTGTGGACAATCAGACCATGCTCTTCTCTGCTCAGTTCAATTACGCCAATACATTTAATAAGGTACATAACCTCTCTGCGATGTTGATTGCCTCTGGCTATCAGCAGTCTAAATCAGGTGAGTATCACAAGACCTCAAGTGCTAATCTTGCCTTGGATGCATCTTATGATTACGCCAAGACTTATTATGCAGACTTCGGCTTGGCAGCTATCCACTCTGCACAGTTGGCTCCAGGTCATCGTGTAGGCTTCTCTCCTTCACTTTCATTGGGTTGGAGACTCAAGAACGAGAACTTCTTGAAGAACAGCAAGGTGGTAGACGATATGATGATCAGTGTATCTGGTAGCATCATCAACGAGGATATTGACTTGGCAGTAAATGACAACAGATACTATCTCTATGACACCAACTGGCAGACAGCTGATGGTTATGGATGGTATGATGGTTCTGCTGGCAAGTACACATTCTCTAAGCGTTCTGCCAACAAGGATCTCGACTTCATCAAGCGTAAGGAACTTTCTGTCAACTTCAAGACTTCCTTGTGGCAGCAGATGGTAACATTGGATGCTAGCTTCTTCGTTAACTCGATGGAGGGTTATCTGATTTCTACTCCAACGTTCTATCCTTCTCACTTTAAGCCAGGCTATCCTGATGCTTCATTCATGCCTGTGCTCAACTTTAACAATAATCGCCGCATCGGTTTCGACTTCGCAGCTAACTTCAATAAGAAGGTGGGTGATGTAGACTTGCAGCTCGGCGTAACAGGTACTTATTATAACACCAAGGCTACCAAGCGTGATGAGATGAACGCATGGGATTACCAAAACCGTGAGGGCAAGGCTCTCGATGGTATCTGGGGTTATAAGTTTGCTGGCTTCTTCCAGAGTGAGGAAGAAATCAAGAACTCTCCAGACCAGAGCCGCTTGGGTAGTGACGTGAAGCCTGGCGATATGAAGTATGTGGATGTAAACGGTGATGGCAAGATCGACTCTTACGACCAGGTGTTCCTGGGCAAGGGTGGTTGGTATGGCTCTCCATTCACATTGGGTGTAAACCTCACTGCTAAGTGGAAGAACTTCACATTCTTCGCCCTCGGTACTGGCAACTTCGGTGCTTATGGCTTGAAGAACAATTCTTACTGGTGGGTAAAGGGTGACGGCAAGTACTCAGCTGTGGTTCGCAATCGCTGGACTGAAGCAACCAAGGAGACTGCTACTTATCCACGTCTTACCACACTCTCAGGTAGCAACAACTATCAGACATCAGACTTCTGGATGTACAGCACAGACGCTTTCCGCTTGGCTAAGGTACAGATTACATACGACCTGCCTAGCACGCTCTTCCAGAAGACTTGGGTTAAGGGCTTGTCTGCTTTTGTAAGCGGTGCCAACTTGCTCACTATCTCTAAGAACCGTGAGGTATTGGAGATGAACATAGGTAGTGCTCCTCAGACACGCTATTATAATATAGGTGTGAAGGCTACATTCTAATCATTATTAAATGTATACAGAAATGAAAATTAATAAGTTATTTATATTAGCTGCATTGTCACTCTCGTTGGTGTCTTGCTCAGATCTCTTTGAGCCTGCACAGGAAAACAACCGTAGCTTGGACGAGATTTACGAAGAGCCTACTTATGCTCAGGGACTTCTCGGCTATGCTTATGCCATGCTTCCTTATAATACCAAAAGTGTAACTGATGTGGCAACCGATGATGCTGTAAGCAATGATTTGTCTAACCCCTACCTGAAAATGGCTACTGGTTCTTGGGCTGCCAATAATGACCCTATGAACAAGTGGACTAGCTGTCGTGCTAGCATCCAGTACTTGAACATCTTCCTTCAGGAAGTGGACAAGGTAGACTGGGCTAAGGACAAGGGTGCGCAGCAGATGTTCTGTGAGAGCCGTAAGGGTGAGGCTTATGCCTTGAGAGCTCTCAATATGTATTATCTCTTGATGAACCATGGTGGTTGGACTGAGGATGGTCAGCTCCTGGGTGTGCCAAACTTGACAAAGCCAGAGGATACTTCTTCTGATTTCAATCAGCCACGTGCCACATTCCAAGCTTGCTTGGATCAAATCTATAGCGACTTGGACCAGGCTGAGCGGTTGCTGCCTTTGGACTACAATGATTTGACTAAGTCAGATCCTGTGCCAGAAAAATACACTGCTATGGGTGTGAACAACTATCAGGACTATAACCGTGTATTGGGTTCTCTGATGCGTGGTCGTGTGAGCGGTCGTATCGCCAAGGCTATCCGTGCACAGGTTTCTCTCCTTGCTGCCAGCCCTGCTTTTAAAGATGGTACCAATGTGGATTATAAGCGTGCTGCTGATGACGCTGCTAGTTTGCTCGATTTGATAGGTGGCGTAAGCGGCTTGTCTGAAACAGGTAATTCTTGGTATGCTCAGACTAATGAGATTAATAATTTGCAGTCTGGTGAATGTCCTAAGGAAATCATCTGGCGTGGTAATAAGACTAATGGTGCAGATGATTGGGACCTCGGTTTGAACCAGGAGGCTGATAACTTCCCTCCATCTCTCTATGGTAAGGGACGTATCAATCCTACCCAGAACTTGGTGGATGCTTTCCCTGCTGCCAATGGTTATCCTATCACAGATGAGCGCAGTGAGTATGATGACTTGGATCCTTATAGTAATCGTGATCCACGCTTGGATCTCTACATTATCTATAATGGCTGCAAGTATAAGGGTGCAACCATCAATACCGACATCACCACTGCCAACAATGACAATGGACTGAATAAGATTGGTAACTCTACACGTACTGGTTACTATATGAAGAAGCTTCTTCGTGAGGATTGTAATCCTAATCCAAATGCCAAGAACGCACAGTATCACTATCCTGTGTATATCCGCTATACCGAGATCTTCTTGGATTATGCTGAGGCTGCCAATGAGGCTTGGGGCAACCCGACGGTGAAAGCCGAAGGATGCCTGTATTCTGCATACGAAATATTGAAAACAATCCGTTCGCAAGCCGGGGGTATCAACTTTGATCTTTATCTGGATGAAATGGCTCAAAGTAAAGACTCGTTCAGAAAGCTGATTCAGAACGAACGTCGCTTGGAATTTACTTTCGAGAATCATCGTTATTTTGATATGCGTCGTTGGGTATTGCCGTTGAACGAAGAGGTGGAGGGTGTTGCCGTTACCCGCAATGAAGATGGCACATTCAGCTTCAAAGTACAGAAAGTGGAACAACGGAAATATGAAGTGAAAAACTATTTCATGCCATTACCGTATGCAGAGCTGGAAAAGAATAAGAATCTAATGAATAATCAGGGTTGGGAATAACGTGCTGTTGATATAAATACTTATTTACAATGAAAAGACTAAATATATTATGGATAGGGCTGATAAGCGTTCTGATGACTGCTTGTTATGACGATTATGAAAAGGACTACGATAAGAGTTCTGTGTACTTTGCTTCGCAAAAACCTCTGCGGACACTGGTAGCCGATACAGATATGTCGATAAAGGTAGGAGTGGCTATTGGCGGTAAAAGAGAGGTGCATACCGATGATTGGGCTACGTTTGAGATCGATCCGTCTTTACTGGATGGTACGGGCTTGACACTGATGCCGGAAAACTATTATCAGTTGGCTAATCCGAACAAGATGACAATTAGCAATCCGAATCTGGCAATAGCAGATGTGAAAGTGACTTTCTCCGATGCTTTCTATGAAGACAATGCTGCTTTGAACAAGCACTATGCAATCCCTTTCCGGTTGGTCGATCATAATCAGGATGAAGTAAGTACTGACGTGAATGGCAATTTGAAGGATTACAGTATTGTAGTTGTCAAATTTGTCAGCCAGTATCATGGTACCTACTTTGTGAAAGGAAAAGTTACCAATTTGTCTCCCCAGCAGGTTACTGAATACAGTAACAAGGATTTGAGTCAGAATATGACCCGCGACTTTGTTTCGTTAGGTAG
>ENA-OOWO01002753-OOWO01002753.1-human-gut-metagenome-genome-assembly--contig:-NODE-2753-length-9863-cov-2.661195_pt1 | contig 9863 bp, 10 predicted proteins | sample MGYA00241579_ERZ501327 | MGnify/ENA primary metagenome ERZ501327 (study PRJEB25962, sample SAMEA2042836) | human gut metagenome | biome: human gut; feature: human-associated habitat; material: faeces...
AGGTTGCTATAGAAAAACTGCTTTGACTATATTCTAACATATATGGATAAAAAAACAACAAAAAAATACGCAACAGAAAAGTCTGTTACGTATTTTGACCTTATTTTTTAAAAACATAATAATCTGATGAAGGCTGCTACTATAAGTATTAATGCTAATGCTTTTTCTGCAATATATGACCTTGCATCCGGTACATAGGTTTTCTCCCAGATTGAGTATGCACATCCACACCCCACTGCAAACATGCAATATATCTTAAACGCCTGCGAATTCATACAATCAGTGAAAAACATTATAATAATCCAAACTATTAAAAATAGCATTAAAACTAAGTACTTTAAAAATAATTGAATCTTCTTCATGGCAAATCCCCCTTAAAATATATAACTGCATCATTGTGCTTCCATAAATAGCTTCCTTCACTTATATAGACGCAATCCACGCTTATACGCTAACACAAACCAAGAAATTTTTCAATCCCTACTTTATCACCACCGCAATTACATAATCCTCAAGCTCACGAAACACTACCCTTTTTTCATAAGCCTCCATCGTCTTATCATCCAGCTCCCCTGAAAAGCCTGTACCGACGAGCTTCATTATCGCCTCATACTGCGTCCAGTATTTTGTAAGCTCAATCTGAAATGCCTCAGATTCATTCTCAAAGCCTTCGAGTCTGTCAAACTGCTCTTTTCGCATTATACGCTTTGCCACCTTGAAGCTCATGCGCTTTGTATGCTCTATGTCCACGCCAACAGGTCTGTCTGATATTGCAAGCACCACATATGGGCCGCTGTGTGCCAGATTAAAAAAAGCTGCGCTCTCATTCTTATATCCTGCTGCTATTTCCGGCTTACCATGCTCATTTCTGACAAGCTGTTCATCCGATGATATCCCCAGATATTTGTAGAGCATGTATCCCGCCAAAAGCTCCTGATTTGCTGTGCCACACAGCCTGTTGCTGCCTGTTTTTACACCTTTTTCTGAAATAGTTGTGTATTTATCCACATAATAGGCAGACACATGTGGAATTATCTCCTTCTGCCGGCCTGCTATGGAGTCCGTTTTTTCTATGAAAATCTGACAGTTATTGTTTATTTTCCATACCATCCCAAGTCACCTTTCTATAACTCCAACCTTCCCCTGCCTTCATCAAAATACAACCAGTATTATAAATTACCCATATAATATCTGCTGCTTATGCTAATTATCCCTACGATATCTGCAGCTCATACAGCTTCCTGTATATGCCATCCTGTTCCAGAAGCTCCCTGTGCGTACCGCGCTCACATATACGTCCCTTGTGCATTACCATGATGCAGTCGGCATGCTGGATAGTGGACAGACGGTGCGCAACCATGATTGTTGTCCTGCCATCCATGAGCTTTTCCAGTGCCTCCTGTATGAGAATTTCTGTCTCTGTATCTATGTTGGCGGTTGCCTCGTCCATGACCAGTATGCTCGGATTGTGGGCGAGTGTCCTTGCAAAGGACAATAGCTGACGCTCTCCTGCCGAGAAGGTCGCACCACGCTCCGTAACCGGCTCGTGATAGCCCTGTGTGAGCTTTTCGATAAAGTGTGAGGCATTTACATATTCTGCTGCCGCCTTCACCTGCGCATCCGTGATATTGTCATCATTCAGGCGGATATTGTATGCCACATCCCCCTCGAATATAAACACATCCTGCTGCATCTGACCGATTGCACTGCGAAGCTGCTTTTTACTAAGCTGTCTGATATCGATGCCATCAATGTAGATATGCCCCTTTTGTATATCATAATACCTGCCTATAAGATTTAAAATGGATGATTTTCCTGCTCCGGTTGCGCCGACAAAGGCCACCTTCTCACCCGGATTAATGACAAATGAGACATCCTTAAGCACATAGTTTTCGCCGTCATAGGCAAACCAGACATGGTCAAATTCAATTTTTCCGGTGATTTTATCCGGCTGCTTTGGATTTTCGACCTCAGGAATAAATTCATCCTCATCCATAACCGTAAATATCTTCTCTGCTGATGCAATTGATGACTGCAGTGTCGAAAACTGCTCTGCAAGTTCCTGTATCGGGTCGAAAAATGACCTGATGTAATTTGAGAAAATATACAGAGTGCCGACCGAAATAATCTCATCAAACACATTTCTGCTTCCGAACCACAGCACTATCATCAGTGACAAAATGCTCAGAATATAGATAAGCGGACGGAACACCGCATACATAAGCATCTCCCGGTAAAAAGCCTTGTAGAGCTTTGTATTTTTATCATGAAATTCCTCGAACTTGCGCTCCTGTCTGCCAAATATCTGTATAATTTTCATTCCCGAAAGATGCTCGGACAAAAATGTATTGATGTCCGTCAGGCGCGTACGGTAAAGCCTGTAAATATTTCTGGCAATTTTCTGGCACAGCACCGTAAGCCCAATTACAAGCGGCATCAGCACAAATGATATCGCAGCAAGCCTAACATCAAGCACCAGCATAACGCCTGCAAGTCCCACTATTTTTACAATATTTCTGAAAAGCTGTACGAGAATGCCCGAATACATCTCATTGAGAGCCTCAACATCATTGGTCACACGGGTTACAAGCTTTCCGACCGGCGTGATATCAAAATACCTGCTGCCAAGAGACTGGATATGTCTGTATAGGTCCTTTCTCATCTGAAGAATGATATTCTGGCCTGTTTTCTGCAGTATCCAGGTCTGAGCGATGTTGAATGCAAAGCTTAAGGCAAGTACAACCGCATATTTGATAGCTGTAGCAATTATTACATCATAATCCCCATTTGCTCCAAAAGTATCAATTGCATCTCCCACCAGCATCGGCCTGTAAAGGTCAAAGGCTGTCAGTCCCAGCACCAGCAGAAGGGCAAAAATCACCCAGTGGGCATACGGCTTCATGTAGGCTATGAGGCGCATTGTGGAGCTTTTTTTATTCATTTCTTTTTTACTTATATTTTTACTCGAATTCATACTATAATCTTCTCTGTTATTTCGTAACTATTCATCTTCAATCACTTTAACTGCCAAGCTCACTCTCAAGCTGCTGCTTATGGCTGATATCAGCGTAAAAACCGCCAAGCTCAAGCAGCTCTTCAGGAGTACCATACTCTGTCAGTTTTCCGTCAGAAAGCACTGCCACATGGTCAGCCTTCTGCAGTGTGGAAATCCTGTGGGCAATCACTATGGTTGTCTTGCCCTGTCTGGTTTCCATGAGGTTTTCAAGTATCTGCTCCTCTGTATCGGTATCGACAGCAGAAAGCGAATCATCCAGTATGAGGATTGCAGAATCCTTTAAAAGTGCTCTGGCTATCGAGCTTCGCTGCTTCTGTCCTCCCGAAAGTGTCACTCCGCGCTCTCCAACCATGGTCTTGTACTCATCCGGAAAGCCCATGATATTATCGTGTATACACGCGTCCTTTGCAGCCTGTTTTACCGCATCAAGAATTGCCGGGTTGTCGGCAATCCTGTCCTCCAGACCAAATGCTATATTCTCCTCGAGTGTGTCGGAAAACAGGAAATTCTCCTGTGGCACATATGAGATATCACGGTGTAAAACCGCCAGCGGATAGTCTGTTATCGGGCGGCCATCCAAAAGTATCATGCCGTTTTCACAGTCATAGACTCTAAGCAAAAGGTCGGCAAGTGATGATTTTCCGCTTCCGGTACGTCCTAAGATACCAAGCATCTCGCCCTGCTTCACATGTATGCTCACCGGCTTGGTGCCGTCAGGGTATGTGAAGCTGAGGTGGCTAAGCTGTATATCACCATGTATTTGTATTTTATCATAAATACCCTCAGCTAAATTATCTGTATTGCTGCCTGCCGTGCCATCATTTTCTATTACATTTTCCGGTGGCACCATATCGACAATATCAGGTTTTTCCTCGAAAATAGTCCGGATTCTGCCCCATGCCGCAGCCGCCTGAGAAAATGTGTTGATACAGTCGCCTGCCGCAATCATAGGCCACACAAGCATATCGATGTATGAGTTGAATGCCACGAACTGACCTATCGAAACCTGTCCGTCAAGCACCATCCTGCCACCTGCAAGGAGTGTCACTATCACGCTTATTCCGATTACGGCATCCAGCGTCGGGCCAAAGACAGCGCGAAGCTTTACCACAGCAAGATTTTTCTCCCTGCTGTTCTCGCAAGCCTTTTCAAACTGCTTAAAGTCCTCGTCCTCCTGCGCAAATGCCTTGACCACGCGGATACCGGCAATGCTCTCCTGCACCTTGTCAGAAAGATAGGAGAAAGCATCCTGCCTTTTCACCTGACGTTTCTTTGACTCTATTCCATAAAAATAGCAGCCGATTGCAATGAAAATAAGTGGAATAAAAGCAAATAATGTCAGCTTAAAATCCACGTATACTACCATTTTGACAAGCACCATCACCGTCATGATTACCGCGTCAAACACGGTGATGACAGCCATTCCGGTTCCCATCCTGACAGCCTGTAAATCGTTAGTGAAATATGCCATAAGGTCTCCTGTCTTATGGCTGTTGTAATAGCGCGCCGAGAGTGTCTCCATATGCGAAAACATATCATCGCGCAGTCTGTATTCTATTCCTCTTGATGCTCCTATGATGAAATATCTCCATCCAAAGCGCCCCGCCATGATTATCAGGCCTGTTATCAATATCTTAAATATAATGCCGCCCACGCCCGCCATATCAAGCTTTCCTGCAGTGATTCCGTCGATTATCTCCCCAATAAACTGCGGAATGTACAGATTTGCAAGGTCTACTGCAAGGAGCACAAAAATGCCTATCGCATAATGCCATTTATATGCAAGCAGATATGGGCGCAGCGAGTATTTTTTATCGTTCATGTTATTCCTCCGTATTTTAAATGCCACTGTATAGCAAGCATGCTGGGTTAACCACGCTACATTCTGTATCTACCTCCACAAGTCTGCTACGAAATACGTGAGTGCCGCCCATGTATACACAGAATAGTATATGCCGTGCTCGTCCACTCCATCCTCAAGTATCTTCTTCGCCTGCGCCTTAGTCAGAAGGTCGAATCCGTCAAAGAGCTCGCCGCCCACTGCGCCCTCCTGCGACATTCCATTAAGGCTATCGCGGTTAAGTACAATCTTTACAAGGGCGTTGCTTTCATCTGTCATGCCCGGTGTACTGAAAAGACATGGATTGATTACAGATACCGTGTCTTTTTCTGTCACTTTAAGGCCGGTCTCCTCATGAAGCTCACGCATGGCGGTTTTTATAAGTGGCACTGTATTATCATTATCCCCGGTGCAATCCTCCGGTTCAATAAGTCCTGCAGGTACGCTGAGCAGATACTGACCTGTCGGATATCGAAACTCGCGGTTCATTAACAGACATGGCTCATGACCTGATTTCTCGTCATCATCTGACGGATTCCATATTACCACGCAGCTCACCGCATCCGGAAGCATTTTCTTGAACTCCTCTGTGGATTTGGCGGCTACAAGGTCTTCTTCATCTCTCCTTGTGGCATTATAATAATGCCTTCCCTCCCGGTACTGAAGGTCAAACACCTTTATAAATTTTGATTCAAATAAGCTTTTTATTTTCATAAATTTTTGTCTCTTTTCATTAAACCTTTAATGTGCTCAGATACTCCTTCTGCTGTGGCGTGATGCGATAGCTCTCACGCGCCTTTTGTATCGCCTTGTTGTGGCTCCAGCTATCCATAAGCCTTTCCTGCAGTATCGGCAACACTGCATCATACTGCTTTGCAAGTGCCGTAGCGATATACCATGCCTTCATCATGTTTACATAATACTCCTTGGAACGGATTTTTGCCACATCTAAAGCATATTTTATATCAAAATCCTCATCGAGATATAGGCGCATCAAAGTGCCAATGCCATACCTGACAGTGTAGGGCTTATCTGAATCCAGCCACTCATATACATGCAAAAGAAGCTCATTTTTGTGCTTTTTGAACACAGCCGGCACACCACTGTCGCATGTCGCCCAGTTGTCTATGTATGGCAGGAATGCTTCCAGATAAGCCAATGCCGTATCATAATCCTTCATCTGCATAACAAGAAACATATGCAGGTTATTTTCCTCATAGTAGTAATGTGGCAGAGTGTTTAGAAACTTTTCCACATTGTCACAGTCATTTTCATTCACTGTATTACAGACCCGTTTCTCTTTTTGAACCGACAAAAAGAGCCTGCTGCCATGAGCAAGCTCCTTTGCATACTTTCTAAGCACCGGGACTCTTATTCCTATTATGCGTTCTTTTTCAATATTGGGCATAAGCCTCGCATGAAATTCCCTGTAATTTTTATCCTGTAGCGCAAACAGATTCTCTAATTCTGCCAACAAATCTTTCCCTCCGTAATAACAGGATATCTGATAAGCAGCTTCTCATCAAGATTCTCCCTGTTCATGTCTACCGCTATGATCTGGCTATTGTCATATGTGGTGTAATAGTAGATTCCCTTATCGCAGTTGCAGCATGAGGTATAGAGCGTAATCTCATATTTGCCCTCTGTCACCTCGCACAGACCTCTCTGCTGGTCCACAGAGCCTAATATGTGGAAGAACTGGCTCACACTTGCATTCTCACTGTCATCCGATTTGGAGTTTTGCTTTGTGAATGCCACACGTACAAAGCGTGACTGCGATGATAAATCTCCCGGCAGTCCCAGACCTCCCATTCCGCGGCTATATGCACTAAGCTCCACTCCCGGTGCAAATGTATTTTCAGGCTGCTTTGTGGATAAGCCTCTGTAATTATTGAGTGCAGCCATCTGATATGGGAATGGCGGATTGTTTGTGAGCACACCTACCGGATTGTCGTAAACATGCATACCGTCTGCCATCGACTCCACCACAATGCACTCATTTTTGTCGGCTATAATCCAGTGAAGCTGTGCAACCGGAAGCTGACTGCTAAATGGTGTATCTACCAGCAAAATACGATTTAATTTTTCCTTTGCATCCGCTACCGTAGCGCATAGTGACAGTATCCACGGTATAAACTCAAACTGTGCCACCTTTGTCTTTGCAATGCCGCATGTGCCATTCTCGCATGAGCTGTTTTCGTCTGCTGCCGCATACGCTGCATTTCCCACGAAATTCAATCCTGCCATACCGAGTCCCTTTTCATTTATAGCATCATAGTAAAGAGGATAGTCACCTGCCACATGTGCCATTCCAATGATTGCATAATGGTTTTCAAGCTTTCCTGCATGCCTGAAATCAAACACATAGTTTCGCGGTGTTACCGCAATCTCATCTCCATATGAAAATTCGTAATCGAGTGTTCTTCCAAAATAGAAATCCTTTGTTTTATAAGTTGCTGCTGTACACATAATTATGACCTCCTTGTTATGCTGCCATACTTAATCAGTATCCCTTAGATTGTAGAGTACTATACATCATATTTGCAATTATTTCAAGCAACACGCCCCTGAAGTATTTGAACAAAAAGGCAGCAGACGGTCTGATAACCGGCGGCTGCCTTAATAAGTGCTGTGCTATTCCTGTATTATGCCTGTTTATTGTCCTGCTCATTATCAAGTGCGATAAGCTTTGCAATGATTTCCTCGCATATCTGTGTAACATTCTTGCCATCTGTAGCAACTGTTACATCTGCCACCGCCTCATAGCGCTCCTTTCGCTTTTCCATAAGGCCACTGATATACTCAACATTCATGTTGCCGTTTAGTATCGGGCGCTCGTCACTATCCTTTACTCGCTCGTAGATAGTCTCAGGCTTTGCTGTAAGGAGAACTACACGGCCGTTTTTCTTCATATGATCTGCATTTTCCTCTCTCATGACAACACCACCACCGCAGGAAACGATAGTCTGCTTTCTCTTCTGAAGCTCTATAAGTGTGTTGCTCTCTAAGTTTCTGAAATATGCCTCACCGAACTCATCAAATATTTCTGAAATTGACATGCCACGATTCTCAACAATCATCTGATCCATCTCGACACGGTCCATCTCTAGCTTATCCTTTAATTCTCCTGCTACAGTGCTCTTTCCTGCACCCATGAAACCGATCAGGAAGATATTGTAATCGAAAAGGCTCTTTGCCTGGATACGACGGCTGTTCTTCATGATATACTTGAAAATATCAAGTATCTCTTCCTCAAATTCATTGTCGCCAAGCTTTGCCGCAAGTGCATCTGTCTGCTTTTTCTCCTGCTCCGGCTGTAAGATTGGGATTCCTGTTGCCTTCTTATATGATATAATCTCCTGAATGTGTGACATTCTGACCGCAAGCTGCTTAATTATTATATCGTCACATTCTCCAATCTTTGCGCGGATTTCCTCGATTTTGTCCATGGTGTGTCTCCTTACTTATGTGTGGTTTTCATATTGGATTTAGGTATTTAAGCGAAATATCGTCAAATTATAATTATTATAACTTCACGTTATAATATTTCGTATTTTTGATAACCACAAATTTCTTAGTCATAGTATAACAAGACTTTACCAATTTATCAAGCAAAATATTTTAATGCTTTAAAGTGTTATTGTGTCAGATATGCATCCACAATATCAGACGACACATTTTTCTCAATCGATTCATATATCGGCTGACACTCCTTGCGAATCTGCTCATGCACTTCATCGCTTAAGGTGATGATTTGTGTGCCGCTATCCTCGATTGTCTTTATCTTTGAGGCAATCCTCTCGTCAGACTGCTCTCTGGCGTACTGTTTCGCTGTCTCGGCTGCCTCACGGATAATCTGCTGCTGCTCATCTGTCAATTCTTTCATGAACTCCTCGCTTACTATGAGCGATATCAGATGTGGCAGATGATTTGTCTCCACTACATAATCCTGCTGCTCGTAGAGCTTATTGGATACGATTACCTCGTATGGGTTTTCCTGCGCATCTATAGTGCCCTGCTGTAAGCCGATATACACCTCCGAGAAAGTCATAGGTGTCGGGCTTGCTCCGAGCGCCTTCCAGTATGCCATATGGTAAGAGTTTTCCATGGTACGGATTTTCTGACCCTTAAAATCAGCAAGGCTTTCTATCTTTTTGTTTGTTGTCATGACACGGAAGCCCTGGTCTGCATATCCCAAAAGCTCGTAGCCGCCGTCATTGTAGACCTGCTGCATGAGCTTCATAAACTTTGGATTGTCCACATGCTCACGCACCTCATCAATGCTGTCAAAAAGTGCCGGCATATCAAATACTGCAGTATCCTTCATGAAAGTTACCTGCGGAGCAGTGTTCTGCACTACAAAAGGTATATCTCCATCCTTGCATGACTCGAGAAGCTCTCTGTCTCCGCCCAGTACACTGTTTGGATACACACTGATTTTCATTTTGCCATCGCTTAATCTTTCCACTTCATCGGCAAATTTCTCTGCATATATCTGTGTCACGGTGTCCTCAGGACTTGAGCTGCCTAGAGGCCATGCGTAGCGCTGTACCCCGGCATCCTTAGCTGCGTCCTGCGAGCCTTCACCAGCTAAGCCGCACGCGGCAAGTCCTGCTGTAAGCGAAAGTATCATCGTGACGGCTGCTGCTCTTCGCCACAATCTATATTTGCTATACGATTTACGCGGTTTATTATATTTACCAGCTTTTTTACATAAAAACAAGCCAAATCTACTCATATTTTTCTCCAATTACAACTGTGTGCCTAAATGTCCTACAATCATCATTAAATCTGCTTATACCTGTTATTACATATTTCTGTACCGAATAGTTACTATTTCTCTATAATAAGCACAGACTGATCGCCGGAATAAATGTAAGCAGCAAAAGTGCCAGCAGGAAATATCCTATCATAGGCGCCGCCTTCTTTGCTATCCGCATGACCGGAACATCCGTCAGTGAGCTTGCCACAAACAGGTTTACTCCTATAGGCGGTGTGACAAATCCG
>ENA-OOWO01002779-OOWO01002779.1-human-gut-metagenome-genome-assembly--contig:-NODE-2779-length-9788-cov-1.607110_pt1 | contig 9788 bp, 4 predicted proteins | sample MGYA00241579_ERZ501327 | MGnify/ENA primary metagenome ERZ501327 (study PRJEB25962, sample SAMEA2042836) | human gut metagenome | biome: human gut; feature: human-associated habitat; material: faeces...
GGAAGGGAAACAATGGGAAAAAATTTCGAAGGAAAAATAGGGGAATCTGACATACTGGAAATACCTGTCAAGGACCCACGCACAACTTCCACTATTGCTAACTATATAAACGTAATACTCGATTTCACCAATTTTAATCCCCCCTACTGGCTTCGTAGCGATAATGACACAGGAGAGGGCCACTGGTGGTATTACTTCAAACAAAATAACACTGTCCATGTGCTTATCGCAGAGGACGTGAGAAAGGGCTTTGTGAATCTCATGACACGAAAAAACAATAACGAAAACCTCACACGCGAAGAAATTGGTTCCTTGGAAACATATGCAGCCATATTAAATACAACCCCACATATTGGAGCACAACAAGCAACCGATACATATCCTGAATATATACTCGGAAAAATTACAATGTCTGAGCCAGATGGTGAAAAAAAGAAAAAAAGTTATCGAACTAAATCAAAAGCGGATAACACAACAGATAATTTACCATCTAATCTTGCTATTATTACAAACGACAAATACAAAGACAGTTTAAGCCTACAACAAAACGGTGGGGCCTATCTTCAGCCTCTGGCAACAACCGATGGATTACAATATGATGGTGAAAATCTATTTTTTCAGGGCTTCCCAGCATCTGAGGCAACCTTGAGAGAAATCAACAAAGACAAAGACGTACCAATCGAAGCAATCGATTTACCTTTACTTCGAATGTTTTATTCAATAATCCTTTCGGATTTTGAACAAAATACAAAAAAATTAGGCGTAGTAAACGAAATCGTAACTGTCTATGTTCCTGATCTGGCGGCTATACTAGGTAAAAAGAGAAATCTAAGCAAAAATGACATTACTTCGATTATTGAAAAAACATCTTCTTTCCAAACAATATACGGAGTTATTAAAGATCCTGACAGACCAAACGGAATAGGTACTGCTGTGCCATTGCTAGTTTGGATGGGGTATGATGCCGAATCCAACACAATTCAATTTGCCAGTCCTTATATGACAAGATTGATAAAAAGAATTTATAATGTCAGCATCAGAAAAGACAGAAAAGGTAGCCCACAGTTAAAAAAAGATGGTACACCCTTATTGGAAGTATCACATTCTTATCTCGTTAAATCAAGCATCGTAAAAGAACGTAACAAACGAGCTGTAGAAATCGTAATGGTCGTAGTAACTACGATTGAACAATCTGGAAAAAATACTCCACATTTAAAAGCCAGTACAATAATCAATCGTATTCCACAATTAAAAAAAACCTATAACGACACCCCTGCAAAACATAAAAATCGTGTTTTAACACGTGCTTTTAAAAAAGCATGGGAACTTTTAGAAACTCAAACTAATTTACGAAAAAAATATCCAGACATTATACTACCAGACCCCAACAATCCCCAAAATATACCAACAACATCTAACCTCAACAAGCTAGTCTTTGAATTTCCACACAGCTAAAAATTATCCCCACTTTTCCGAAAAATTTATCAATCAAAATTTCGGAGAAATGGGGACAAAATTTCGGAGAGGTGGGGGTGATTTTTCGGAGAAATGGGGGTGATTTTTCGGAGAAGTGGGGGCATCCAAATCTCAACTCCCTTATAAATCCTCATTTTCTTGCACTATCACTCCTCCTAATACTTTAATACCTTAGTATTTTAGTACCGGAAAAGCGGGCATTTGCGTTGGCAATGCCCGTTTTTTATAATAACTAATATACAACAAATAAATTACAGAGATGGAAGAACAAAGAACTTTCATCTAACCGGTAGAAACTATAAGACAGAAGGAATCGTATTCTTTAAGTCTTACTCTGCCTGTATGGGATAAATGGAAACAATTTGACGCCAATGTACATAACTATAACGAAAACTATGCTTTGTGGAAAGAATCCTATTCCATGCGATAAAATTTTGTAACTGTTCACTTAATATATGTCACTGAAAACATGGAGCCTGTAGTACCGCTCTCTCGTTTCCCCAAGGTTAGGGGACTGGAGGGAAACGAATGGACGCGGCAGGCTCCCAACAAGAGGAAGCAGATCACACCTGTTAAAGTATGGTGATAGCTGGTCTGGACCCATAGACACGAGCTAAATCCTGTATACCCCGTAGATTGTATTCAGATTGAATCCATGCTGTAACTATTGGATATAGTTAAGGCATGGTAGTTCAATATAATAGGATGGGAAGGAAGATAAAAAAATTTAATAATTTTTCTAATCACTCATACTAGATATAGATAAAAATTTCTTACTACACAGAAAGGAGGAGCAGAATATATTCTTCTCCAGCCGACAAGAATGGATGAGAATATCCTGCACGTAAATAAAAATGAGTGATTTATCAGGTATTCAAAAGATTATTTATAGTGACGATACAACAAACACTAGCATGGACCAGCGGGCAGAAAGAAAAGATCCATCTCTGGCAATAGATACAGTCGATCGTGCGGTACGTGTCATGCTGGATAATGAGCGCAATGAAGATGGTTATAAATATGAAGAATCCTATATCTATAACTTAAATGCAGATGATATTGGTCCCGGATTGGGATGGGAATGTTTACGGCTTGAACGTGCAGTCGTAGAAGACGAAACGGGATATGTCCCAACAGTCAATGTATATCTGGTATCTGCAGATGGGAAGACCGAAGAATTAGTACATGGAACAGAAAAGGGTTCTGCTGAATGGGTATATGACAAAGAAAAGATAGAAAAGTTTGCAAAAGACTGCTGTACAAAAGATGGCGGAAGAGGATTCGTTTCCACAATTGATCTAGGACTGACAAATCCCAAGGTTGACGTTCCGCCGAAACCGGTTGTGACCACAGTAGATGCAGATAACTTTATGAATCTCCTAGAAGAAAAAGGAATTAGTGAGGCTTTTTATGACATCACAGAGGAACAGGGAGTATACGCCGAGCTAGATTCTGGATTTGTTCCCTTTGAGTATCGTGATCAATACAGGGATATTGTAGAATCTATCCGTGAATTTGACCCTTGTTATGGTTATATAGCAGGACACGATACAACCCGTACTGACAATGTAGAAGTGAAGGAATTGACTTCTCCTAATGAAATTCAAGACTTTATCAAGGATTTCGTTGGAGAAAATCCTGATTTATATGATATTGATCATGTAAAAATATATATACAGTCCTCTGATGCACTTACAGATGGGGAAATAGAAGGTTCTTATGTCCCTTATATTGAAACGGAGGGAATCCGGCTTAATGGAGAACAGCCAGAAAAACTCTCTATTCCTGTATCAAACCTTGTAACAATCGAATGTCATGAAAAAGATGCCCCGGCTAATGTTGTGTCCAGAGCAACTACTATTATGGATGGTTTTGGACGAACATGGAATCCGGAAGGGAATTATTCTCGTTTAAATATCCATAATCAAGATTTTGGAATTTCCAGCCGACTGACAATGGCTGCCGGACGTTCTAATTATCTCAAAGAGGCCGATCAAGTACTAGATATGTGCGGAAAAGAAGAAAGGGACCGCATTGCAGATCAGAAAGAGGTTAAAGAAGAACTTCTCAATGAAAAAGTATTTGTTATGGATTCTGTTTCTTTTTTCCTTAGTGTTGGAGTAGATGGAAATTCTCCGCAAAGGGTTTATGCACAAAGAGTACAGGATTTAAAAGATAATAGAACCGAGATTGAAAATCAGTATCTGCGTACAATGACAGCAAAAGCATATGTATCCGCTAAGATACTGCCAGTTCATGATGCAATACTGGAAAAAGTCAAAACACTACGTTCTGAGGCATCGAAGCCCAAAAAAGAACAGGACTTTGAAAAAGTCAAAAAACTGGAGCGTATGATTGTTCAGGACGTAAGAGAATATAAAGGGATTTATGAACGATACGGTGTCCAGGCACTAGCTCTTCATGCATCGAATCTTGAAAAGGCTTATGATAAAAATGACCCGTTTCTTGATGAATCGAGATATAAGGAAACTTATGAAACTCAAACAAGATGGATCAAAGAATTCGGTCCAGAAGAAGACACGGAAGTCGATAAAGATTTAGATGCACGTATTGGTGCTTTTATTGGGTCATCAGGTGTCCGTGGGCAGCTTCCCGCCATAGAAAGCAGGGAGCTTCCTGACTATTCTAATTCTGAGATCGAACATACAATTCGTTCTATTTTGGAGGAAATACGTGACGAATCCAACGAAAAATATTCTGATCTTGAAGGGCACAAGCTTATCACAGCGATTTCAGACCGGACAGGAACACTTACTATCCGTACTGAAGGAATGGTAGAGGGCTATCCTGTGCTTCCTCCATTTGCACGTCCGGATATCATAGATAAGATAAAAACAGAAAGATATTATCCGATCACTTTTCAGTCAGATGACCAGCATGATTTTATTGATAATGCAATCCTATTGAGAGATGATGAAAATAAAGATAAAAATCTCGATCTTTTAACTCTTGCAGTTAGAAAAATTGGAGCAGATGTAGGGAAAATGGATCATGGAGAAAACCATCACCTTTTCGATATAATCAAAGGGAATATGCTCAGTCAGACTTTTGAAAAAACACTGCTTATTAATGTAATAAATGATATTGACAAAAAAAAAGATGGAAACGAAAAGATAAGAGTTGAAAAAATTTTTAAAGATGCATTATCAAAAACGAAGGAAGATGTAGCTAAAGAGGAAAACGAAGAAAAAAAAGTAGATGTGTCTGAAGAACAAAGAGAAGATAATTCTCCCGATGAAGTAACCGATGAAAAATCATTCTATAAAGTACAAACTTCTCCTTACGCAAAAATAGATCCTAAGCAGGAAGTCGCAATATCAAAAGAAAAACAAGAGGAATTAAAAAAAGAAGCAGAAACTGAGGCTAAAAAAGATGAGAGAGTAGTTGAAGATCCAGACAAATATGATGAAGTATTTAAAGAGAAATATGACCAAAAAACAGAGGCTTTAAAAGAAAAACTTACAGCATTAAAAGATGAGATCCTGCATTACAATAAACAGCTTAGTACTTATGAAGATATTCCATTTAAATACAGAGGCCAACATGCTTTTTATCATGCAGCGAAATATGAACATGATAAAGCCGCGTATGAATATGAAAAGATAGGTGGGGCAGTTGGCACCGGGCAATTCCTCAGTGAGAAAATGAGTACTTTAAAAATGTATTGTAGTTTATCGGATTTATGTAACTGTGATTATGCAAAAACCCTCTTTTTAAATATTCTTAGAGGAAAACCAGAACAAACAATATCTGATATCTATAAAAAAGAGGATGGCTCAAATTATAAAGGAAGAAGCCATTTGGTTCAATTTGTTTCAAAAGAAGCTGTGATTCGAGATAAATATCTGCGGCCGCTTGCTAATATTAACGCTGCAGTTGTTCGTACATTTTTACCGAAAGAAATGAAGGATCTTACTGTAAAAGAAGAAAAAAATACTGACAAGACTGAAAATGAGAAAAAAGAACCCAATATAGAAGAAAAAACAAAGAAAACAGAAGCTGTTGTGGAAGAAAAATCTGTAAAAAATGATGTGGCAAAAGAAAAAGATCCTTCGGAAAAAGAAGATATTGAAGCGATAGAGAATGCTGCGGATAAAGGGAAGGCTGATTCTTCTACAATAGAAGAAGAGGAATCGGAAGTTGGTTCTTCTAATACGGATTGGTTAGATGAAGTAGGAAAAAAAGTAGAAGACGAAGAACTGGAAGAAAAAATAACAGAAAATGAGGAAAAAGAAGCTCCCAAGACTGAAAATGAGGATATTGAATCAGACAAAGAATATCTTTTAGAAGAATCAGAAGACAAAGATGCTTTTGAAGAAAATACATCCGGTATGGAAACAAATATAGTAGATGAAATGACTTCAGAAAAGGATTCTTCAGCAGATAATGATAATAATTCAGAAAAAGTAGAAGATACGGATTTGGGAAAAACAGAGGAACATATGGAGGACGATGTTAAAGAAAATAAAATGATTCCTACTGGCGATATCGATAAAAAAAATGCGGACAAGGAAGAAAAAAGAGAAATATTATTATCAAGAGAAGAAAAAGCTTTAAAAGATAAATTGGAAAATCTTCCAGATACTATTTCATCTAATCAAGTTTCTAGTGATCCAGATGTAAAAGGTTTGATTGGAGATATAAGAAAGACAGCTGGAGGGCAAAATATTTCTGACCCAATTGCTAAAGTGGTTGCTTCACTATCTATAGATAAGGAAAAAAATGACATAAGCGACAAAAAGACAAAAAATATTTGTAAAGGAATGGAGTCTATAACGAAGGCAGATGGGGCATCTGTAAAAATAAAAAACATTATTGTAAAAGCAAGGAACATTATTAAAGACTATCAAAAACCTCTCGGAATCGTATCTCCTGAGACAAGAGTGTTGATGACTCTCTCTGACCGATTTACAAATTATATCGAATCCAAAATTCCTCTTGCTGCTGTACGGATGGATATCAAAGCATACCATGATAATTTTTCTGGAAATATTTCTGGATTTTTATCTAATGTAAGCAAAGCCCTTGGGGATACAATAGACAAATACAAGATGGAATTGAAAGAAAAAAATGCCTTAGTTGTATCAAGAATTGATAATATCATGAATAGTATCTCATCCGTAACTGGTATTGATATTGATAAAGCAGGAGCGGTAATCAAAGATACGATAAAGGGGATTTCAATTGGAGTAACAAAAGGAATCATTGCTTTTTTTTCCTACGACCCTATCGTATCTCCTATAGAGAAGCAGGAAGAATCAAAGCCTGAAGATATCGAAAAAAATGAGGAAGTCACTATAAATGATAAGGAAACAGAATGGAGGGCAACTCCAAACGTAACTATTATGGACGCAGATAAAACAGATAGTGATTTAAATGAAAATCACAAAGAAAATATAGAACAAATGTCAAGTGATAAAATAAGCATGGCTGTGGATGCGGAAGAGTCGATGAATAATCATCTTAAAGAAGATAACACTGAAAAAGAGGAAATAGAAAATCTTTCTCCGTTAAAAGAAGATAATGTTATAAATAATAAGCAGCTAAATGAAAAAAATGATTCTATAAGTATGGAAAAAAATGACAAAACACAGGAGACAATGATAGATACAAATGGTTCTAATAATATAGAAAAGATAATGGAAGATACCTTTCATGGAGAAACTACAGTATCGTCAGATAAAGATCATATTATAGATAATACCCCTGTACAAGAAGATAAAAAAACAGAAGATGTAGAAGATAAGAAAGCAGAAGATTTCACTGATGCAGCTATGGCGATTGAATCAGAAACAAAAGATGCAGAAAAGAATATTGATGCAGAAGACATAGAGGTTTCAGAAAATGATAAAACTGCCCAGGAAGAAAAAACTGATATAGAAACAACGGAAACTACACCAATACAAAACGAAGACGTTTCTTTTACTGAGGATGTGATCAGTGATAATGAAACAAAAGAAGATTTAAAAGAAGCGGTTGCAGAATATTTAGAAGAAACGGATTCTTCTCCTTTATTGGAACAGACTTACGACCGCCTTTCTGAATATGATACAATGACAGGAGAAGAAAAAGCAGAATTTTTGGAGAATATTGTTTCGGGAATTGAAGAATATATTGAAAAAAACAATGATGATGAAAACTCAGATAATGAAGATATTATGGCAGAAAAAATAGGAGATCTTCTTGCTGATATGGCAGCTTCCATGAATGGTTCTTTGGATGATAACATGGAAATTGCAAAAGAGATAGTCTTAAATTCTGGAATGGACAACGATATGAAAGAAACAGTAATCAATAAAGCATATGAAGAGATTCCAGGTCTTATTGAGAAAGAACCGGCAGAAATGGAGATAGGTGGAGTTGTTTCGGATGGAGAGAATGCATGGATGGTAAACGATGTTACCGTTTCTCCAACAAATGCAAGTGCAGATATTATTGCGGATAAAGCAACTGATTTTGAATCTACAAATCCAATTTCAGATGCATTAGAATCTCTTCATTCAGAACATTCTCTTGATACAGGTATTGAACAGGGGAATGTAGATGCTTTAAATAGCGATATAGGTACAGATACAGGATTAAATAGTGATTCGGTTATAAGTACTGCAGATGAAAATCCTGTTGATACGGCTACCCCAGATATGACTACAAATGATGATTCTCCTTTTGTTAATAATGAAAGTATGGTCATGCAGGGAAACGATGATTTAAGCGATTCTCCAGTTTTTGATGATACTCTTAGTTATCCAGATACGGATCTTTTCTCAACTGATATAAAAGGAAATGACATAAATGATGAAGATAATTTTAGCTTCTCCGATCCTGTAGCCTATGATTTTTAGAAAGGAGGACTTTGATGCCTAAAGAATATTGCGATATCTTATTATTTGCCATCGGAACTACAGCTGGACTTGTTTTAGGTTTTCTATTCGCTCTATTTATCTTAAAGGATGTGCCGGTCATTTCTCGCAGAGTAAGGAGTAGGATGGGGAAAGGGCAGAAAAGAAAACAGACAGGAAAACATGATAAAATCCCTAAACAAAGAAAGAATAAAGAAAAAAATATCAAAAAGAAGAAAATATCATTTTCAGAAAGAATATCTAAATTAACAAATAAAACATCTTGGAGTGAATTGTCTTGTATCATTAATAAAACAGATCCTGTTGCAAGTGTTAGAAAAAAAAGAAAAAAACAGGACGATTCCTACCAATATATCAAAAGATTAAAAAATTAAAGAAGGAGGATGCAGGAAAATTTTCTCAATGATATATCATTGAGATTTCCTGCTTTTAATGAATGGACGTACAAGTTTCTACACTTTGTTATATCCCAAAACGTAATATTAAATATTACGTTGCTTATGCAGGGGCAGCGATCATTAATGATATACAACGGAAAAAGGATGCTGGACTTGTTATAGATTGCACTAGAGGGAAAAAAATCTTATCTGTAGTTTATTTACAGTCGGGTGAAGCGGTGCTTGTTAATACAAAATTATCTACTTTACATACTCGTATGGAAGAAGCAGAAAAGAAAGAAAAGGAGTGATATCTTTGGAATTTTTATTTACAGGATTGCTTTTTGGCTTTTTAATGGGAACGGTTGTTTCTTTTGGGGTTTTTTTAAAAAATTCTATTTACAAAAGAAAGAGCCGATATGGATTTGAAAAGGAGATACGCCAAATATTGAAGGCTGACGAAAAACTTTTATCAAAAGATATTAGCGACCACTCTAGTCAATCATATCATTAAAAAAGAGCGGGAACCCCGCTCTTTAATTTTTGAGATAAATAATTCCATCAGCTTTCTCAATCTTTTTTTCTGTAGGAACAAATATTTCATAAAATTCAATAAATTCATATAATACGTAAAATTCATTTTTTGACTGTAGCATATGATAAAACTCAATATCATGTATTATCCCATTGTCTGGCATATAAACACAGATACATGGAATATTCTTTGTTTCTGTATTAGAAATGAGTATTTTCTTTCCGTCATAGGATACATATGCATAAAAAAAACGATTTAATCCATGAAACCCAATAACTTTTATTGTTTTATCTGCTAGTATTTTGAAATAATTTATCTTTTTCATACGCACCTCCTTGTGCTAGAAATTAGAAAGTTACCAGAAAAAAAGAGACATTATATTATATTAATAGTATGCAAGTTATTGTAGTGTTATGTATATTCTGTAGAAATCTTTTCTTCCAAAATATCATACTAAATATAAGAAGGCAAAGGGGATATCTTGTATTATCAAACACATGCAGAAAACCGCAGCCAACT
>ENA-OOWO01002787-OOWO01002787.1-human-gut-metagenome-genome-assembly--contig:-NODE-2787-length-9770-cov-2.663304_pt1 | contig 9770 bp, 4 predicted proteins | sample MGYA00241579_ERZ501327 | MGnify/ENA primary metagenome ERZ501327 (study PRJEB25962, sample SAMEA2042836) | human gut metagenome | biome: human gut; feature: human-associated habitat; material: faeces...
CAAAGTCCCCGCGGCCATCACAACGACCGGCCACATTGACACAAGCACCGCAGACAATGGCGCTCCCGCGAGATAAATTCGCCTGACTGCAGACAATGTAAAGCGCAGCGGATCGGCATAAGTGAGAAGCTGAATCCACTGCGGCATATTAGCCACCGGAGCGAACAAGCCGGATAAAAGCACCATCGGCACCAAAAAGACAAAAACAATCAATAACCCCTGCTGCATCGTTTGGCTGTAGGCAGAAACCGCCAAGCCCAATCCGACGACCGAGAGGATGAATAACAAAAGAACAAAATACATGGCTAGCACGCTGCCGCCCATGGGGATCTCAAACCAAAACAGATCCACCAAAAAGATCAGCGTACTTTGAAAAAGGCCGATTAATATGGGAACAATGGATTTGGCGGCAAGCAGTTCAGCCGTTGTGTAAGGCGAAACCAATAGCTGCTCAAACGTCCCCTGCTCTCTTTCCCGCGCCACCGACAGAGCTGACAACACAACCACTTGCAACATAGAGAGCATGACAATCATGCCCGGCATAATGAACCACTGAGTGATGACATTGGGGTTAAATAAAAATCGCGTTTTGATCAGCTCGGGCACACCCGTGAGCGTGGCGTTCATCGTCTGAGCGATCTGCGTCAAATAACCGGCGGCCAATTGAGCGGTCGTTGAATTGCGACCATCAATGATGACCTGGACTTGCGCGCTTTTGCCTTCTTTGAGATGCTGAGCAAATTGCGGCTCAATCACCACGGTTAAAAGAGCCTCGCCTTCATCCATGAGCGCTTTGATTTGAGAGACACTCTGGACAGTGGCCACACGTTCGAAAATTTTGTTGTTATCTACTGCACGAACAAACTGAGAGGAAGCCTCGGAGCCCGACAAATCACACAGCGCGTACGGAATGTGATTCAAATTGAAACTAGCAATGTAGCCAAACAAAATGATGTACAAAAGCAAGGGACCGACCAAAATCATTCGGCTCGTCTTCTCTTTTAGTGTCGCCAAAAGCTCTTTTCGAACCAGTGCCCGAAAACGTATCATCCGCTTACTCATACCCGCACCCTCTTTTGACAAAAATGACGTGCAAGCAACACGAGCACCGCGGCAAAAGCGGTGAGCACTAAAAGATTTTTAACCACCAGTGCGTGCATGCCTCCCGTAAGAAAACCTACTTTCAAAAGTTCCAGAAAATAAACCGGAGGCATGGCGTAAGCGATGACATTGGCCCAATCCGGAGCACTTCTTAAATCAAAGATAAAACCCGACAAAATCACAGCCGGCAAAAAACTTGCCAAGAGCGCAATTTGTGAAGACAAAAACTGCGAGCGTGTTGCTCCCGATATCACCAATCCGATGCAAAGACTCACCAAAAGATAAATCGCAGACGAAAGAGTAATCAGTCCCAAACCACCTCGAATCGGAATATGGTAGACAAAGACTGCGGCCAACATACAAAGCGCCCAGCCGAAAGCCCCTAAAACAAAATAGGGAATAATTTTCGACAGCAACAATGCCCAGGGCGAAATCGGCGTGGCAAGCAAGGCTTCCATTGTTCCCCGCTCCCACTCTCGAGCAATCACCAAGCCGGTTAACATCGTTCCGATCATGGTCAAAATGATGACTATGAGACCGGGCACTAAATACCAGTGGCTTTCGGCCGATTCGTTAAACCAGATACGAGGAATGACCGTGATACCGGAAGGCTCTGTCGCTGCGGAGCCCGCCGTCTGAACAGTGAACATCACCGCATTGGCAATCATGGTGGCGCGCGGCGCATCAATGCCGTCAATCAACAACTGCGTTTCATGAGCTACGGGACGCTTTTCAAAAACAATAACAGCCTCCACGTCAAAGCGATCCAAAGCTTCGAGCGCCTCTTTGCGGGTAGGAACCACCGTGACATCAAATGAATCATTATTGACCAGAGCCTGCGTGTAGAGCGTTGTCTGAGAACGGTTTTGGTCGCTGACCACAGCCAAACGAATATCCTTCACATCAAAAGAGATACCGTAACCAAATAAAATCAGCAAAATGAGCGGTAAGACGACGCCAACCAAAATAGCGCTTTTATCCCGAATAATTTGGCGACTCTCTTTTAAGCTTAAGGCGTAAACATGACGCCAGAAATCCATCCTTTGCGTCATGATTGACTCCTTTGAGCACGAAACTCTTTGACAACCCTGATAAACGCCTCATCCATACTCAGACTTTGCCCGCGCACCTCGGCAGGAGAGCCCATAATAAGCGGCAGTCCGCCATCTTGGATAAGAAGCCTGTCACAGTAAAGAGCCTCCTCCATAAAATGGGTCGTCACGATAATGGTTGTGCCTGTTTGGCTCAGAGCTGTCATCCAGCGCCAAAATTGTCTGCGTGTCGGCACATCCGCACCACTTGTCGGCTCGTCTAGAAATAAAAGTTTAGGATTGTGAATCAGTGCGACAGCCATGGCCAAGCGCTGTTTGATGCCGCCGGGTAAGGTTTTTGCCTGCGCGGCTGAAAATGACATCAATTCAAATTCATTCAACAAAAAGTCTATCCGCTGCGCTTTCTCCTGCCCGGCTAAACCATAGGCGCTCGCAAAAAAGTCCAGATTTTCGCTCACACTCAAGTCACCGTAAAGCGCAAATTTCTGAGACATGTAACCGAGCTGCTCTCGGGCCTCTTCGCGGCTATCTAAAACATTGACGCCCGCCACCTTAAGCTCTCCGGAGGTCACCTTTAAAAGACCGCACAGCATCTTAAAAGTGGTCGTTTTACCGGCGCCATTGGGTCCCAACAATCCAAATATTTCACCGGCTTTGACATCAAAAGATGTTCGATCAACCGCGGTAAAAGAGCCAAAACGCCTGACCAGATCTTTGGCGATAACAACAGATTCGTTTGAAGTGTTCGGAAGTTGCGCAGAACTTTGTGCAATGACTGAATACGGATGACGGGGCACTGTTTTGGCGCGGTTGACTAAATAGCCCTCTTCCAAACCTCCTGCCACAGGCTCAAATTGGAGTCCATATTTTTCTTGGAGGGACTCTCTGTCTGCATAGTCACGAAGCAGCACCCGCACATAACCCGATCGGGGCACCGCGTCCAAAATATAGTCCGTATCGTCAAGCAATTGTGCCTGCAGATCCCTTACTCTTGTGCCAGAAGGCACTTTGACATTAAAGGCTAAACCGGTTGCGAGAGCAGCAATGGCTTGAGGACTGTCATGCAGAATAATTTCACCGTTTTCAAGAATCAACACATCATCGCAAAGCGCGGCTTCGTCCATATAGGTCGTCGCTACGACAACGGTCATCGCCTCAGCGTGAACATTTTTCTTCAAAATTGACCAAAGCTCACGTCTGGATAACGGATCCACGCCTACGCTCGGTTCATCCAAAAGGAGAATTTTCGGATGGTTTAAGAGTGCACAGGCTAAACCTAACTTTTGCTTCATTCCTCCGGATAATTTACCGGCAGGCCTAGCGGTAAAGTCTGTCAGTCCCGTTATGGACAAAAGTTCAGTGAATCGTTTTTTTCTTTCCACCTCACTTAAGCCAAATAGGTCAGCGTAAAGCGTGAGATTTTCTTTAACGCTTAAATCAGTATAAAGACCAAACTGCTGGGGCATGTAGCCGCATAACGTTTGCAGGCGCGACAACTCTTTTGAATAAAGCTTCTCGCCAAATAGTTTGACAGCCCCCTCTTGGGGTTTCAGTAAGCCAGCCATCACACGCATCAACGTCGTTTTACCGGCCCCATCGGCACCGACCACTGCAATCAATTGTCCTTTTTTCAAATCCGCCTTAATGGATTTCAAAAGAGGCGAAGTCACACCCTTTTCAAAGCGTGATACGGACTCCAACGTAATGGCTGAAAGTTCTGACATGATGACTTACTTCAACAGTCGAGCGGTCACGGGCATTCCTAAACGAAGCAATCCTTGAGGATCGTCTACCGTTAAACGCACCTCATAAACCAAATTGGTGCGAATGGCCTCTGTCTGAACAGTCTTGGGGGTAAATTCAGCCACTGAAGAAATAAAGCCGACCGTAGCATCAAAGGTTTTATCGGGGAAACTGTCCACACTGACGGCAACCTTTTGCCCCATTGTGATACGGCCTAAATTGGGTTCATCTATGTAAACCCGCGCCCAAAGCGGATTCATTAACGCCATTTCATAAATGGGGGTGCTTGCACCGACCATATCGCCTGGCTCTTTAAGACGAGATCGAATCACGCCGTCTGCGGGCGCATAAAGCAGGCAGTTATTCAGAGCCCGCTCGGCATCAGCAAGCTGCGTTTGCGTTTGTTTCAACGTTGCACGCGCAACTTCAATTTCTTCGGCACGCGTACCTGCTAAGAGCATTTCCAGGGTCCGTTTCGCTTCATCCCTTGCTGCCCTGTCGGCACTGGCTTTGTAGCATGCCTGATCACGAGCCAGAGCGCTGGAAGCCTTCCCCATATCCTTGTGCCGCTTACAGGTCCGCTCAGAGAGCACCAAATTTGCTTCCGTTGCCTTAAGCCGCGCTCGAGCGACATCAATTTCTTCGGCGCGAGTCCCTGACAGTAAAAGCGCGAGCTGCGCCTGCGCCACTCCCACTTGCGAAGCGGCCTGATCGCGAGCAATTTTGTATCGGCTGTCATCGAGCTTGGCGATCACTTCACCCGCTTTTACCGAGCCACCTTCTTCAAATAAAACCGTCTGCAATCGACCGGACTCTTCAAAAGCCAAATCGACTGTGCGCATATCAATGCTACCGTAGAGTTTCAGTTGAGCCTGGGGCTGACTCCAGTGCCAATAACCGACACCACCGACTGCAGCGGCGGCTAAAAGAGCCACAATGGCCACTTTTTTCTGAGATAGGGAAGGAAAAGGCATAAGAAACTTTTTCAAATTTAAATTTCAATTTAAATTATATTGCTATTTTTTTCCTTTTTCAGTTTGTTTATAAATTTAAATACAAGTTTTTTGTAAAAAAAGAGCCGGAAGCTTTCAAACCCCGGCTCGTGCTGGCTAGCTAAAATTGATATTCAATCGTTGCCGTTCCACTCACACCATCGCGTTCACCTTCCCAACCTCTAACATTTGCTTGGAATAACCAAGGTGAATTAACAGACGGAGAGATTCTCATACCTAAATCAGCGATGGCGGTAAACCCATTGATATCTGAGACAAATTTCGGTGTTGACGCAGCTTTCATACTGCTTTGTCCATCAAACTCGTACTCTACACCTAAACCGGTATAAAGCGTTACGTTGTTTTCGGTGTAATTGAGCTTTCCTTCTAACTGCAGGCGATGACTGTCAATATTGGAAAAACGATATTTTTCATCATTCACTCGGAACGTGTCAGATATCGTCCGCGCGTAGAAATACTTACCGGAAAGATCGAAATCAAGCGTTGAACTTATTGGCATTAGCCAACCCAAACCGAGATGAGCTCCGTAGTACATTGAACGAGAATCAAAATCCCAATTATTGCCTGCAGTATCAAGCAACGCATTATTCATTTCAATTTTTAGTTGTCCTAAATGGACAGAACCTTCGGAGTAGAAACCAGAATCAGTCATTAGACGAGTGGCTATACCCGCACCATTGTAGGTTAATTCGCCATTGGTCTTAAACGTGTGACCCAGATGTTCATTCCAGGTACGGTAATTGCCTTCACCATTTTCAAAGAAAATCGCAGAAGTCCAATCGCCAACTGACAGACGATCCTTATAACGAATACCAGCCATGAAATTCCAACCGTTAATTTTCAAAGAAGAATCCAAGTCATATTGAGATCTGTTTCCTTCTGCAGAAGCAAATGTCGCTAAGCCATACTTTTGATCATGCATGAAAGTGCTAAAAACATGGGCCAAAAGATCATTGCTTTGATTAACAAAAGCTGCAGCTGCTATGCGACTGTCACCCAAGACTGTTGTTTGATGCGCCCGCTCTACTTTTTCGACTGAATACGTCACCCGATCGTCTTCATAACTTATAGTGCCATCAAATTCCGTTGCTGTACCAGCGTTAGCTTTAACGTTCTTTTGTTTAACTGTTGAGTCAAAACCCACATAGGTGATGCCGTTATCAGCTTGAAGAATCGTAATCTGCTCGTTTGCATCTAAGGTTGGTGCAGAAGTAAACACCAAAGAGGTATCATCAATAGCACTCTGATTAAACACTGTGTATTCTCCCTGCTCGGGATTTGCTAGCGATCTAATCAAAACTGAACCGTTTTTCCATTCAAGACCGCTAATTGCCAAATGATCAAATCCTACAGCGGTACCATCATCTGTCACAGTGCCTAACGATCCTACTTCTCCTTGCCAACCATCAATCTTGAGTACATTGTTGCTTGTTTGAATTCCAGCCGTTTTTGTGACAAATAGGTTAGCTTTTGACAAATCACTATTTATTCCAGTAATTTCTAACGTACTGTTTTGACCAATGGTCTCGTCAGATGGTATTTTTGTTTCATATGAACTGCCATCCCATGTCCCAATTTCAAAAAGACTAACATCACCCTCAACCGATGAATCTGAAATTGTTACTGATGAACTGAGTTGGCCGCCTTTTTGAGAAATAGAGCCAACAATATTTCCTGAAACATGTGATTTTTCCTTCAAAGAAACTGAATTACTTTTACTATCTGCCAATGAGTAACCGCCAATTAGCATCGGAACTTCCGCTGTTGGGTTGTGTTGGTAGATATTACTTTTAGATAAAGTGATGTTATTAGCCAAGCTATCGCCAAGCTCACTAAATCCCCCAAAAAAAGCCACCTTAACATCTGCATTTGACCAGTCTTCATTTACATCAATAATCTCTACAGAATTACTTGTGGCGGTACCAATATCTCCCTGCATTCCATATTCAGTTTTTTGACCAGAGTACCCACCAAAAACAGAAACTGTCAAACCATCTTTAATATCAAAATCAAGATTATTTAAAGTTAATGTACTTTTAGAGACTTGACCAGTTAAACTTCTTGCAGCTCCTATACTTGCCTTACTCCAATTTTTTGCTTTGTTAATAACTAACGTGCCGGAAATATTGACTTTAGAAGATGATATGTCTGCATTCGGTGATTGCCTCTCTGTATAATTCGAACCTGCATAAACTCCAAAAATGTAAGAATTATCTTCACTAGTCGAAGGATTAAAAATATTTTTTCCTGACAGTGTCAAATAATTTTCTTTCGCCTCCTCATACGGAGCATTCGCTAAAGATACAGCTGCTAATTTTCTAAATTCTGCATTCAACACTTCGACAGTATTATTGTGTACGCTCAAGGAACCACTTTGAGATATAACACCTTGGCTTTCCTGATATAAATTTTGCGCAAAAATACCAATGATTCCCCCAGAGTGAACTCCTCCTGTTACTTTAATCGTATTTGAGTACACGTCACCACTACCACTAGAAACTGATAGCCCCGTCGTTCCACTTGCAGCTGTTGTATTAACGTCTTCAAAAGTAACATAATTCCTAACGACAGAGATATTTTCAGAACCAATTCCAGGCACAGATCCTTGACCATAAATAGTAGTTCGATCTATGTCATCAATTTGAATTCCTTTAACCGAATTGCTTCTCACATTTGAGATCGTTATATTATTTCCGATAACCTGAGTATCTTCGATAGAGGTTACATAGATTGCTTGTATGCCACCTAACGGGTCTTTCCTACCTGATGTATTGGAAATGTTGACGATATTATTGCTAATTTCCCCAACATCAATGAGCTCTCTGTCTGAAGATTTATTGATTGATATTAATCGTATGTATTTAATGGGATATTTCGTCCAGTCGTATCCATTTCCATCTAGAGTTAACGAATTACCTGACAAGACACTATTTTCATTTTTTATCATGTAAGCGTTATTTCCGCCTGTCCATGCGTTATCTTTGTCAATAACAAAACTTTCTGCAAAAGATGAACTGGAATACAAGCATACCAAAGCTAACGCGGTAAGAGTACAGGATCTTTTAAGTTGAAATTGGTATGTGTGGGGGGGGTACAGAGCAACATAATTATCCTATCCTTGTGAATATAAAGGCATTATCTGGATAATTATATCGACAAGATTAAAACAAAAAGAAAAGCTCTCATCTACCTGAACGGATATTGAGAGCTTTCCTTGTCTTAAGTTAGAAAGACAGTTTACTGGGCATCTTGAGCCGGTTGTTGTTCAGCCGCAGGAGCTTCTTCAGGCTTTTTTTCTTCTTCTTTCTTTTCTTCCAAGAGAGCCTTCATCGACAGGCGGACACGACCCTTTTCATCGGCCTCGATCACCTTCACGCGAACCACTTGACCTTCCTTCAAGTAGTCGGAGACAGCGTTAACGCGTTGGTTGGCAATTTGGCTGATGTGCAACAAGCCGTCTTTGCCCGGCAACAACTGAACGATAGCGCCGAAATCCAACAAGCGCGTTACCGTGCCTTCGTAGATTTGGCCCTTTTCGATTTCAGCCGTGATTTCAAGAATCTTCTTCTGGGCGGCAAGACCGGCTTGCGGATCCACAGAAGCGATCGTCACGCTGCCATCATCCTCGATATTAATCGTGGCACCGGTTTCTTCAGTGATACCGCGAATCACAGCACCACCCTTACCGATCACGTCACGGATCTTTTCAGGATTGATCTTCATCGTGATCATGCGAGGAGCAAAGCGGGACAATTCCTTGGCGCCGCCCGCAGCCTGTGTGCGCATTTCATTCAAAATGTGCTGACGGCCTTCATGGGCTTGAGCCAAAGCCACCTGCATGATTTCTTTATTGATACCTTCAATCTTGATATCCATTTGAAGGGCGGTGACACCGTTTTCAGTACCGGCCACCTTGAAGTCCATATCACCCAAGTGGTCTTCATCGCCCAAAATGTCGGTCAAGACGGCAAACTTGTTACCTTCCTTGATTAAGCCCATGGCAACACCGGCCACGTAATCTTTCAGGGGCACGCCGGCATCCATCAAGGACAAGCATCCACCGCAAACGCTGGCCATGGAAGAAGAACCATTGGATTCACAGATTTCAGAAACCACGCGGATCGTGTATTGGAAATCTTCTTCAGAGGGCAACACAGCGGTCAATGCGCGCTTAGCCAAACGGCCGTGACCGATTTCGCGGCGCTTGGGGCTGCCGACACGACCGGTTTCACCCGTGGCAAACGGGGGCATGTTGTAGTGAAGCATGAAGCGTTCATGCGTTTCACCCAAAAGACCGTCAACGATTTGTTCATCTTGCTTGGTGCCCAACGTGGTGATAACCAAGGCTTGGGTTTCACCGCGGGTGAACAAGGCAGAACCGTGCGTGCGGGGCAATACGCCTTGGCGGATTTCGATCGGGCGGACAGTCTTGGTGTCACGGCCGTCAATACGCGGTTCGCCATTCAAAATGTTAGAGCGAACGAGCTTGGCTTCCATTTCAAAGAGGATGCCGGCCACTTCGTTGGGATCAACTTCGTTGTCGCCAGAGAAGCGTTCATCCTTGGCCAATTCTTCATCGACCATGGCGTAGATTTCACGCAATTTTTCCGTACGGGCTTGCTTGCTGCGGATGCCATAGGCCACCTTCAATTCTTCGGTTGCCAATTCAGCGATGCGAGCGATCAAGGCTTCGTTCTTCGGAGCGGGCTGCCAGTCCCAGGCGGGCTTGCCGGCTTCGGCGACGAGTTCGTTGATCGCGTTGATGGCGACCTGCATTTCGCGGTGACCGAACATGACGGCTTCGAGCATCGTCTTTTCGGAGAGGATGTCGGCTTCGGATTCAACCATCAGCACGGCGCGT